>Ga0310697_10000704_pt1 | contig 43032 bp, 35 predicted proteins | sample 172DNAGHGlowgp2_FD_203883 | JGI IMG/M metagenome (GOLD analysis project Ga0310697, IMG submission 203883) | Sheep rumen microbial communities from Palmerston North, Manawatu-Wanganui, New Zealand - 1728 DNA GHGlow gp2 (v2) (version 2) | ecosystem: Host-associated > Mammals > Digestive system >...
CGACGATTTACTTCATTGTCCTGCATTTTTCGGTTTTGAAGGTACTCAGTGGGTGGCGACCAGCACCATTGGCGCCGAAGCGGGCAATCCCATTATCGGCCGTTTTGTGGAATCATATTCCAAACGTACTTTCATTAAGGATAATGCCTCACTTGACCTCGATACTAACGTGATGGTCCTGACTGCCTTGCTGACATCTGAATACGGTGTTGTACTCAATGGCAAGGAGCAGATGCACGAGTTCTTCCATCTATTCCCAACCGATTATTTCACTCCCTATGATTATATCTCTGGACGTATCCGTAAGACAGAGCATACCCACACCATCCATTGGTTTGGGCAATCGTGGCTTGGTGTCAAGTCATGGCGCCAGAGAATAGCGCAGTTCTATCACCGCCTTATTGGCCAGAAGATGAAATAGTTATCATGATCCAGTCTGACAACCCCCAGTTTCCAGTTCGTGTACTCATGCTTTTCACCATCCTCAATCGTGGAGGCGCTGAAACCATGGTGATGAATTATTACCGTAACATCGACCGTGAGAAAGTTCAGTTCGATTTTGCCGTCCACCGTCAAGAACGTGGAGCATACGAGGATGAAATTGAGTCTCTAGGTGGTCGTATCTACAGATTTATGCCGCTCAATCCGCTGACTTTCCGACAGTATGAGCGTCAGATTAGCCAGTTCTTTGATGAACACCCGGAATACAGGATTATCCATGGACAATGTTCTGAGTCGGGCTATTTCTTTTATAAGGAAGCCTCAAAAAGGGGAATACCGGTCATTATAGCACATGCGCATAGCAGTCATGTGCCATTCGACCTCAAACTCATCATGCGCACTTATTTCAAGCACCGTATGCGTCCTTACTTGACGCATGGCTTCTCTTGTGGACGAGAGGCTGCAGTATGGCTGTTCGGCAAGAAGATGGGGGCTCAGGCCATTTTGCTCAACAATGCCATCGACACACGCCGATATGTGTTCTCCGAGGAAAAAAGAATAGCTATACGCCAGCAGATAGGATTGCCTGATACAAAGCTTGCTGTTCTTCATGTGGGAAGTTTTGTGATGCCTAAGAACCATAAGTTCATCGTTGACGTGTTTCAGGAAATACATAAGCGACGTCCCGACACTGTCCTGTTATTGACAGGTGCAGGCCCCATGCGTCAGTCCATAGAAGAGAAAGTGGCTCGCCTTGGCCTTACTGACTGTGTTCGGTTTTTGGGATCTCGAGATGATATACCTGATGTGATGATGGCTTCTGATGTCTATCTGTTCCCTTCCATTTTCGAGGGGCTTCCAGTGACTCTTATTGAAGCGCAAGCCACTGGCCTCAACTGCCTTATCTCCGACAGAATACCTAATGAAGTTGTAGTGACCGACAAAGTTAGCATCATGTCGCTTGACCAGTCAGCAGAATCATGGGCAGAGAAGGCGCTGGAACTGGCTACGAATAAGGGCAACAGGGATTCAAGCGTCAAGAACATTGTCGATGCCGGGTATGATGTGAGGAAGAACGCTCAGTGGTTGCAGGACTTTTATGTTAAGCAAATCGTCTCACAGCATTTTTAATCATTATCTGTTTATAGCCTCTGTTATTTCATTATGAGCAAGAAAACACTTACAGTTTTTACTCCTGCATACAATCGCGCCTATACATTACCATTGGGCTACGAAGCATTGTGTCGCCAGACGTGCAATGACTTCGAGTGGCTGATTATAGACGACGGCTCCACTGACAACACTCGCGAACTTGTACAGCAATGGATAGAAGAAGGCAAAGTGAAGATTCGCTATATCTACCAGGAGAATCAAGGTATGCATGGCGCTCACAACACTGCCTACCGTAATATTGACACAGAACTTAACACCTGCGTGGATTCCGATGACTATATGCCCGACGACGCAGTCGAGAAAATAATATCGTTTTGGAGAAAGTACGGTTCTGAAGAAGTAGCTGGTCTGATGGGCTTGGATTCTGACTTTCAGGGAAGGGTAATAGGCACCCGCTTTCCAGAAGGCTTGCTTCGAAGCACTCTATCTGCCTTTTATGCTCGTGGAGGCAAGGGCGACAAAAAGTTGGTGTATCGAACTGATGTAATCAAATCATATCCAGAATATCCCATATTCGAAGGTGAGAAATATGTGTCGCTCGGATATAAGTACGAATTGATTGACCAGGATTTCGAGTTGCTTACATTCAATGAGGTCATTACTTGTGTGGAATACCGTGAGGATGGTTCTAGCTTGAACATGTTCCGTCAGTATGTGCGCAACCCCAAAGGATTTGCTTTTATTCGCAAGAGTTCGATGTGTCTAGCACCCACATGGAAACGACGTTTCTGGGAAGCTGCGCATTATGTGTCGAGTAGTATCATCCTTCGGAATGCCAATTATATCAAGGAGTCACCGCGCAAAGTTCTCACCCTTTTCGCCACTCCGCTTGGATTCCTTATTTATTGTTATATAATGTATAAAAACAAGAATCACTGATGATAAGTATTGTCGTTCCGATATACAACGCGCAGAAATATCTCTCCGACTGCCTGGATTCACTGGTGGCACAGGCAAGCTACGACATCGAGATTCTCTGTGTGGATGACGGGTCAACAGACCAGACCATTGACATTCTCAGCACTTACACTGAGAAGTACCCCTTCCTAAGAGTGGTCAACCAACACAATCAGGGACCATCTGCAGCACGTAATCTTGGTATAGAGGAGGCGAAAGGAGAATGGATTATGTTTGTGGATAGTGATGACTGGATTGACCTTGATGCTTTTTCCCACTTGCAATCCTATTTCAATTCTTTTTATCACCTGATATCTTTTTCTTATATCAGGGAATTCCGGAGTCAATCCTTGAAAAAGTATGTACTTGGAGAGGAAAAGGAAACATTCGATAATAGGGATGAGGTATATAGCTTATTTGTCAGGCTTTTGGCTCCCATCGAAAATGGAAAGATTCATCCCGACAAACTCGACAGCTTGTCCACCGTTTGGGGAAAGCTATACAGAACGGATGTCATCAAAAAGAACAATATCCGTTTCGTCCCGACTCAGGTGACTGGCACTGCTGAGGACCTGCTCTTCAATGTGGATTATTTTATGAGGATGGAAAGTGCCGTATATCTACCATTGACAATCTATCATTATCGCAAAAATAGTGTGGAGTCGTTCACAAGTTTGTATAAACCCGACCTCTTCACCAAAATGCAGAACCTTTTTGGATTAATCGAACAACGTATTTCTCATTTCAAGAACAAGGAGTTCAATGAAGCACTCAGTTACCGTAAGTCACTCAGTTTGATAGGGCAGGGACTGAACATCACCTTCTCCGACCATTCTTTTTTGAGAAAACGGACACTCATTTCAAATATTCTGAATTCTCCCCTTTATGTAGAGCCATTGCGTATGCTTCCTTTGGGTGTGCTGGCTTTTCACTGGAAAGTGTTCTTCTGGTTTGCCAAGCGCAAATGCAGTACTGTTGTGTTGTTGATGCTACAGGCCATCAATAAGATTATTGATAGATAATATTTCTGTTAATACGTATAACATCTATATATAAGATTATTTTATGGAATACGAAATATCAATTATTCCCTATCATCTGTATGCTCGTGTATATTACCTTGTCATGATGGTTTTTGTGATTATGGCCATTTATCAATGCCATACACAGCAGATTCTGCGTTCGGATGTGGCGGCAATGAACTCATCCTTTGCTGTCTTCCTGACAGTTGCGTTGATCTTGTATATTGGGTTGAGGCCTATCGACTTCCACTTTGGCGATACCATTAACTATGCTAAAGGTTTTTATGCTTTACAAGATAGTGGCTATCAGTATGAACCACATTTTGGCCGAGAATGGGTCTATTCCAATCTTTTTGGTTTCTGTGCCGCATACTCTAACATTCACGTGTTTTTTGTAATCTGTGCAACAATCTATGTCGGTGGGTTGGCTTTGGCGTTAAGGCAGATATTTGGCATTCATTATTATGTACCATTTCTTGTGTTCCTGAGTATGTTCACTTTTTGGACTTATGGAGTGAATGGAGTGAGAAATGGAGTTGCGGCGTCTATTTTTATTCTTGCTTTGGCCAACATCAATCGTCCTGTTCTTGCGATTTGTCTGGCACTATGCTCTGTGGGTTTTCATAAGTCCATGTGGTTGATTATTGGTGCAGCTACCCTGGCATGGTTCATCAAAAACTCCTATCTATACATCGTTGGATGGTTCCTCTCCATTGTGGTGTCTTTCTTTGCTGGAGCTACCTTGCAGAACTTCATATCCACTTTAGGTTTTGTGCAAGATGACAGTCGTTTTCAAGGTTATCTCACTGGTACTAATGATGCCTCTAATCTGAGCTCGTCGTCTTTCAGATGGGACTTCATTGCCTTCAGTGCATTGGGAATAGCCTTTGGGTGGTATTTCATCTTTAGGAGAAAATATAAGGATGAGTTTTATATATGGTTGTTTAATATGTATTGTGTTGCCAATGCATTTTGGATTATTGTGATTCGCGCCACATATTCCAACCGTATCGCTCAGATTTCATGGTTTATCCTTCCTCTTGTCATGGCGTACCCAACTTCAAAGAAGCGTTTCTGGACCGACCATGAGAAGTACATGGGATACGCCGTCATCATCATGTACGCATTCAATTTCTATTATAACGTCTGGTTACGTCTAGGCTAAGTACTGCAGGTCTGTATGATCCAAAGATTGGCATATATAGATTCGTTAAGAGGGTTGTCTATCATTTTGATTATAGCCCTTCATAGCAGACTGACTATTGTTAATACTGAAGTCAATAGGATGTTCTTGAATATGGAACTTCCTGCTTTTTTCTTTATCTCAGGTCTCTTTTTCAAACGTTATAGCGGTTTCAGACAATTCATTATAAAGAAAGTGAACAATCTCATAGTTCCTTATTTATTCTTCTCATACATACCTTTCTGTTTGTTATCTTATTTCTTCACTGACAGTTATTCCGATATTTCATTCTATATATTAGCGCCTATAAAACCATACAACACGCCATTGTGGTTTGTTCGTTGTCTTTTTTTCACATTCCTGCTTTATTATTTCATTGACAAGTTTACTGAAAAGAAATCCATTTTGTTGCCCATGTCGGTTATTGCTATTTTGGTTCTTGTCACATGTTTGGTAAATGTAAAGTATCAAGAACTAAAGGAAATCAATTCTATCCTTAGTGAATTCTCTTTCATTATTAATGATATACTGACTTCTTTCATATCTTTACCCTATTTTTTTATAGCACAACAGATTAAGAAAAGAGGATGGCTTGAATTTAAAATCAATTGGAAACTCACCACGTTGTTGGTGTCTATTGCTATTGCAATAGCATACATCTTCAAACAGGGAAATTTTGTCTATTACTATGCGCTTTATGGTGATAATGTACTCTTTGGTTATATTAGTTCTTTGTCTTCAATTTTCGCTTTTGGGTTACTGTTCGCTAAGTTAAAGCATACTGGTGTTTTTCAGTTATTTGGAAAGTATAGTTTGATAGTTTTAGGATGCCATTATGTGTCTATTATTATATTGAAAACATTTTTCTGGCCTCCTAGTTATTTGGTTTTTATCATCACTTTTTTATTGATGATTCCCTGTATCTATTTTTTTAAGCATTTTTTCCCAAAGTTCACAGCTCAGGAAGAACTTTTTAGGTTTCATTAATCTGGACATTCATCACCAATGGCCGTATAAAGTTTTTTTTCTTCCTTTAGATTTTTAAGAAAAGAATAATGGTTTCTGTTTTAGTTCCCATCTACAACGCCCAATCTCATCTTCGTCAATGTGTGGATTCCATTCTGAACCAGACCTATACTCAGATAGAACTGATTCTTTTCAACGATGCATCCAAAGACCGTAGCTTAGAGATTTGTCGCGAATATGCAGCGAAAGATAGGAGAGTCCGTGTGATTGACAGCCAGGAGAATGTGGGTGTTTATAATGGTAGGCTTAAGGCTTTGGAATTTATCAATGGCGATTTCTTCATCCAAGTTGACTCTGACGATTGGATTGCGAAAGACTATATCCAGACTGCGCTGGAATATGCGGAAAAGTTCAATGTTGACCTTGTGGCTATGGGTTTCCAAAGAACGATGGACAGTAGAGGATTGCTGAAACAAGCTATTCACCCTTACAAGGAAATGATGTATGATAGTGAGAGTCTGAGGCCGTATCATGGCATCTACACACAAAGGGTGTTTTCTAATAACATGTGGTCTAAACTCTTTCGAACAGAGGTTGTTCGGAACCGGCATTTCTCTCCTTCAGATATACATTTTGGTGATGACTTGTTGTTCTTACAGGAAATATCGCCCTATATCCGCTCTATTTATTCTCTACCCGTATGTAAGTATTATTACAGATATGGTGGATCCACATCCCACTATAATCCCCGGTTTTGGATTGACCAAAGTAAGCTCTATTGGCTGAGGAAAGCTTATGCACTTGAGCGTGAACCTGAATATGTGGCAGGACTTAAGCTTTACCTACTGGATACGTTCAAGGATGTTGTCAAGTACCGCCTCTTTCTTAACAATTCTGTAAATAAGAGAAATGAGACGATAGAGTTCCTTAAGCAGTTCTATTCCACAGAAGAATATAAAGAGTTTCTTTCTATAGAAGATTGTCAGGATGAATTCTTCCACCTGCTTAGATCAAAGGATTCAGAGGGCATCATCTGTTATTTAGGGGAAAACGTCTCGAGAATCTCAATTCTGAAAACAAAGTTGCTTTCTGCTGTTTCTAGAATGGTGTCAGCATGGTAGCAAATATTTCTAACGATAATCAACATATGCCGCAACCGAAGAAAAGATTTGTCTATATTGATGCCTTAAGGGGATTCTGCATGCTATTGATCATCATGAACCATAGCCATTTCACCTTTTTCAATGAAGACATCAATCTGTTGTTGGTCAATACGAGAGTGCCTTTCTTCTTTTTCCTTTCAGGACTCTTTTTCAAACAGTATAGTTGTTTCAAGGAATTTTTCATCAAGAAAGTGAATCATCTTGTGGTTCCATATTTCTTTTTCTCATATATCCCTTTTTGTCTGTTTGCCTATTTTTATACTGACCGATACTCCGATATTCTATACTATCTTACAGCTTTTATTCCACCTTGGAACACACCGTTGTGGTTCCTGCGTTCCTTGTTCATCGCTTTTCTTATTTATTATCTGATTGATAAATTGGATAAGAAATCAAAATGGTTGCAAGTCGCTGTGATTGTTATTTTGGTTTTTCTCACATATTACACGAATAAAGAATTCAAAAGAATACGTTACGACTATCCTCTACTTGAACACACTTCGTTTTTATTCAATAATTTGTTCACGGCAATCATGGCATTACCCTACTTCTTTCTGGCTCAACAAGTCAAGAAAAGAGGTTGGCTGGATTTTAAAATTAACTGGCCATTGACGATTCTGCTCTCATCCCTTGCATTTGTTTTGGCGTATTACTCCAAGCAAGATGGATTTAGTTATTATGCAGCGTACTTCGGCAGATATTTCATCTTTTCATATGTAAGTTCTCTGGCTTCCATTTTTGGATTGGGATTGCTGTTAGCTAAGATAAAATATACTAAGTTTCTACAGTTTATAGGCAAGAACAGTCTCATTGTGTTAGGCTGTCATGCGTTGCCTGTTATCATCATTCTGGAAAATTTCAAAATTCATTTTTCATGGGTGTTCTTGATTACACTCGCGCTGATGGTTCCTTGTATATATATATTCAAGAATTACTTCCCAAAATTCACTGCTAAGGAAGACTTTTTCAAATTTAAAGATAATCATTAATGTGATAGTTTGACAATTATGATTTCCGTTATATTAGCTGCCTATAACACAGGTCTTTATTTGGAGCAGTGCCTTCATTCTATACTGAGGCAAAGCTATTCTGACATAGAGGTGATAGTGGTGAACGATGCCTCAACAGATGACACACTTGCTGTGGGACGTCAGTTTGAGAAATCTGACAAGAGAGTCAAGGTCATCAACCTCATCGTCAACAAAGGGGTGGAGAAGGCGAGAATGACTGGTCTGGACGACGCAAAGGGTGAGTATGTCATGTTTGTTGACTCCGATGACTGGTTGTGTGGCACCGATACACTGCAAATCATGCACGACAAGATGGTGGAAACAAATGCTGACTATGTGGAGGTGATGTCACAGAGAGTGATGGATAGCTGGGGATTGATTAAAACGAAATCGTCTTGTCCTGTTTATGGCCTCATCAAGCAACCTGAACTTTTCAACGATTATTATATTTCGTTTTTTGGTAAAAACGTCCTTTCTGTCACCATGTGGGGCAAACTGTACAAACGCTCTGTACTTGATAAAGCCAATGTGCAACCCTGTGGATTGAAAATGGGAGAAGACCTTTACTTCAACTTGAAACTATTCCCGCATCTCAATTCCATCTATATTATTGACAAGATTGGCTACAACTATAGGTTCGGTGGCATAACCACACGCTATAATCCAACACTATTGCCCGACCTAAAGAAACTCTTTGTCATCAAAGACCAATTGAGCAAAGAACAGCACTACGAAGCTGCATTCGATTATCTTCGCATAGAACTGAAGAATGTGTTACGTTCTGATATTTGCCAGAGAATCATATTCAATTATGGGGACAAGGAAGACGTTCTAATCAAAATCAAGGAAGAACTTAGCGACCCCCTGTTTCAAGAAGTGCAGAAGGTGAGGAACACAGAAGGATTCCTTGACGACCCATTCGTTAAGGCTATGGCATTAAAGGATGCCGACTCCATTTACAACCAGTGTATGGCATTGGTGAAACAACAACGCTGGCAGAGAAGGAAGAAAAAACTAGTCTCATATCTGCTTGGCTTTGTATAAATGGTTTTGAAACTCATGGTTGTAGCAAACTGATATTTCTTTTTTTTCACGGTACGGGAACCACATGTCGTATCCCTGCAGTGTCGCATTTTGAAGTAGAATTACCGAACTATAATGGAAAAGCTGTTATCGATTATTATTCCTTCATATAATATGGAGGCGTTTCTGCCCCGTTGTCTTGACTCTTTAATTGTTGAGCCAGAAAAAATGTCATGGCTTGATGTGATTATCGTGAATGACGGAAGCAAGGACTCAACCTCGGCTATCGGTCATGAATATGCGGGGAAATATCCTGGTACATTCCGTGTAATCGACAAGCAGAACGGTCACTATGGCAGTTGTATCAATGCCGCACTTCCTGGGGCTCTGGGCAAGTATGTCAGAATCCTTGATGCTGACGATTATTTCGACAACAATAATTTCCGTCTTTATCTTGGTATGCTGAAAGATTTGGATGTGGATGTTGTGGTCACCGATTATAACCAGGTGGATTCGCAGGGAATAATTGTCAACAACACGGTGTATGTGAATATGAAGCATGGGGAGGTGGTTGACATCCAAACAGAGGAAGTGGGTGTGTTGATGATGCATGCATTGACTTACAGAACCGACTTCCTGCACAGAATCCATTATAAACAGACAGAAGGCATTCTCTATACTGACTCAGAATGGGCATTCATCCCAATGCTGGACGCTAAGACCATGTCTTATCTTCATTTCAATGTCTATCAATACCTTGTTGAAAGGGAAGGCCAAAGCATGAGCATGGAGATGCAGCAGAAGATGATGTCCCATAGAGTGCAAATGCTTCGTAGTCTGCTCAATGCTTTCATGGGCAATCATATCAATTGCAACAACGTCAACGCCACAATCACTTTGCGTAATAATTTTGTCAATATCTATATGCTTGTCATCATTGACAAAGATAAGAATATGGCGAACCATAGAATGATTAGGGAACTTGACGAGCATTTGAAGAAACTCAGTCCTTGCATGTACACTTTTATTGGTGATTATGCTGTAAATGTATTTGGATGGAAATATAAGGTGATAGACCATTGGCGCAAGCACAAACTTATGAATTTGCATTTGCTCCATCAATTGATAAGATTGGATAATGCAAGACTTGCCATTAGCTACAAATTTAAGACATTTTTACAACTAAGAAGAAAATGAAGACAAAGATTATACGGGCTGCCACAGTTCCCATGTCGCTCAACATTCTATTGAAAGGGCAACTGAAGATGCTTTCACAACATTACGATGTTTTGGCTGTATCATCGCCCGGCGACGACCTTCAAATGGTGGCTGCAAGGGAAGGGGTGCGTATCGAAGCTGTCCCAATGGAGCGACACATTTCTCCACTCAAGGATTTGAAGGCTCTTTTCAACTTAATCAAACTTTTCCGTAGCGAGCGTCCATGGATGGTGCATTCACTCACCCCCAAGGCTGGTTTGCTTTGCATGATGGCAGCGAGAATCAGTGGAGTGCCCATCAGGGTACACACCTTCACGGGGCTGGTCTTCCCATACGCAAAGGGTATCAAGCGATGGCTGCTCATGTTCACCGACCGTTTGACATGTGCTTGCGCCACAGTGGTCAATCCCGAAGGAGAGGGTGTGAAACGCGACCTCGAAAGAGCGAAAATCACCGACAAACCGCTTGTCATTATCGGTAATGGTAATGTCAATGGCATCAACCTCGATTATTACAAGCCGTCCGAAGTGGTAATGGCTTTGGCCAGAAAGTACAAGCGAGATGACGTGTTCACTTTCTGTTTTGTCGGAAGGGTCGTCGGCGACAAGGGTATGAACGAACTTGCACATGCGTTCCAAAGACTGTTGGCTGACCATTTTAAAGTGCGTTTGATTATCGTCGGGTCTTTCGAGGAAAAACTCGACCCTTTGAAGCCTGAGGTCAAGGAGTTCTTCCTTAATTCACCCGACGTGGATTTCATGGGCTGGCAGGATGATATCCGTCCTTTCCTCGCCGCTTCCGACGCTTTTGTCTTCCCTAGCTATAGAGAAGGGTTCCCGAACGTGTTGATGCAAGCTGGAGCAATGGAACTACCCGTGATATCCACCGATATCAATGGGGCCAATGAGATTGTCCGTCACGGAGAAAATGGGGTGCTAATCCCCCCAAAGGACGAGGAACAACTTTATCAAGCCATGAGAAGCTTTGTGGAGAATACAGAAGAAACCAAACGTATGGCATCCAAGGCTCGTGAGTCCATCGCCTCCCGTTACGATCAAAACGAATTCTGGAACAGTCTCTTGCATTTCTATTCCTCACTTTCTTGACACAGGTCTCTGGAGCATGTTCCTCAGTATCATCGTTCCTGTTTACAACACATCGGAATATCTTTCGCGATGTATCGATTCCCTTCTCAAACAAGGGCTGAATGAGGGCGACTATGAGATACTACTTGTCAACGACGGGTCAACCGACAACTCTCTCGCCATCTGCCAAGAGTATGAGTCACACCATCCACAAGTGAAAGTGGTTGACAAGGAGAACGGTGGTGTGTCGTCTGCTCGAAACAGGGGAATGGAATTGGCAAGGGGACGTTTTGTGTGTTTTGTCGATTCTGATGATTATGTGCTTGAAGGAGGCTATGGCTATATCAAACAGCATTTTGATATTGAAAGTTTTGACTTAGTTCGTTTCTGGTCGGCCATCGAGGCGAAAGGCAGTGATAGACCTAAAGAGTTAGATGGTAAGGTCAACTTTAAGGGGACTGGGCATGAATATATCCAAGCATGGGGGCTTGAGTCTTATTGCTATGTGGCGCTCTATCGACTTGATTTTTTGAAACAAAACAATATCGTGTTCAGACCTTATAGGGTTTGTGAGGACGCGCTTTTTGCTTCTACCGTCTTGTTGGCCAATCCACGAATGATTTCCACCACATCCAGAATCTATAGGTATGTGATTCACTCAAACACTTTGTCCACCTGCCGAGATCAAAATTTCATGAGACTGTGTGTAAACAACCAGCTTGATGTACATGATGAACTCATGCATATAATAAAGTCTTTGAAATACGACAGGAAAAGCGTCTTTTTCAAACATGCGGAGGGGTTCCTGCATTCACTTATGCCTTTTCTGATTAGCCGGGCTCTTTCGGCTGGTTTGTCTGTGGGTGATTTCAAACAGTTGGCAACTCGATGTCATAATCAAAAGTTATGGCCACTGCCTTTCTATGCTAACATGACAAAGAAAGTGCGTCTTTATTCCCATGCCATCAATTTCCTTGACAGACATCCACGTTTCTTCCCCATGGCATCGTTCCTTTACATGAGATTTTTCGTCCCCTTTATTCTCAAACGTCTCGACCGAAATTTCTTGTAAACAGTTTGCCGAAAACAATGTTCTACATCGTTTTTCGGCCTACTTTCATGCCCTAGTACTAAACTTTTTCACTTTAATTGTGCATATGTCAGAGAAAAATTGTATTTTTGCATGATATTTAATGATAAAACATACATACATTGATATGAAAAAGATATTCAACCTGGCATTGATGACCCTTATTGGTACTCAGATGCTATTTTTCGCTTCTTGTACATCCTATAAGAACGTACCCTACATCCAGAACAGCGCCTATGTAGACTATTCCGAAGGCGCACGTCTCTATGACGCGAGAATCATGCCGAAGGACCAGTTGACTATTACTGTTAACTGCCCGCGCGACCCAGAGGCAACAGCTATCTATAACCTTACGGTACAGACCGAAATCACCCTGAACATGTCGCGACGCACTTCTACACAGCAACCTTCGCTTCAGACATATCTTGTGTCGAACAAGGGAGAAATCAATTTCCCCGAATTAGGTATGCTTAAGGTTGTAGGTATGACCAAAACGGAACTTGAGGAGTATATTGCCAACAAACTTCATGGACAATACCTGAAAGAAAAGCCTATTGTCACAGTGACCATGTCAAACTACAAAGTGGCCGTCATGGGTGAGGTCTCTCAGCCTGGCATCTACACTGTCACCAATGGAAAGGTGAACATCTTCGAGGCACTTGCCATGGCTCGTGACCTTACTATTCATGGTCAGCGTGAGAATGTGAAGCTCATCCGCGAGGATGCCACAGGACGCAAGGAAGTGGTGGAACTCAACCTCAACGATGCCAATGTCATTAACTCGCCATACTATCAGTTGCAGCAGAACGACATCATCTATGTCACTCCAAACAAGGTGAAGGCCAAGAACTCTGGTATTGGTTCTGAAACAAGCCTTTGGTTCTCAGCTACTTCTATTCTTGTGTCATTGGCCAGCTTGCTCTACAATATCCTCAAGTAAGGTACAAACTCTGGCATTCGTTCCAGACACTGATCATATATCAAAAGCGCGGGCAAATCCATCGGATTTGCCCGCGCTTTTGATTATTGTCTTGTCGTGTTAGATGATGTACTGGGTGGCAGAAATCGACTGGTTGGTGGAAACGGCGATAATGGCGTTGGCGAGCATGTTGGCTATCGACAACTGCTTCACTTTTTCGCATGGACGGTTATAGGGGATACTGTCCGTAAACACGATTTCAGTCAATGCTGACTTGCTCACACGCTCGGTGGCTGGGTCGCTCATCACGCAGTGGGATGCTATGGCTCTCACAGACTTTGCACCAGCTTTAATCATTTCGTCGGCGGCTCGAGTGATGGTTCCTGCTGTGTCTACCATGTCGTCAACCAGTACAACATTCTTGTCTTTTACGTCACCGATAATCTGTATGTTCTCCACCACATTGGCTCTCGCACGGGTTTTGTTGCACAACACTAAAGGTACCTGAAGGTATTTGGCGTATGTGTTGGCACGTTTTGAACCTCCAACATCAGGAGTGGCGATGACGAGATTCTCGAGTTGTAGCGAATCAATGTAGGGTAACATCACCTTCGAGGCGTAGAGGTGGTCAACGGGAACATTAAAGAAACCCTGTATTTGGTCGGCATGAAGGTCCATTGTGATTAGACGATTGATGCCTGCCACACTCAACAGGTCCGCTACGAGTTTGGCGCCTATCGATACTCTTGGTTTGTCTTTTCTGTCCTGACGAGCCCATCCGAAATACGGGCAGACTGCGATGATGGAACGGGCAGAAGCTCGTTTAGCGGCGTCAATCATCAGCAGCAGTTCCATGAGGTTATCGCTGTTGGGGTATGTTGACTGAACGAGAAACACGTCTTTGCCACGGATGGATTCTTCAAACGATACACTGAACTCACCATCGGCAAAGTGGGTGATGACTAAGTTACCAAGTGGACATTCAAGCTGTTGGCATATCTTCTCTGCGAGATACTTGGTCTTGGTGCCAGAGAAAACCTTGAAAGGTCTTACTATCTCATTCATTTTCTATGATGTTGATATGGTTGTAATTCTTTTTGGCTTTTCCTTTGCAAAGATAGTCATTAATAATGATATAAAAGTAGTCTTTTTGTCATTTTAATTTCCTCTTTTGCTTTTTTATATCATTCCACTAGGTTTTTTGTCATTTTCTCGCTGTTCCAAGTGGAGTATTTGCCCTCGCTGTCAGTGTAGATGAAGTAGGCTGCCAGTTCGGGATGATGGTTGAGCACCTGTTGTGCACTGTCGAGTCCTAACACCATGAATGCCGTGGCGTAGGCATCGGCGGTGGCGCAATCGTTGGCGATGACTGTGGATGAGAGTATGCTGTGCTGGACTGGGTGTCCGGTCTTGGGGTTGATAGTGTGAGCGTACTTCTTTCCGCCTTCCTCATAGTAGTTGCGGTAGTTTCCGGAAGTGGCCATCGACTGGTTCGTCAGTTCTACCACTTGCTCTATCTCACTTGTCTCCCCTGTGGCATCGTCAATGGGTTTGTTTATGCCAACACGCCATGTGGCACCTGAGGGGTTGGTGCCACGCATACGTACTTCACCCCCTATCTCTACAAGGTAGTTTTTCACACCCATTTCCTCCAGCTTTCGGCCTACTGCATCAACACCGTACCCTTTGGCTATGGCTGAGCAGTCAAGCATGATGCGTGGGTCTGATTTCACCACCCTGTTCCCTTCCAATTTCACCTTGTCCATACCTACCGTCGCCAACAGACTGTCTATAAGGGCGGCGCTGATATCTTCCTTGTGCTGGAAACCGAATCCCCATGCATTGACCAAAGGAGCGACTGTGATGTCGAAAGCGCCAAAGGTCTGCTCATTGACGAGTTTGGCCAGAGCAAAGACTTCACAGAACATCTCGTTGACCTCTATATCGTGGTTCTGGTTCACGGAAGTGATGATGGAGTTTGCATTGAATGGCGAAAGTGAACGGTCCACCTCATTCATTACAGCTACCAAAGAGTCCTCGATGTTATGGGGATACTGGTAGGTGATGTGGTAGAAGGTACCGAAGATACCGCCTTCACATCGCTGCGTTTCGTGTTGTGGCCATGCTCCCGATTTAGGCGATCCGTCGGGATTGTTAGTGCGGATAATGTAGATGGTACCGGCAATCAGGAAAAGCAGCAATGGTATGTGCCACCATTGCCTTTTCCTTGGCTCTGTCCTCTCTTTCAGTTCGATGCGCATGAATGGCGTTTTTTAAAGATAGTCAACTGCCATAGTGAAGGCGGTTGATGTTTGTTATGTTCATTCTTCTGTTTCTTCTTTCAACTCTTCTTCCTCTTCTGTCTGTTGTTCGCTGGTTGACTGGGTGTTCACGGGATGTACCACGGCATTCAATATGGTCTTATTCTTTTTCCTTCCCCAGTTGAGGTCGAAGCTGAGATTGTAGGTGGCTCCCCAGCATGTGCCACTGGTGGTGGTGCCGTAGCCTGGAATATAATAAGGTGTACCGTAGTCGGTTCTGCCTTTGCTGATGGCCGTTTTGAATCGGACGCTCCATCCCATGTGGAAATTGCCCCATATCTTCACTTGAACACCGGCTATCAGTTCAATCCAATGAGCTGTAGTGGATATGTCCTTGAAACTGAAGGGCTGGCTGCTTCCCCATATTTTATCGGTCAGGGTTGGGCCGCTGATGTCGTAGTCGAACTTAGAGATACCGTATCTTGCACCAAGGTAAAGGCGGTTGTTCTGCCATTTGTTTTTCAGCATGTTGACATCAAGTCCTGCACGCAGGTATGGTGCTTGGGTTTTGTAGGTGATGTGGGTGTCCTCATTGGTGGTTTCACAGATGGCATATCCTGCTTCTACGATGGGGAAGAAGGTGTTCTTGAAGTTGATGCGCAAAGCACCTTCGAAGACACCGTAGTCGGAAGTGAACTTCTGAACAAGTCCGAAAAGGTCGCCCGAGAGGGTGAAACCCTGGAAGAAGGTTTGTTTCGGCTCCAAGCTGAGGCTGTCCACAACATAGAGGGTGGGCTTGGGGCGTTCTCCGGCTTCCTGGGCATGGACTGTTGAGCAGAGGAGCAGTAGCAACAGACTACTCAATAGTGCCGGTGAAATGAATCCTGATGTTCTCCTTGCGTTCATAGTTGACGTTGGGATTGATAATCTCTATCTTGTCAATGGCTGCGTCTGTGTTCTTGATGCCTGTGATTCTGTGGAACATATAGGAACCACACTCTGGAAGGTTGACTTGAACCATGTTGTCATGGTCGATGTAGATGGTGTCGTTGTTCCTGAGGTTGTAATAGTCGAATACAAGTGTGTCGGCTTGGTTGAAATAGGACATAGGCAATTCTAAATGGGAAGCGTTGACTATACTGTTGATGAGAATGGAGTCGTGTCGAGTGATGCTGACCACTTCCTTATATCCTTGAATCACGAGGCTGTCGATGCGCTTCCTCGAATTGATGGTAGGATTGCCCACCATTCTGTAAGTGTATAGAGTGTCGTGCCCTGGCAGAATCACACTCACGGTCAGGGTATCGTATAGGCTGATGGGATTGTCGTTGCTGTCGAAGAAATAGTAGTTGCATGTCACGGTGTTGTCAAGGGGACAGTTGTTGCTCGAACAAGACGCGGACAGTACTGCTATTGTGGTCAGCACCGATAATGCTACCGTGGTGATGGATTGTTTGTTCCGATTTCTCACGTTTAGGATTAGTCTATGGTTTTCTCTATTTCATATTTGTTGCGCTCGCTACTGTTGCGTGAGATGAGTTCGCCCAAGAAACCTGCTACAAAAAGCTGGGTGCCAAGGATCATCATCGTCAGCGAGATATAGAAGTAGGGGGAGTTGGTCACCAATGTGTATGAGTTGCCCGACCACATGGCGATGAGTTTAAAGAGCCCAACGCAAAAAGCAGCGATAAATCCAATGATGAACATCAAGGTGCCGAGGAAACCGAAAACGTGCATGGGTTTCACACCGTAGCTGGAGAGAAACCATAGGGAAATCAGGTCGAGGTAGCCGTTGACGAAACGGTTGAGACCGAATTTTGTCTTACCGTACTTGCGGGCTTGATGGTGGACCACTTTCTCACCAATTTTGGTGAATCCTGCGTTTTTTGCTAAATAAGGAATGTAGCGGTGCATCTCACCGTAGACCTCAATGTGCTTCACAACGTCTTTCCTGTAGGCTTTCAGACCGCAGTTGAAGTCATGCAAGTTCTTGATGCCCGATACCTTGCGGGCCGTGGCGTTGAAGAGTTTAGTGGGAATGGTCTTCGACAAAGGGTCGTAGCGTTTTTGCTTGTAGCCGCTCACCAGGTCATAGCCGTCTTCCACAATCATACGGCGAAGTTCGGGAATCTCGTCAGGACTGTCCTGAAGGTCGGCGTCCATGGTTATGACTACATCGCCCTCAGCTTTCTCAAAACCACAGAAGAGGGCAGGCGACTTACCATAATTGCGGCGGAACTTGATGCCTTTGACTTCGGGGTACTGGGCGCCCAGTTCTTCTATCACTTGCCATGAACGGTCGGTGCTGCCGTCGTTGACGAAGATAATCTCATAACTGAAATGGTTGGCTTCCATCACGCGCTTGATCCAGGCGTGGAGTTCGGGGAGCGATTCCTCTTCGTTGAAAAGAGGTACTACTACTGATATATCCATTGTTGCTCTGTTTGTTGTTCTTTTCTCAGGGAATAGGGGGTGGGGTGGTGTCGGGCTCTCGTTTGGCGAATATGGCGGTGATGACTGAAGCTATCAAACCGCATATCAAGCACTGGTTAAACATGCCCAAGGCTTGCTCGATGGGTTTAATACCCATACCCGCAATCTGGTTAATCAAGTCTTTTTCTTTCTCCAACATCTCTGTCATCCCTTGGGGAAGCTCGTCCTGGTGCTTACCCAGCTCTGCGATGGAGGCATAGAGACTGTCGATAAAGGCGCCGTGGTCCATCCATTGGAAATAGATGAAGGTGACGGCGGCAGCAATCATGCTGGCATAAAAGAACATGATGAAAGAGAAGTATAGGGCGTGGAAATAACTGATGCCGTTCTCTCCATTGAAAGGTTTGTTCTTGTATCGTGTGGCGAAATAAAAGGGGAGGGCAATGCAAGCGATGGCTGCCACCAACATCAGTAGGGTGGCCAATGAGCTGCCAGTGCGGATACTGATCATCGCACCAGCGAACATCATGGTCCAAACTCCACCGAGTAATGTCCCGTATTCGCGGGCGAACATTCTGGCTGTCATGTAGTTCTGCATCTTTTTCTCGTCTTAGTTCACTTCAAAATGCAAAATTAGCACTTTTTTCTGAATAAAGCGGGCCTCTATTGGGTTTATTTGAGAGAATTATCCATTGAACTTTTTTCCCATCAGCATTTTTTGCTATATTGATGCACTTGAAGGGATTGTAGAAAAAGAACTGGATTTTGTAGGGAAGGACTTTAAGGAGTGCTGAAAAGACTGTTCTTTTTCACGTCGTCATTGTCTTTGAATGATAGACCAGCCACATCCATCACTGCGTATATGAGGTTGTCTGTTCTGAAAGACTTGTTATAGTTTTCCTTAATACGTTTTGTTATGATAGGAAAATGCTCCTGAAAAAGAGGGGATGTATAAACCATAAATGGAATTTGCATACAGATTTCCCTTGATTCTGCCGTGGGCTTAGCATGTCCAAAATGGTTAGGGTCAGAATCGAAGATATCCAATCCATGGTCGGAAAAATAGAACACGATTGATTCCTTGTCTGAGTAGATGTTGATGAGCTCCGATACTACAAAGTCATTGTAGAGTACAGAATTGTCGTACTTCGCACGAATGTCTCTCTGTTTTTCTGGGTAATCCTGATAGTCGGAAGCGTGGAAATGTTCATAATCTGATGGGTAGCGTTTCTCAAATTGTTCATGGCTCCCCATTAAGTGAATAATAGTAAGGGCTAATGATTGGTCTTCTTGCTTTGATACAAGGCTGTTGGTGACGGGGATAAGTTCACCATCATACCATTCTCTGTCTAGAATATAATATCTGTTGCCCACAAATACAGAAGTGTCGCTTAATTCGGATATGTTACCTACGAGGTTGTCCCACATTCCATTCTTGGTCTGGTTGGATAACCACGCACTTTTATATCCACTTTGACGGGCTACATCGAAAAGAGTGGTGGATTCATACCAGTTTGATTTACCTTTGTCTTCAGGATGGAATGTGTTAAGCAAGTATTTGAATACATCTACCGTTAATACTTCGGGAGAAGTGACATTGGCGTAGACAAAGAGCAGGCTGTCATTCCGAAGTTGCTCAAGCTTTGGAGTGGTGGGTAAATTGTAGCCATAGAGAGAGCAATGGCTTTTTGCTTCTGATTCACCTATGATGATGACGACGTTCTTGGGTTGGGGACCTTGCCGCAGAAGTTGTGGTTGAGTGGCGAATTTGGCCAGTTCTGGACATCGGTCATATTTGAAAAGAACAAAATAATATACACTGGCAATACCATCTAACCAAACTGAAGGTCTATGCAAGAATAAGACTGCGCAAATCGCGATTAATGGAAAGCCTATGGATAACCTTATTTTATATCCTTTTTGATGCTTCTTTATCCACTTGGAAAAGATAATCAACAAGAGGGGAATACCAATCAACGACAGAATAACTTTGGCATTGATGAATGTGGATACAAATTCTGACGCCTCCTGGGGGTTTGTGCCTAAAATGGCTGTGACAATAGATGGTCTCGGATTGATTTGCATGGATAGGTACGAGAATGTACCCATTAGAAAATAAATGCTACTGAGAAGATATATGAAAATAAGATAAAATTTCTTCAATTGATGAGGCAACAAAGAACAGAAGGCAACCGAAAAATAGGCAAGAAGGATTAGATGTGCAAACAAAGATAATACATGATCTTTATATCCTAAGTCAAAATAGAAATACATCAAGTCGAAGATGGATATCAATACAAATATGGATATAAAATGATGAAGATTTTTGGTGAAGGGCTCTGTGAAAAAAGCTATAACAGTTTTCATTTTGAATTTATATGTAATATGCCTGATTGCGCTGATGTTCTTTATAATAAATATGGTGGCCTATATAAACTATGGTGGCTTGCATGAGTTTTTTAATCTGAAAGGAATGGGGTACAACCCTCTCATTCTTGTTTGCAAAGTTACAACTTTATTCGGAATTTTGAATAGCATTTAGCCAAATTATCGGCAAATGGATACTTTATGCCATCAAGTAAGTCGCCAACCTCTTAAGAAAACATAATTTTCTTATTCGACTGACTTGTAAATCATGATTTTTGACTAACTTTGCAAATTAAAAGCAATCTTACATTGAAATGGCAACTAAAAACGATTTCGAAGAAAAATACGGCCTTAAGGTGAAAGACCGTTCCAATAGTGTCTCGAAAGGCATCACCGTGGTATGGGTTACTGTCCTCTGCCTGCTTTTGGCTATGGCAGGTGTGGTGTTCTCTATCTCCAAAGGCTGGTGGGGAGAACTACCGCCGCTCTCCGACTTGCAGAACCCCATCGACAAATACGCCTCACGTGTCTATTCCGACGATGGAGAATTGCTCGGCACATGGAGCTATGCATCCGAAAACCGTGTGCTGGTGAGTTACGACTCTCTACCCGACAACTTGGTCAAAGCACTTGTCGCTACAGAGGATGTCAGGTTCTATCAGCATTCAGGCATTGACCTACGTGCCGTGGCCCGTGCGGTCATCAAGAGAGGAATTATGCGCGACAAGTCAGCAGGCGGTGGTAGTACCATCACTCAGCAGCTGGCTAAACAACTCTATAGTGAGGCTACACAGGATGCCCACAAACGTTTGATGCAGAAACCTATAGAATGGTATATCGCCCTTCAGCTTGAGCGGAACTACACTAAAGAGGAAATTATCACCATGTATCTCAACTACTTCGATTTCCTCTACAGTGCGGTTGGTATCAAGAATGCAGCGAACGTCTATTTCGGTAAGGAACCAAAGGACCTCAACTTGTCTGAATGCGCCACACTGGTGGGTATGTGCAAGAACCCCTCTTACTACAATCCCAAACTCTTTCCCGAGCGAAGCAAGGAACGTCGCAACGTGGTCTTGGGACAGATGGTCAAGGCGGGGTACCTCACTGAGAGCGAGAAGCAAGCAATCGCCGACACCGACATCAATCTTGAGAAATTCCATGTCACCGACCATAAGGATGGAATCGCGCCCTATTTCCGAGAGTATCTACGTCGGGTTCTCATGGCCAACAAACCTGTCAGAGGCAATTATGCCAGCTGGCAGGACCAGCAGTTCTATGAGGATTCGCTGGCATGGGAGCAAGACCCAGTCTATGGCTGGTGTAACAAGAACACCAAGAAAAACGGCAAGAACTATAACATCTACACTGATGGCTTGAAAATTTATACTACCATCGACTCCCGTATGCAGCAATATGCAGAGGAGGCCATGTTCCAGCATGTGGCCAAGACGCTGCAACCTATCTTTAACGCTGAGAAACGAAACAACCCCAATGGACCTTACACAAAGGTTTCTGCCAAACAAGTGAAGCAGTCTCTCGAACGGAGTATGAAGCAAACTGACCGTTACCGCAAAATGAAAGCTGACGGATGTTCGGAGGAGGAAATAGAGAAGGCTTTCAACACTAAGGTGCCAATGGTGCTTTTCAGCTACGACGGACCCGTGGAGACACAGATGACACCTTTGGACTCCATCAAATACTATAAGATGTTCCTTCGCTCGGGATTCATGTGCATGGACCCCAAGTCTGGCTATGTGAAAGCCTATGTGGCAGGACTCAACTTCAAGTACTTCCAGTACGACAACGTGTTGGGAGGAGGTCGTCGTCAGGTGGGTTCCACCATCAAACCTTACCTCTACTCCCTCGCCATGGAGAATGGCTACACACCTTGCGATGTGGCGCCCAATGTGCAGCGTTCTTACAGGGTGGCTGGTAAACTATGGACACCGCGAAACGGCTCCCACGCTCGGTATGGGCAGATGGTAACCCTTAAATGGGGACTATCTCAGTCCAACAACTGGATAGCAGCATACGTGATGTCGCAACTCAATCCTGTCCAGTTGGTCAACCTCATGCACAACATGGGTATCCGCAATAAAAACATCAATGCCTCACTCAGCCTGTGTCTCGGTCCTTGTGACGTGAGTGTGGGTGAGATGGTCAGCGCTTACACTGCATTCCCGAACGCTGGTGTGCGCTATGCACCACTGCTTATCTCACGCATCGAGGACTCTGACGGTAATGTGGTTCAGGAGTTTACACCTCAGATGAACGAGGTGATGAGTTCCAGCTCCGCTTACAAGATGATATCCATGCTGCGTGGCGTAATTGACGAGGGCACAGGTAAGAGGTTGAGAAGTAAATATGGCTTTACAGCGGATATCTGCGGTAAGACCGGAACAACCAACGACAACTCCGACGGATGGTTCATGGGATTCACACCGAGGCTGGTGGCCGGATGTTGGGTTGGTGGAGATGAGAGAACCATACACTTCAACTCTACCGCTAACGGACAGGGAGCAGCAGCTGCGCTCCCCATTTGGGCTCTCTTCATGAAGAAAGTCTATGCCGACCGTTCCTTAGGGTACAGTCAGGATGAGAAATTCGAAATTCCAGAGGACTTCGACCTTTGCGAGAGCGAGTTGGATGGACTGTCCGAAAGTGCGCCTACTCACGTGAAACCTGTGGAGGAGAGAGAAGAGGGAACTGGCAGTTTCGACGAGATGTTCCAGTAACTATTAATAAGGTAGGTTTAGGCTTCCAGGTTTCCTGGTTATTCTAGAAAATCCCTAGATAATCCTAGAAAATCCTATAACCCCCTAGATAATCCTAGAATTTCCTGACTCTCACCCCCTACCAACAACAATCCACCTTATCCCCGACAACGATGGACAGCAAAGAACAAATCCTTGAATTGCGCCGCGAACTGGAGCAGCACAACCACAATTACTATGTGCTCAACCAACCCACCATCTCCGACTTCGAGTTCGACCAGAAGATGAGGCTGTTGCAGGAACTGGAGGCACAACATCCAGAGATGTTCGACCCGAATTCCCCTACACAGAGAGTGGGCAGCGACATTAATCATGAGTTCAAGCAGGTGGAGCACCGCTATCCCATGTTGTCGCTTTCCAACACATACAGCCCTGCTGAAGTAAGGGAGTTCTACGAACGGGTAAGAAGCGGCCTTGAGGGGGAGGACTTCGAGATTTGCGCTGAACTGAAATACGATGGTCTGAGCATCTCCTTAACCTATGTTGACGGACAACTCACTCAGGCCGTGACTCGCGGCGACGGAGTGAGAGGCGACGATGTCACAGCCAATGTGCGCACAATCAGAAGCATACCGCTGAAACTGAAAGAGGGCAGCGGCTATCCACATGAGTTCGAAATACGAGGCGAGATTCTTATGCCGTGGTCTTCGTTCGAAGCACTCAACAAGGAGCGAGAGGCTAACGAGGAACCGCTTTTCGCCAATCCTAGAAATGCGGCTTCTGGAACACTCAAGTCTCAGAAATCGCAGTTGGTTGCGGCGCGCAAACTCGATGCCTACCTTTATTATCTTTTAGGCGACGAAATACCACAAGACAGTTGTCATTACGAGAACCTCCAACTCTGTCGGCAATGGGGTTTCAAAATATCCGAGGGAATGCGCAAGTGCAAAACGTTCGACGAGGTGATGGACTTCATCAACTACTGGGACGAGGAACGAAAGCATTTGCCTGTCGCTACTGATGGTATCGTACTGAAAGTTAATTCCTTGCGCCAACAGCGGCATTTGGGCTATACTGCTAAGAGTCCAAGATGGGCCATTGCCTACAAGTTCAAGGCTGAGCGTGTGAGCACTGTCCTTAATGAGGTGACCTATCAAGTTGGACGTACAGGAGCGGTGACTCCCGTTGCAAACATGGACCCAGTACTGCTCGCTGGCACTGTCGTCAAACGCGCAACTCTCAACAACGAGGATTTTATACGTAGTTTCGACCTCCATCTTGGCGACACGGTTTTTGTGGAGAAAGGTGGCGAGATTATCCCCAAGGTTGTTGGAGTGGACCTCGATAAACGTACGGCCGAAATGCGTCCCGTTCAATTCATCAGCACTTGCCCTGAATGTGGCACACCTCTTGTGCGATATGAGGGGGAGGCTGTCCACTATTGCCCCAACGACACCACTTGCCCACCACAAATCAAAGGACGAATTGAGCATTTCATCAGCCGAAAGGCTATGAATATCGACAGCCTAGGGCCGGAGACAGTGGATGAGTATTATCGCCAGGGACTTATCCATGATGCTGCCGACCTTTATAAAATAGGTGAGATGGACATCTGTGGAGCCGACGGCAAACGTATCAAGTCGGCCAGGAAGATTGTCAAGGGCATACAGGATTCACTTGCTGTGCCCTTCGAACGTGTGGTCTTTGCTTTGGGCATCCGCTTTGTCGGTGAGACCACTGCCAAATTGCTTGCCAGACGATTCAAGTCGATGGATGCCCTTGCTGGTGCGAACCTCGACCAACTGCTCGATGTGGAAGGCGTGGGGCAGGTCATTGCCGAAAGCATCATCCGTTTCTTCAATGACGAACGCAATCAGTCTTTGGTGGAGCGTCTTCGTCAGGCGGGGGTCACGATGGAAATAGATAATGTGGTACAGGAAGGTGCCTCCGACCGTCTCAATGGCATGTCGGTGGTCATCAGCGGTGTCTTCTCACGACACTCACGCGACGAGTACAAGGCCTTGATAGAGAAACACGGTGGAAAGAATGTGAGCAGTATTTCCAAGAACACCACTTTCATACTTGCTGGAGACAACATGGGGCCTTCAAAACTCGAAAAAGCGAATAAATTAGGTATAAAGATTATAAATGAGGATGAATTCTTGCAAATGACCGACGAAATGTAAGCGTAAATGGTTTTTTCTTTGTAATTTTGCAACCGAATTCGCAATAAATGCTTTCAACAACAACTCAATGGCACGCAATAAATTCAAGGGGATGGGCATCGCGCTTATCACCCCTTTCACTAAGACCGGAGCCGTGGATTATGAGGCGCTGCGCCGGTTGCTCGACTATCAACTGAACAACGGCGTCGATTTCCTGTGCATACTGGCTACTACGGGCGAGACTCCTTGCCTGACTGAGAACGAGAAACAGCAAATCAAGGACATCGTGGTGGAGAAGGTCAAAGGTTCAATACCTGTTCTGATGGGAATAGGTGGCAACAACACCGCCGCTGTCGTGGACTATATCAAAAAAGTGGACCTCTCGGGCATCGATGGCATACTCAGTGTATGTCCTTATTACAATAAACCATCCCAAGAAGGACTTTACCAGCACTTCAAGACTATTGCCGAAGCATCCGAACTGCCCGTGGTACTTTATAATGTGCCAGGACGTGTAGGAGTGAATATGGCGGCAGAGACTACTTTAAGGCTGGCCAACGACTGTGACAATATTGTCGCCATCAAGGAGGCCAGCGGCAATTTTGCACAAATCGACGAGATTATTAAGAATAAACCCCAAGATTTCGACGTTATCAGTGGCGACGACGGCATCACATTCCCCCTTATCACTTTGGGAGCAGCCGGAGTAATCAGTGTCATCGGCAACGCACTGCCCAAGGAATTCAGCAGAATGGTGAGGTTGGCTCTACAAGGCGATAATGTCAATGCTTGCGCCATACACCATAAGTTCACGGAACTCTTCCATCTACTATTCGTCGATGGAAACCCCGCTGGCGTGAAGGCGATGCTCCACAGCATGGGACTTATTCACAACGAACTTCGCCTCCCGCTCGTGCCTACACGAATCACCACAGACCAGAAAATCGCTGCCATCGTCAAAGAACTCAACATCAAATGCTGATAACCGGATAATCTGGACATTCTTGACAATAAAGCCTTTCTGGGTAATTCGGCACTACACGCCCTCTCGAATATCTATAGCCCTTTCTGACGCAATGTAGACTGAGGATTGAGGGATTGCCGATTATCTATATAAAACGCCTAAAAACGCACGGAAAATGCGTTTTTAGGCGTTTTACTCTTTTTTAATCCAAAAAATCATTAAAAAAACGTCTTAATTCGGCTATCGTTTGATAATCTCGTGAAAAATTGCTAATTTTGAATGAAAATTCAGTTACTGCTGTTAGGTATTACCAAAAAGAATTCTCAATAATCATAAAGACAAATAATGGAAGATCAAGACAGAATCATTAAGATTGACATCAATGAGACCATGCGCTCGTCCTACATCGACTATTCCATGTCGGTGATTGTGGCTCGTGCATTGCCTGATGTCAGAGACGGTTTCAAACCCGTACATCGACGCATACTGTACGGTATGATGGAACTGGGCAACACACAGGACAAACCCTACAAGAAATGCGCCCGTATTGTGGGTGAGGTACTTGGTAAGTATCATCCACACGGCGACTCGTCTGTGTATGGAGCTCTTGTCAGACTCGCTCAGCCATGGGCAATGAGATATACCCTTGTCGACGGACAGGGAAACTTCGGCTCAGTCGACGGCGACAAGGCTGCCGCCATGCGATACACTGAGGCAAGGCTCACCAAACTGGGAGAGGCCATGATGGAGGACCTCTACAAGGACACTGTCGATTTCCAGAACAACTTCGACGACTCACTTCGTGAGCCGACAGTGATGTCAACACGCATACCCAACCTGCTGGTCAATGGTGCCAGTGGTATTGCAGTAGGTATGGCCACCAATATGCCTACACACAATCTCGGAGAGGTCATCGACGGATGTGTGGCATATATCGATAATCCCGACATCACCAGCACAGAGCTGATGAAGTATGTTAAGGCACCTGATTTTCCCACTGGTGGCATCATCTGTGGACTCGACGGAGTCAGAGAGGCTTACGAGACTGGACGAGGAAGAGTGGTCGTACGCTCTAAGGTGGATATTGAGTCAACCTCGACCCACGACAAGATTGTCGTCAACGAGATTCCATACAACGTGAACAAGGCCGAGCTTATCAAGAAGATTGCCGACCTGGTTAACGAGAAGAAGATTGAGGGCATCTCCAATGTCAACGACGAGTCCGACCGTGAGGGCATGCGTATCGTCATCGATGTGAAACGTGAGTACAACGCCAAGGTCATCCTCAACAAACTCTTCAAACTCACTGAACTCCAGTCCAGCTTCAGTGTCAACAACATCGCGCTGGTCAAGGGACGCCCCATGCTCCTTAACCTCAAACAGCTGATTCACTACTTTGTGGAGCATCGTCACGACGTCGTCATCCGACGCACACAGTACGACAAGAAGAAAGCGGAGGAACGCGCGCACATCCTTGAGGGACTGATTATTGCCAGCGACAACATCGACGAGGTGGTACACATCATCCGTTCGGCTAAGTCGCCACAGGAAGCCATCGAGAATCTGATGAAGCGTTTCAGTCTCGACGAGATACAAGCCAAGGCTATTGTGGAGATGCGTCTTCGCCAACTCACTGGCCTCGAACAGGACAAACTGCATGCCGAGTACGAGGAATTGCAGAAACTCATCGCTTATCTGCAGCAGATTCTCGACGACCCCGAACTCTGCAAGAAGGTAATACGCGATGAACTGATTGAGGTGAAAACCAAGTGGGGCGACGAACGCCGCACACAAATCGACTATACTGCTAGCGAGAACTTCAACGCCGAGGACTTCTATCCCAATAATGCTGAGGTCATCACCATATCGCATCTTGGATACATCAAACGTACACAACTCTCTGAGTTCAGACTCCAAGGAAGAGGTGGTATTGGCAGCAAGGGCGGAACAGCTCGCGACGAAGACTTCATAGAGCATATCTATCCGGCGATGAGCCACAACACCATGATGTTCTTCACCAAAAAGGGACGCTGCTACTGGATGAAAGTCTATGAGATTCCAGAAGGCAACAAGACATCGAAGGGAAGGGCCATCCAGAACTTGCTCAACATCGACTCCGACGACAAGGCCACTGCATTCATCTGTGTGGAGAACATCAACGACCAAGAATGGGTGAAGACCCACAACCTCGTCTTCTGTACACAGCGAGGCACCGTCAAGCGAACAAGGTTTGAGTACTACTCACATCCACGCACCAATGGCCTCAACGCCATCCGCCTAGTGGAGGGCGATGAGATTGTGGATGTGGCTCTCACCAATGGCAACGAGGACATCCTCTTCGCCAACCGTAACGGTAGGGCTGTCATCTTCAACGAAAACCAAGTCCGACTGATGGGACGTACCGCTGCTGGTGTGAGAGGCATGCGCCTTGACAATGACGGCGACGACAAGGTGATTGGCATGCTGACCTTCGACTGCAACCCACCGCTCACCGCCGAGGAAATGGCACTTCAAGACCAGCAAGCTGGTGTGGTGGATGAAGAATCAGATGACACTAATGTGGCCACCGACGTTTCTACAATGGAGGGAGATGCCGATACAACCGATATCGAAGAGACCATTGACGAAGGCGAAGTTGTGGAGTTCAGTTATCCAAAGGACGTGCTGGTGGTTTCAGAGAACGGATTTGGTAAGCGTTCCATCCTGCGCGACTACCGCAAGACCAACAGAGGCGGTAAGGGCATTAAGACGCTCAACATCACTGAGAAAACGGGCAAGCTGATTGCTGTCAAGGTGGTGGACGACAACGACGACCTCATGATCATCAACAAGAGCGGTGTGGTGATACGTCTGGCTGTCAGCGGTATCAATGTCCAGGGACGCAACACACAGGGCGTCTCGCTCATCAACCTCAAGAGACGTGGCGATATCATCAGCAGTGTCTGCTGCGTAGCTCACGAAGAACCAGAGGAAGAAATCTCAGAAGCAACAGAAACACCGGAAACTCTGGATAATCCAGAAACCCCGGACTCTCCTGAATCTTCTGAAACCTCAGAATCCCCCGAAAACCAATAAATTGTAAACACTTAATATCCTATTCATTATGAAAAAGTTAATCATTATCTGTGCAGCGATGCTAGCAGTGTCGTGCACGATGTATGGCCAAGACAAAGAGGCCGAGAAAGCAAAGAAAGCTGCCCTCAAGGAAGCTACCAAGCAGATGGGTGACGCTGAAGCTGCACTCAACACGGCCAACACTGTCTATCAAGCTCTCAAGAGTGATCCTTCCAACGCCGACAATCTTTCTAAGTTAAGTGCGGCTATGATGGATGCCGAATCACTCATCACTACAGCTCTCAAGAACGAGACTGTTGCTCAAGACCCGAATGCATGGAACATTGCTGGACGTATTGAGACCATCAAGATGAATCGTTTGCTCGAACAGCGCCAGACAACTGGTGAGATGGACCTCAATGCTTTCTTTGAGAACCAGTTCAATATCGTCAACTATTTCTCTAAATGCGACGCATGCGAGAAACTGCCTGATGCTAAGGGCAATCCACGTAAGGTTGTCTTCCACGACATCAACCAGCAACTCGCAAGAGGACCACGCCAGAACCTGCTTATCGCCGGCTCTAACCTCTTCGACAAGAATCCAGATGCATGCATCAAATACTTGAACCTCTATTTCGATTCATTCAAGGATCCGTTCTTTGCTGGCCTCGACCTCGAGAAGACCGACACAATGAAGACTGATGCTTACTTCATTCTCGCTTCTGCATATATGGAGAAGGGCGACACCGTCAGTGCTGAACCTTATCTGGCACAAGCCATTGATTCACACAACTACGGACAGAATGCTATCTTCATGCTCATGCAGGCACACAAGGACAACACTGCTGAAAAAATCAAGTACATGAAGATGGGCTATGAGAAGTATCCTCAGCAGGCTGCATTCTACAAGAACCTCTATCAGGAGTACATGAACGAGAAGAAGTTCGACGATGCACGTGCTGTGCTCGACCAGGTCATCGAAACCAACAACGATGTGGATGAAAAGGCTTGGGCAAGCTACTACAAGGCTGCCACATTCTACAATGAGGAGAAGAATCAGGAGGCTTTCGATGCTTTCGTCAAGGCTGGTGAACTGAAAGAAGACTATGTCGAGGCTTTCGAGGGTGCTGGAAACTGCGCATGGAAACTTGCTATGGCCAACGACAAGAACAAGGCTGTGGCCAAGGAATGGTACGACAAGGCCATCAAGTACTATGAAAAGGTACGCGAAATGGCACCGGATAATCCTGACAAGTGGGGCTACTTCCTCTATGCCATTTACAACAACTCTGGCAACGCTGCCAAGGCTAACGAGTTTAAGAAGTATTCCAAGTAAGACAAGTTCCCGATAGGGACTGACCTGACCATCATCTGTGATGGCAATACCATAAGAACACGTGGAGCGGATGAACGACCGATGAAGTCTCGTCCACTCCACGTGTATACGTGTAAGTAATAAGATAAAAAGATAGTTTTCAGTATGGGTAAAAAGATTTTCTTATTGACATTCATGTTGCTGGCTGCCGCTCTCTCTGCTTCCGCTCAACAAGGCAAGGACGGTAAGAAAGACAAGCCTAAAAAGGAGGATGTCTATAAAAGCAAGGAGGTGATGAAGGAGATTAGCACACACCTCAAGAATTTCCAATACGCCAAAGCTGAGAACAGTTTTTACGCGGCTTTGAAGAAACACAAAGAAGCCTACAGCGACCATAAGCTCTATAATGCGGCTGTGGAGATTGAACGACAGCTTGCATTGGAGCAGAACAAGAACATGTACTTGCAGAACAACAGGGCCGATACTGCTAAATTTTTCAAGCATATCTACAACGTCTATGATTTCGCCATCCATCTCGACAGCCTGGAGAGCGTGCCTGACGAAAAGGGAAAGGTCAAATACAAGTACAGGCATTCCAATGCGCGGAAGATGCTCTTTTTCCGCAATAACCTCAGGTCTGCTGGAAAGTTCTTCTATCAGAAACGACTTTACCCTGAGGCTTTCCAGCACATCGATATGTTCATAAAATCCCACGATGCCCAGATTGTCACATCGGCTGCCGATACTGCTGTGGCCAACGAAGACCTGGTGCAAGTGGCTACATTGGCTGTGCTCTCAGCTTATGCTGCCGGACAGTACAACAACGCTGTGAAGTATATTGATACAGCTCTCAACGACACCGTTGCCAATAAATTCTTGCTCGAAGTCGGGGCAAAATCGTATGCACAGCTCGGCGACACGCTCAAAGGACTCAACCTCCTCTATAGTGGGGTCAGGAACCATCCCGACTACGATTATTATTTCCTCACACTGGTCAAGTTCCACAACGAGCACAACCAGTATCAGCAGTCGCTGAATCTCGCTTCCCACATGACAAGGAAGTTCCCCAAAAACAGGGACTACTGGTACATCAAGGGGAAGGAGGAACTTTATCTTAACCTCAACGACTCTGCTCTGGCCTCTTTTTCACAAGCGGTGGTTCTCAAGGCAGACGATGCTGAGTCATACTCCGAGATGGGAAAAATCTACTTGAGATGGGCCCAGGAATACTACAGAAGCTTGTCTGCTGCTCAGTTCAATGCTACTTCACGAAAGAAACTCAAAGCCTTCTACGCCGATGCTTGCAAGCATTTCGAAGCGGCACGCAAGTACAATGAGGCCGACCGTAGCCTATGGCTCACTGGACTCCGGGAATGCTACTTCAACCTTAACCGAGGCAAGGAACTACGCGCCCTCGAGCGACTGAAATAACTATCCTTCTGTACTTTAGCACTTTCATCTCGTTAAACCTTTTCATGGTTGAGCAGTCTAAATATATAGAACATAACAACAAACAGAATATGAAGACTTATTTTTTCAGAACCATGCTGGCAGTTTCTGCCTTCTGCTTCGCTGCTTTTGTCTCAGCTCAGAACACAGCATCTCCAAGCGACGCCAAACCACTTGTAAAACAAGCCGATGGCACAATCGTCATCAATACCACAACTCTCGCAGAAGATGTCAAAGGATATCGCTCCACCACACCGCTGGAAATCTACATCAAGTCGGGTAAAATCGTAAAAGTGGAGGCCTTGAAGAACCAGGAAACGCCAAAGTATTTTGTTCCTATGAAGAAAGAACTTCTGCCCAAGTACGAGGGATTGAAGGTCAACAAAGTGGCCACCACTCAGATAGATGCTGTGACAGGAGCCACACTCTCTTCCAATGCTGTCAAGGAGAATGTGAAGCGCGGTATTGAATACTATCAAAAGAACAAATAGTTCCCCACCATCTCCTAGAATAGAAAAATGCAGGGTGTCAGCCCTGCATTTTTTTGTTTCAAAAGTCTCTCAAGAGTCAATAATCATAATGGCCAATGTTCAAAAAAGCGATTAAGTGAGGGCAGAGCCGAACTTGTTCGAGCTATGTCGAGCGTGAGCATTTTAGGCGAAGCCAATGTTCACTGTCCAATGGTCAATGGTCAATGTTCAATGGTCAATGGTCAAATCCCTAATTATGGCTTGAACTCTTCACCCACTACCAGTTTGTCGCCCGTGAAATCCACGTTGAAGAAATGAGGATGACGGATGTAGCGTCCGTTGACGTTAAGATGACTATGAACCGACATGAGCCAGCGTCCGTCAAGAGTGCGGAATAGCATGCTGTGCCCATAGTTAGGAGGGGTGATGGGTTGGGGTTCATGAACCCATGGACCTGCCAGAGTTCCGCTTTCAGAATAGGCTACACCTTGGGTGTAGATGTTGTCAACCCAACTGGTCCAGACCATACCCAGACGGCCTGTCCCTGTGCGGAAGAGATAGGGACCATCGGTCACCTTGTTGGGCACCACTTCACCCTTCTCGTTTTTTTCACGACTCCATGGACATGTACTTGACTTGAACATCAGCGTCGCTTCGCCTACAGTTCCGCTGAGGTCATCCTTCAACTGGATGTACTCGATGGTACCGTCCCAGTTCTGCAGCCACTCGTAGCAATACACCAGATAGGGCTTGCCGTTGGTGTCTACCCAGAAAGTGCCGTCCAAAGTGGGTTTGTCAGCAGGAAGGTAGGTGGGGTCGGCCATAGGAGTATACGGACCTTCGGCTTTGTCGCTGACCAGCACATGGCTCGCACGTCGTTCGATGACGTTGCCGCGGACGGTGTCAATCTTCACCTCTCGGTTAGTGAAAGTGGCGAAGTAATAGTACTTGCCTTTGTATTTGTGGAACTCGGCAGCCCAAATCATCGGATGTGGACCCATCCACGAATCTGGGTCGGTCTGTGCAACACGATAAGGACCTTCCCATAGTTTCAGGTCTTTGCTTTTCCACATCATACCGCCCGTTCCAGTCATGTAGTACATCTGAGTGGCGCTGTCGGCGAGCACTGCGGGGTCGCTCATCACGATGGAGTCAAGTGGTACATTGTAACGAACCCGTGACCCCCGCTGAGCATTCATCGTCAGGGTGATGAAAGGTAGCCATATCAGCAACAGCCATCCAATCAAATGGTTAGTTTTCTGTGTTTTCATATAGGTAAAATTATAATCAAGAATTCATCAACTGCGTCACTTCCGCAGGATTGAGTGCCCATTCGTAGGTGTAGGCTTCGTCGGCTTCCTCTGCTGTCTCTACAGTGGTAAGGTCTTGCGCTTGCGCTTTTATGTCGAGCAAACCACCTACCGAGAGCTTCGACTCCAGCTTGTGGAGCAATGCCTCGATGGAATCACTGTCTGCTCCTCGCAAAGTCTGGGAGGTGAATGGCATTTCGAGCCAGATAATCTCGCGCTTGGCCACATCGAGCACACCGAAGACCAGACCCTTGGAAAGGTCGCCCTCGCTGATGCGAACGATATGCTGCACACACGACGGGTCGTAGGCCACACCTTTCTTATTCGACACTTTCATCGGGTAGGCTGAGTTCATCCAGCCTACCATTAGGTTGGGCGACAAAGCACCAGTGGAGTAGGCGTTGCAGGTGAAGGTGACGTAGGTGGCACCAACCTGCTCTAGTTCGGGAAGCGACAATTCAATATACTCTGCTGTTCCCACCTTCTCTGGGATGCGCTGGATGTCACCAGAGTGCTTGGCGCCCACGCAAGTCAGATTGTAGTAGGCGCATTCGGCTATCTTATTGTCGGGCAGAGCGATACGGCAACTCAAGTCCATGTCCAAGTGCTGGGCATGCAGACCCTTGCCCCATTGCAGGAACAGGCGGACGGCATCGCCTTCCACTGGGAAGCGGGTACCCATGAGGGCGCACGAGGTATCCTGAATGGTGGCGGAGCGGTCGCCAACGCTCACGGGAATGTTGTAGAGCCTCGGGTCGATATAGATGGTCTTGGCCTCGGTCGGCTGTTCAGCGAAGCGCTTGGTCATGAATGTCTTATATAGGTCGTTGACGGCTTGAGCCATGGCCTTTTGGGTGTCATCGTCATAGAGCGCCAGTAGTTTGTTGGGCTCAATCTTCTTGGTGACACCGGTGATGGGGCGAGCGATGCGTGTTTCCCTGGGGTTGAAGTAGGTGTCGGCGGCATTGCCGAGCGACAGAAGCAGACGGGCGGGCAACTTGTCGGCCACCTCTTCGAAGGCCTTCAGCGCCTTGTCGCTGCCGAAACGGAGCATCGTGGAGAAAAGGCAGCGGGCGAAGAGACCAGGACGCTCTTTCAGGTGCTCCAGAGTTTTATTCACATCGTTGTTCTCACGGCATCGGTCCACACGTCCCTGCCAGGTGGAGTAGTCCTGCTTGTAGAACACGTCGAGCAGCTTGGCCAATTGTTCAAAGCCTTTCTTGCGGGAGTACTCACCCAGACGCAAGGCGCGAATCAACCTGACCCACATGCCGCGTTTGGGGTTCATGTTCTCAGCGGCCTGGTCGGCACGCATCGGGATGGCATTCAGCCACTTGGCCACACGCAGACACGACTTGCGGTCGTACTTCAGCATCAACTTCTGCTTCATCGCATTGCTTGCATCCTCACTTCTGTCAAGGGGTTCCCACATGTGGGAGTATAGTTTTTTGGCATGGGCGATAAGGGTTCTTGGCTCAATCACTTGCACATAGCCGGTTTTCTCATACCAGAGATAGCGCAGCACGTCGGTAGGTGTCTTCAGCAGTTTTGATGCTTCTTCGTCTTTGCCTTGTTCCACCAGGAACTTGACCACCAGCATGGCGGTCTCCTTCATCGTGATGTTGGCATCCTCTGGTAATGGGAATTCCTGCAGCAACTGCTTGAGCGAGTCTTGCTGGGTGGCGTCGAGGGGGGTGGATGAAGCGAGCAACGTCTCGAAAACATGCTTCATGTCGTCGAGGGTGAATAGACGCAGTTCCTTCAACTTGCTGCCTTGGCCCTTATAGACGAAATTGGCCGTCTCAAATTGCTGGCCGCAGAAGGGACAGCCGTTATAGCGCTCCAACGGGAAGGTGCCATTGGGAATGAGGTGGCCGCAGGGAAGCGTGGTGCCTCTGAAACCTGCTCCCTCACCGAAGATATTGGCCACCAACGTGACAAGATGGTCGGCCAGTGTCTCGCCTGTAGGCACATCCCAGCCCTTGACGAGCGGAGCCCAGTTGAGTTCCACACCCATCACCTCGTTGATGCACTTGGTGATGTCGGCGAGGTGGCTGGCCGAAACGGCGTTCAGGGCGTGGAGCAGCTCCTCACTGACGCAGAAGCCGTTCTCTTTCAATCGGGCGATGAAGGCCAATACGGGGACTGTAGGTTCAGATTTCATGGCGATGTTCTCTCGTTTGATGTTGAGGAACAACGCACGGTAGCGCAGTGCTACCTTGGTCAAAGTGTTGTTGTTCATGATGTTAAAGTATAAAAGGTAATTGGCCAGCAACAATTGCGGAATAATTGAGAAGTATGCCGGCCTTGGACCTTGTTATGACGAAGAGGTAATTGAGAAACTGACAGAAATAATAGACCGGTGGCCTATTGCAAAGCGAAGTAAGTCCCTCTTGGACCTCATTGTTGTTCGTTATTGCAAAAATAGCATTTTTTTTCGCATATCAAAAATAAAAACAAGAAAAAATGCGAAAGAATGAATCATTTCGCATTTTCTCTTTATATATTCAACTTTCGCAAGAGCGAAGCGAGTTTACTTCTATTTTTACTTCCATTTTTACTTCCATTTTACTTGGGAGTTATGTGCTATGCACAGGACAATAGCATTGAATTGCCGTAGTATCGTCCAGCACGAAAGTGCTTAATTTCCGGCCTGCTCGGCTGGCTTAACTCCCTATTTAACTCCTTTTTATAACTTCCGAAACCTCACGTTAATTTATTATTCAGGACTTGTGGTTATCTATTCCACTGAATTGCAGCGCTCGGTGTAGAAACGCTTGAAATCGCTCCACTTGTAATAAGGATAATTGTCGCTTGGAAGCGGTAGCGTTGCCTCGGCACCATTGAGAAGGCACTTGACGAGAACTTCTTTGCCTGGTTTCTTCGAACGGTAGAAAATGAGTTGCATGTTCGAGGCCTTGCCCGTCTGCCAGTTCTGGTAGCAGTTCTTTACCTCATAGGGGTCCTCTGGGTCTTTGTCGGCACCGTTGAGGCCCATCAGAACGGTGAGTGGGCCGAGGCAAGTGTCGTGGCCGAAGCGGAGGTCGGCTACGCGTTTGGAGGAACCGCTGACTACTGCGTCGGCTTTCTTGAGGATGTCGCGCAGGATGGGAATCATGTCGTAGCGCGGCTCAAAGACCCAGGTGTACGAACCGAGGTTCTCGTTCTCCCATCGGGCGGCTATCTCATCGTCGCTGATGATGCCTTCCATCATTCCGTCATGGCCGATGCTGGGCAGAGAGGTGTAGAGGTTGATGAGGTTGCTGGCGATGCGCCCTGGGTTGCCTGGCAGCCCTTCGGTACTCGTGAAGACTCGCGAGATGACCTTTTGGCGAAGGTTGTCGTGGTACTGGAAGTCTTTCCTGTGGTCCTCAAAACGGGGACGGCTCTTGGGGTAGGTCCGGCGCAAGGGATTCTGACGGTCGGAGGGAACCACACCGTCAAGCGTGTTGCGCGACGATTGCTCTCGAATCTCCAACTTCGGGTTGCACTGGGTGAGTTCTTGGCAGAACGAAGCCATACTCAGCACACAACGGCCTGACAACGAGGAGATAGCGAACACGTCGCCTCCCTTCTTGAAGACGTCTTCGAAATTGTTGTACATCGTGCGGGCAATGTACTGGTGCTGTTCCCATCCCAAGTCACTGAGCTCGCTGACACTGGATGTCAACTCGTCTTTGGCTTCCATGAACTTGGCTCGGAAAGCCTCGCCTATGGGGGTGAGGAGCTGTTTCTCATGTGCGACCATGAGCAAGGTGTCGAGTTCGGGATAGAGTACGGCGTTCCAGTAGTAACGCGAACCGTGACGGGAGTAGTGGCTGATGTAGAATGGTTTGTAGCCACTTGGTGCTTTGTGAAGGGTGTGTTCCTTGAAAGAGTACGGATAATCGGTTCCGTATGCCTTTCTGAGGTCGGATTGAAGCTGTTGGGGAAGGTTTTGCGCTTCAATTGTCAGTGCGGCAAACCAAAGGAGAAGTAGGTTGAGGACTTTTTTCATTGGTGTGTTGTTTTTTTGATGGGAAAAAGATTAGTGCAACAAATTTACATATTATTCACGATATACTAGACAGTCAAGTGCATAAAAAATTGGCAATTCTTTTTAACTGTCTGAAAAAAGTGCTATATTTGCGGCAATAAGGATGATGAGAAAACAACCTTATGCGACCTTCAAAATAGTATTTATTATCATTAAATAGCATAAAAATGAGAAATCACATGCATTTCATCAGCGCCATTGCTGCAATTATGGTAGTGGCTTGCATTCTGGCATCATGCGGGAATAATCCCAAAACGGTATCAAATTCTCTGAAAGCTGCGGCAGTTGACGTCAACGACGGCAAACACACCGAGGCTTACATCCGTCAGCGTATCGACTCCATGTACAGCCATATCAAGTATATACCTTACAACCCAGACGAGGACAATGAGGCCTACAGGATGGAGCATGAAGAGGATGACAGTCCGAGCATCTTCGACTACGACAGTATGTTCTGCACCACTCACTACTATGAATTGGAAAAGCAATGCAACCAGATGAGCGCCGAGACTGGCTTCATCTTCTTAGACGCCGACCATTGGATTATGGGACAGGACATCTCGGAGGACTGGAGCTATAAGGTGGTGAAGGTGAGCGACATCACGGAAACCACAGCAACGGTCGAGATGGAAATCCAGAACTTCGAGAAGCAGACTGGCATACTTGAATTGGTGTTTGAGCGTGGCGACTGGTATGTGAACGACTTCGTGGCTTTCTTCCCTGACGATGACGGCAAGCTCAAGAAGTACTCGGAACTGGAGGAAATGGAGAAGTTCAAGGAGGATGGTCTGAAGATTCGTGAGAAAGCCAAGAAATTGGCAGGTGACTGGGGTTGGGTAGGCGACAACGGTCCTGAGTTGCTGATTCATCTGGAGATGACTGACAAAGGGCTGAAGTGCACAGAGTGCTACATCTATCGCGCTTATGGATTCGAGAATCGCAACCTCTCTGTCTCCTTCAATGGCTCGACCCTCACCATCGACGACCTCGACGCCATGCAAAGCGGATACTACTATTCGGAGCGGCAGTTCAATCTCGACGCCACCCTCGAGCCCAATGGCGACCTCAAAGGCACCTTGGACCTCGCGCATCCTGACCACGATGCCTACGAGGGTCCCATCACCCTCCGAAAAGGCTATTTCAAATACGGTAATTAGTTGCTAGTTCCAAATACTAACAACTCCCCTCCCATCTAAGTTGAAAGGCTCCATCCAACTCCCCTCCCATTTAAGGGGAGGGGTAGGGGTGGGGTGTTTCAAGCCGTGGTGGCGTATTCATAGCCGTGGTGGGATATCTCATTGCAGGGTACGCAGGCTGCCAGCCTGCGAAAAGCAAACAGCGAAAAGCTAATTGCGCCCTGTGCCCGCTCTTTCCATCGTCGTTGTCATCACCAGCTATCATCCTGGTTGTGTGCAGGCCCGCAGTGCGGGTCTGATAGAACTTTTTTTACCATTCATGTCCCCAAAGGGGACACCTCTTAATAACCGTAGGTACATGAAGCGTAGCTGAATGCACCCACGGCTTCCTCATGATATCTCAACACTACCGACCCTGAAGGGGTCGCTCGATTGTTGTTACAAGTTGTTCCGTCGCGTCCGCGACGGCTTCTTCCCCAACCGTATATTGTTGTTTTAAGTTGTGATGAGTTGTTTCCAAATAAATCCTCCGCGGTAGCCAGAATGCCGTCAGGCGTTCCCTCCTTTCCTCCCATTCTCCTTAGCGAAAAAAGAAAACCATCACCATCCATTGAGTGCGAGTCGATATCATCGGTTCGATTGTTGTTACAAGTTGTTCCGTCGCTTTGCGACGTTGTTGTTTTTCAATCCAATTCTCTTGATGAACAACTTGTTCTATGTTGTTTCCAAAAAACCTAAAACCTATTTATAAGCCCTTCTGAATTCAGCGCAGACGATGGCAGTGGCGATAGCCACGTTCAGCGACTCTGTCGTCAGACTGCCCTCTGGATAGTTGGGGATGGTCACACGGCGGTTGACATATTGAGCCACCTCGTCCGAAATGCCCCTGCCTTCGTTGCCCATGATGATGAGACCTGTGCTGCTGAGATCGGTTTTGTAGAGGCTTGGCGCATGCAGGAAAGTGCCATAGACTGGAGTCGACTCGGGTAGGGTAGACAGAAGGTCGGGCAAGTCCACGTAATGCACCCGAACACGAGCCAGCCCTCCCATGGTGGCCTGCACCGTCTTCGGATTATAGACATCGGCTGTGTTTCTGCTGCAGAAGATGTCGCCAATGCCAAACCAGTCGGCGATGCGGATGATGGTGCCTAGGTTGCCTGGGTTCTGCACGTCGTCGAGCGCAAGACACAGACTGTTGCTTATCATCTGTCTTGCATCTTCCTCGTATTTGGGCTGCTCGAAAATGGCCAACACCTGTTGGGGTGTCTCGAGCGAACTGACCTTGCGCAGTTCGTCGTCTGTCACAATCTCGGGTTGGACAGCAAGACGTTGCAGCAGACTGGAGTTGGCATCGGCCCATTCCTGAGTGGCGGCAATGTAGCGGGCTGTGAAGACGGGCACCAGTTCGCCTACCAACCGTGGACCCTCAGCCACAAAGACGTGGTCTTCCGTGCGCCTCTTCTTGAGCGCGAGCGACCTGATGTATTTGATTCTGTTCTTGCTGAGCATGATTTTGTTAAGTTTTTTCTGAATCTTCCGATTACTCCGAATCTTCCAAATACTAGTATCTCCTTCACCCTGTTCTCGAAGAGGACACCTCTCATAAACCGTGGGTGCAACTACGGGCCTTTAACCAAGTACTGATAGCATCTCCTCTAAGGTCGCCCATCGCTTTATCTGCCCCCATCTCCCTAAATACCGAAAAAAAGGAATCTCCTTTTGTGAAGATTCCTTTTCTTGGTAGCGCCTACGAGAATCGAACTCGTGTTCCATGCGTGAGAGGCATGTGTCCTAGCCGCTAGACGAAAGCGCCATGTGACTGCTGACGGAGACTTGCGGAAGAAGGGGGATTCGAACCCCCGGTACGGTTACCCGTACGGCAGTTTAGCAAACTGCTGGTTTCAGCCACTCACCCATCCTTCCTGGACTTGTCCTGAATTTTGACAGCGCAATGTGTATTTCTCCCCACATTTGGAAATGTTTGCCAACTATTTCCAGCACTCTTTCCGTCAAATGCGATGCAAAGTTACAACTATTATTTATATGCACCAAACTTTTGACTGCTTTTTTTCAGTTTTCAGAGAAAAATTTTATTCTCTGTTCTTCCGACAATTTGCAGACGAGAAGCGTATCCTCATGTTCTGCAATGATATAACCGTCAAGACCCTGTACCACCACCTTGCGTTCACCTGTGGTGTGGATGATGCAGTTTCTCGACTCATAGACGTTGATGTTCGAACCTATCAGGGCATTATTCGCCTCGTCGCAAGGACTGAGTTTGTGCAGAGCGCTCCATGTACCCACATCGCTCCAACCGAAGTCGGCGGGATAGACAAAAATCTCGTCGGCTTTCTCCAGAATGGCGTAATCCACCGAGATGTTCTCGCATTTGGGATAGGCTTCGTTGATGAGTTCCTGCTCCTTGTCTGTACCATAGTAGGGCAGGAGCGACTCGAAGGTTCTCGATAGCACGGGTTGATAAACCCTGAAAGCGTTGACAATCGTGTTGACATTCCAAATGAAGAGACCTGAGTTCCAAAAGAAGTTGTCGCTCTTGATGTATCGCTTGGCGGTTTCAAGGTCTGGCTTTTCCTTGAACTGGTCCACACGGAAGATGTTCTTGTTGCGGGGAGAAGAGTAGGAGAGGTCAGCCTGGATGTAGCCGTAGCCTGTTTCCGGACGGTTGGGCTTCATTCCGAGCGTCACAATCGTATCGGAGTTCTCCGTGAATTCAAGCGCTGAAGTGACCACCTGTTGGAAGTGCTGTGTGTTGAGGATGATGTGGTCGCTGGGAGCCACGACAATGTTGGCATTGGGATTCTTCGACTTGATTCTCCAACTGACATAGGCTATACATGGGGCGGTGTTGCGGCGGCAGGGCTCCAGCAGGATGTTCTCAACTGGCAGTTCGGGCAGCTGCTCCCTGACCACCTGGGCGTAGTTGGCTGAGGTGACAACCCATACGTTCTCGGGTTGGCAGAGGTCTTTGAATCGGTCATAGGTCATCTGGATGAAGGTGCGACCGCATCCAAGTATGTCGATGAACTGCTTGGGGGTGTCGACTGTACTCATGGGCCAGAATCTACTACCAACTCCACCTGCCATAATCACTACATGAACATTGTTCTTAAACATAATCACACAGTTTTTTTATTTTTTTTGCAAAAGTATAAAATAAAGGTAATATATTTGCAAATGATTGTTCATTTTAACCAAATAAAGAGTAAAAAGAAGATGAAAAAGGTTTTATTATTTAGTCTCCTGTCTGTTTTCTCGATGGCAGTGAGCGCACAGAATGTTCAGTTGCATTATGATTTCGGACGTCTTTTCTATCCCGACCAGGAAGCTGGACGTCAGCGTGTCACCATGACTTTGGAACAGTTCAAGGCCGACCAGTGGGGCTCATGGTACTACTTCGTCGATGTGGATTTCAGCCGGAAATTCACTGAAGGTGCCTATACCGAGATCTCCCGTGAGTTCAACCTTGGCAAGCAGTCACCATTTGCTGCACACATCGAGTACGACGGAGGACTCAACCGATTCGGTTCCTTCCAACAGGCCGCTTTGGTCGGAGGTGCATGGAACGGACACAATGCCGACTTCTCTACCACCTACAGTGTGCAGTTGATGTACAAGCAGTTCTTCAAGAGCTACGACTACACCCGAGCTTACGCCAGTGTGCAGCTGACGGGAGTGTGGAGCACAACCTTCGCAAACAAGGCCATGACTTTCTCTGGTTTCATCGATCTTTGGAGAGGAGAGAACGCATTTGGACATGGACAACTCGTGATGCTAACCGAACCTCAACTCTGGTATAACTTCAAAAACCAGCACCTTAGCATCGGTACAGAGGTGGAAATCAGCAACAACTTCATCTACAACACCTACAACGACGATTCGTTCTTCATCAACCCAACCCTCGCTCTCAAGTGGGCTTTCTAATCCTTGATTCCCCCTCCCATCTAAGTTAAGAGGCTCTAACCAACCCCCTCCCATCTAAGGGGAGGGGTAGGGGTGGGTAATACTAACAGCTAACAGCTAACAGCTAACTATCGTATATCAGATGATCGTTGACACTTATACACCTCTTTAGAAGGGGGTATAGATATATCCTTTAGAAGGACATACTTCTTGTTTTGACCCCCTAGGGGGTCGCGGTTCCTAA
>Ga0310697_10000705_pt1 | contig 43029 bp, 32 predicted proteins | sample 172DNAGHGlowgp2_FD_203883 | JGI IMG/M metagenome (GOLD analysis project Ga0310697, IMG submission 203883) | Sheep rumen microbial communities from Palmerston North, Manawatu-Wanganui, New Zealand - 1728 DNA GHGlow gp2 (v2) (version 2) | ecosystem: Host-associated > Mammals > Digestive system >...
CGTGGTCGAACCTGCCTGACGACGACTGGCAGTGGCAGGACGACAAGCCGTGGGTCATCGGCGAGTTCGTGTGGACAGGCTACGACTATCTGGGCGAGCCGACACCATACGACGAGTACTGGCCATCGCGCTCGAGCTACTTCGGCATCTGCGACCTCGCCGGACTGCCCAAGGACCGCTACTATCTGTACCGCTCGAAGTGGAACAAGCAGCAGCACACAATACACCTGCTGCCACACTGGTCATGGGGCACGGCAGCCAAGACAGCCAAAGGCCGAAACGCAGGGCGCAAGGGCACTACTGCGGAGAGCCAGAACCGTGTCGGACTGGTGACGCCTGTCTACTGTTATACCGACTACCCTGAGGGCGAGCTGTTCGTCAACGGCAAGAGCCAGGGCCGTATAAAGAAGAACCAGAAGGAGCGGCTCGACCGCTACCGTCTGCGATGGAACGATGTGAAGTACGAGCCGGGCGAGCTGCGCGTCGTCGTCTACGATGAGACGGGTAAGAGCTGCGGCGAGCAGACCCTGCATACCGCCGGTAAGGCAGCCCGTCTGAAGCTCGACGTGTGGACACAGCATGACGGCGAGACCAGGCTTGCCGCCGATGGCGAGGACCTGGCCTTCGTCACCGTCTCAATAGTCGACGAGGAGGGCAACATGCTGCCGCAGGCCACAGACCATCTGCGTTTCGAGGTGGAGGGTGCCGGTACGTTCCGTGCCGCCTGCAATGGCGATGCCACAAGTCTTGAGCCGTTCACCGAGCCGCAGATGAAACTCTTTGCCGGACAACTTGTCGTCATCGTACAGTCGGCACGTCAGGCCGGCGACCTGAAGCTGCGCGTCGTCGACGACAGGCTGAAGCTCCAGTCCGAGACAGTGATTACTGTAAGGTGAGAACCTGACAAACGATCATCTTGGCAACATCCGAAGACCATAATAACTCTACAAAAAGAGTACTGATTATGAAACTATTTGCCGTTGAAATGGGAGATTTTCAGAAAAAAGTGCGATTTTTTCACGCGATGAAACGAAATTGAAAATTTGTGGAACGATAAAAAACATTCCATTTATTTTTTCATCGTATCTTTGCATCGTGAATCAATGAGCATAAGCAAATAGATTTGTTTTAGTAATATTTATTAGTAGTAGTTAGTTTTGTTTTTTCGCCGGGGCTATGAGAAGCGTCTCAATAGCCCCGGCGCAATTTTTGTTACTCAGCAAAAAAAACGGGAATAATTCGCGCTGATGCAGGATTACTTCACAAATGTTCCGAAGTATTTCACACACACATCGCGCCACTCGCGGGCATTGGCAGCCTGGTCGTGCAGCCGCTTGTCGACCTCGCCCCAGCGCTGGTCGTCGATGTAGGGACGGGCGGCCTGCCATACAGCTACGAAGTCATCGACCTCGTCAACGCCGCGCTGGTAGCGGTACTGCAGCTCCTCCCACAGTGTCCGTCCGCTGTTCATGCGGTAACCCCAGGGCACGTGGTGGAACCACAGCAGGAGATTCTCGGGACAGGTGTTGATGTCGTCGTAGAGCGAGCAGTAAGGCTCACGATACTGGCTGGTGGCATTGGACCCGACATGTGTGCGGTCGAAGCCCAGGCCCTGGCGGTCGGCTTTATGGTAGTAGACGGGACACCATTCTAACGGATAGTTGGCCTTGAAGCCGTCGGGCTCGGGACCATAGTGGTGGTCGAACTTGAAGATGTGGTGCAGGCCAAGGGGCATCATATAATCGACACAGGCTTCACGACTACGAAGCATCATGCTGAGCAGAGGCGTGAATTGTGGGTTATTATACAGCGTTGAGAGTTGAGATGTACGTGGTAAAACGTTAGCAGACTGACCAAAAGTGGCATTGAGCCACTCGGCTGCAATATCCTCCGATTTCATCGAGGGATCCCACGCCAGCCGGCCGAAGGCGTACCAGTTAGACTGAGCGAAATGGTGGCCGCACCAGTTGGTGTCGAGACCGACGTTCGACACACCGGCTATGCCCCTCAGCGTCTTGGGACTTACGAACGAGAAGAACTCGCGCCACATCGGGGCGAGGTACACCAGATGGACGGAGTGCCCCAGATACTCCTGCGTTATCTGCAGCTCCGCCATCTGCGGTGTCTGCTTCATCTGGTCGAAGATGGGAGCATAAGGCTCTCGCGGCTGAAAGTCCAGCGGTCCGTTCTTCGACTGCAGGATGACATTCTTGCGGAACTGTCCGTCGCAGGGCTTGAACTCCGATACGGCCTGTTTCACGCGGTCCTCGCCTTTGTGGTTGGCACCATAGACGAACGAGCGCCACATTATTATGCCGCCATAGGGTGCCACAGCGTCAGCCAGCATGTTGGCACCGTCGGCGTGGCTGCGCTTGTAGTCGCCGGGACCGGGTTGGCCCTCGGAGTTAGCCTTTACCAGGAAGCCTCCGAAGTCGGGAATGACCTTGTAGATGTCCTTTGCCTTCTGTTTCCACCAGGCTCTGACCTTTGAGTCCAGCGGGTCGGCAGTCTTCAGCTTGCCCAACGCCATCGGCGAGGCGAAGTTCACAGAGAGGTAAACCTTCACGCCGTAGGGACGCAGGATGCCGGCTATCTCTTTCACCTTATCTATATACTGCGGCGATAGCATGTTCGGCGAGGCATTGACATTGTTCAGTACCGAGCCGTTGATGCCTATCGAAGCACAGGCGCGTGCATACTGACGGACATGCTCGCGGTCCAGCACGGGTGAAGTCCAGAAGATGCTCTTTCCGGCATATCCGCGCTCGATGCTACCGTTGAGATTGTCCCAGTGGTTAAGTATGCGCAGCGAGAAATAAGGTGCCGACGATGTCTTCTCGCCTCGCAGCAGGGCATAGGCTCCGTAGAGCAGTCCGCGCTCGGTACGTGCTGCCAGGGTGTCGCCGGCTATGCGGTAGGCTTCGTCACCCTCCACACGCGGGTCTAACGTCAGGTGAACGGTCTTACCACGGTAGAAGTTTCTCAGCTCCTCGGCGGCAAGAGTCTTTTCCTCGCCTGTCACCCTTGCAGTCCTCACGGTGTCGTACCTCAGCCACAGACGGCTACCGTCTTCAGCCTGAGCAGCTACTGCTGCCAGTATGGCACATGCCACAAACAGTTTTCTCTTCATGATTCTTTCTTTAGAAGTTTGATTAATACTATTTGTGTGCAAAGTTACGAAATAAGCAAGAGAAAAGAAAGAAAAACCATTAATTCTTTGTATCAAACTGTTTACTCATCGTCTCGCTGACCGAACGACGCCCGGCACTGAAGCAGCGCGGTACAGAGCCACGCTATGCACAAGCACCGCAGCAGCAGACCGCACGATGAGAAGGCCGTGAGGAAGAATGCCAGCTGGGCGTTGAGCAGCTGCCACGTCTGACGTATGCTTACAGGGCGGTCCAGGACGCCGGAATAGTAACCTGCCAGTGCTGCCACGGGCTGCTGAAGGAGTGTCGTCACGGTGTTGGTCATCTTGTCGAAGAGTGTCGGGGTAAGTGTAATACTTGCTTTCATATCTTTGTCCTTTCTTGTTTGTTATGATTGTTATGTTATTCTTTCGCGTCTGCCATTTATGCTTCTGCATTTACCATTTTTCTTGTTTCTGGCTGCAAAATTAGCGGGATAGAGTGCACAATAAGTTCAATAAGCGGACTTTCTGTGTTAAAAATGCTGGATATTAAGATAATTTTGCAATTTTATCGTACCTTTGTGCAAATTCTGTTCAACGCGATGCTAAAGAGTCATTACTACGAAGGACTTATTGAGGCCGGCTGCGACGAGGCTGGTCGCGGATGCCTTGCCGGCAGTGTCTATGCCGCCGCCGTCATCCTGCCGCCCGACTACAAGAACGAGCTGCTCAACGACTCGAAGCAGCTAAGCGAGCGACGCCGTTACGAGCTGCGCGACATCATCGAACACGATGCCGTCAGCTGGGCGGTAGGCATAGTAAGTCCTGAGGAGATAGACCATATAAACATACTGAACGCGTCGATACTGGCCATGCACCGCGCCCTCGACGGGCTGAGCGTGCGCCCCGAGGCGGTCATCGTCGACGGCAACCGCTTCAAACCCTACGGCAAGGTGCCATGGACAACCATCGTCAAGGGCGACGGCAAATATCTGTCCATCGCCGCTGCCTCGATACTGGCAAAGACCTACCGCGACGACTACATGAACGGCTTAGCCGACGAGTACCCGCAGTACGACTGGCGCAGCAACAAGGGCTACCCGACCAGGAAGCACCGCGAGGCCATACGCCAGTACGGCGTTACCCCACTTCACCGCCGGAGCTACAATCTGCTGGGCGACGGACAGCTGAGTCTGGTCTTCGAAGAGTGACGACATGAGACACGACAAGTTGGAAAGAGAGCTTAACCTGCTGATGCTGTTGACAGAGAACCACAACTATACGGTGCCGGAGATCTGTGAGCGCATAGGCATCTCGCGCCGCAACCTGTACTACTACCTGGAGTTCTTCCGCGATGCCGGCTTCGTCGTCGAGAACAACAAGCCATACTACCGCATACGCAAGGACTCGCCGTTCTTCAAGAAGATTGACGCGGTGATACACTTCTCCGAGGACGAGGCACTGACCATACGCAATATCCTCGAGCGTGTCGATGACAAGGGCATACAGGTGCAGCGCATCAAGCAGAAATTAGACCGTCTCTATGACTTCCGCATTCTCAACGACGAGGTGCTGCGCGAGCAGCAGGCACGTAACGTCAGCGTCATCTACGAGGCGATAAAACTTGAGCAGTGCGTGGTGCTGAAGAACTACTCCTCGCCCCACAGCAACACACAGCGCAACCGCGTCGTAGAGCCCTTCCTCTTCATGAACGGTAACCGCGAGGTACGCTGCTACGAGCCAGAGTCGCACATGAACAAGACCTTCAAACTGGCACGCACAGAGGAAGTGGTGATGATGGACCTGAGCTGGGAGTACAAGAGCCGCCACAAACAGGTTTACACCGACATCTTCATGTTCAGCGACGAACGTCTGCTCCCCGTGACGCTGAGGATGGGCCGGCTGGCCTGCTCGCTCATGCGCGAGGAGTACCCTGCTGCCGAACGCTACATCAGTCCTGACGGCGACCACCACTGGCTACTGCAGATGGATGTGTGCAGCTACGCCGGTATCGGACGGTTCGTCATGGGACTGTACGAGGACATCGAGGTGCTGGGCGACGACGGTTTCAAGGACTATATCAGAGAAAAGATACACCTATTATATAATAAGAAGATATGAAAAAGTCAAGACTTACAGCAGTCGCACTGGCCGCCATGATGGCGGTCTCGTGCGGCACGTTCCCCACAACGGGGACAGGAACCACAGGCACATCGACGGGCTCCATACTGGGCGACGTACTATCGGGAGTTGTCAACGGCGGCGGCATAGAGGCCATAGCCAGTGTCATAGGTGCCACGCAGATGACCCAGCAGTCGCTGCAAGGCACGTGGAAGTACAGCGGTCCCGGCTGTGCCTTCACCAGCGAGAACTTGCTGGCCAAGGCTGGCGGTGAGCTGGCTGCCGCACAGATCAAGCAGAAGCTGCAACCTACGTACCAGACCCTCGGGCTGTCGGCATCGAACACCTATGTGCAGTTCAACAGCGACAACACCTTCCAGGCCTCCTTCGGCGGAAAGCAGATGAGCGGCACCTACACCTTCGACCCCAAGAGCAGCAAGGTGACGCTGAAGGGCATGCTGCTCAACATCAACTGCTACGCCAAGAAGAACACCAGCGGCATAGCACTGCTCTTCGAGGCCTCGAAACTTCTCACCGTACTGCAGATGGTGTCGGCCATGAGCGGCAATGCTACCCTCGGCACCATCGGCGACCTGAGCAAGAACTACGACGGCGTACGCCTCGGTTTCGACTTCAAGTAAGAGACTACCGTACGTCCAGACAACAACCGCAAGCAGATGGAAGAGCTGTTGCACTACACGTGGAAACACCGCCTGTGGCCTCTGCGACCGATGGAGACCACCGACGGGCGTGCTGTAGAAGTCATCGACCCGGGGTTGCACAACCGCAACGCCGGGCCCGACTTCTTCAACGCCAAGGTGAAGATCGGCGGCACGCTGTGGGTGGGCAATGTGGAGATTCACGACAAGTCTTCCGACTGGTTCGCTCACGGCCACGACAGCGACCCGTGCTACGACAATGTCGTGCTGCACGTCTGCGAGACCGTCGATGCCGATGTCACCAACAGCCAAGGGCACTACCTGACACAGATGCAGCTCAGCGTACCGCCGAAGGTGAGCGAGCACTACGAAGAGCTACTGCATACCGACCAGTATCCGCCGTGCTATCGCATCATTCCCTCGCTGAGCAGCCTCACCGTACACTCGTGGATGGCGGCACTGCAGACGGAACGGCTCGAACAGAAGACCGAGGCCATACGCCAGCGGGCACAACGTCTCGGCGGGTCATGGGAGGATGCCTACTTCGCGACGCTGGCACGCAACTACGGCTTCGGCATCAACGGCGAGGCCTTCGAGCAGTGGGCCTATAACGTACCGTTAGGAGCCGTAGGCCACCACCGCGACGACCTCTTCCAGGTAGAGGCCATCTTCATGGGACAGGCTGGACTGTTAGAGCTGAACACCGTGCCAGCGCAGTACCAGAAGGATGCTCTCAACGACGGATACTTCGCCCGTCTGCGCAATGAGTACCTCTATCTGGCGCATAAGTTCACGCTCAAGCCGATGGACGCCGCACAGTGGCGCTTCCTCCGGCTGCGTCCTCAGAACTTCCCGCACATACGCCTGTCACAGCTGGCAAACCTCTACTACGAGCAGCGCGCCGGACTGAGCGCACTGCTGGAGTGCCAGACGGTGGAGCAGCTCAGAACGCTCCTCCCGTCGCACGTCACACCATACTGGGAGACACACTACACCTTCGGCTCACAGAGTGCCAAGAACGTGAAGAGGCTTACAGCCGGCTCGCTCAACCTGCTCATAATCAATACTGCCATACCTATGCTCTTCGCCGTAGGACGACACCGCCGCCGCGAGGACCTGTGCGATAGAGCCTTCGACCTGCTAGAAGAGCTGCGGCCCGAGAACAACCACATCGTACGCATGTGGCAACAGTGCGGACTCGAAGCCCGCTCGGCAGGCGACTCGCAGGCACTCATCCAGCTTAAGCGGCAGTACTGCGACCGTCGCGACTGTCTACGCTGCCGGTTCGGCTATGAGTACCTGAAAGGAGAGAGGTAACGTCTGAAGACAAGACATAACAAGAAATCCTGTCATGGAATATATCTTTGAAACGCGCATGCAGGTGCGCGACTATGAGTGCGACATCGAGGGTATCGTCAACAACGCCAACTACCTGCATTACTGTGAACATACGCGTCACCTGTTCCTCAACAAGTGCGGACTGAGCTTTGCCGACATGCACCGCAAGGGTGTCGACGCTGTCGTGGCACGCATTAACCTGCAGTACAAGACACCGTTGCGGCCTGACGATGAGTTCGTCTCACGCATGGCACTGACGAAAGAAGGCATTAAGTACGTCTTCCACCACGACATCTTCCGCGCCTCAGACAACCAGCTCTGCTTCCGTGGCGATGTCACACTTGTATGTATCGTCGACGGACGCCTCAGCGGCAGCCCTGACTACGACCGGGCGTTTGCTCCCTACCTGCGGTAATACCGACACGACGACCTCATTGTCGTGACGACTCAGCTACCCTACCCGCATACTCCTTAGAATATTTTTCTTTTTTCTTACACTTAAGCGAAGAAGAAAAGAATAGCCATTGACCTTTAACAGAACTTTGTGGCGACATTTTCCAAAATCACACTCAGATTTGGTTGATTTTTCCAAACTACGTACCTTTGCACCCAAGAAATATCACTAATCATGGGTAGTTATATATTAGCAGACAACCAGGAATTGTCGCGGTACGCCATAGAGAGCATCATCAGTGCCGACGGCAAGTCGACCATCAGCCACGCCTACGACAAGGCCGGCCTGACGGCAAAACTCAGCGAGGAACCTCGCTCGGTGGTGGTGCTCGACTACACGCTGTTCGACTTTGTCGACGAGGACCAGCTCCTCATCGTCAGCGAGCGTTTCACGCAGACGCGGTGGGTACTCATCAGCGAAGAGCTCACTCCGCAGTTCATCAGCCGCATAATATACATGTCACACGCCTTCAGCGTCGTCTTCAAGGACAGCCCCCTGAAAGAGATACGCGATGCTATCGAGTACGCCAGCCACGGCGACCGCTACGTCTGCCAGCGTGCTACGGAGATAGTGCTCGCCCAGCGCATCGAGGACAACCGTCCCGACATGCTCACCGCCACGGAGACCGAGATCCTGCGCGCCGTGGCTCGCGGCAAGACCACCAAGGAGATTGCTGCGGAGCGTTTCTCGAGTGTCCACACCGTCAACACCCACAAGAAGAACATCTTCCGAAAGCTGAAAGTCAACACCGCCCATGAGGCGATCAAGTACGCCCTGCGTGCCGGCCTCGTCGACCCGTCGGAGTTCTATATCTGACAAAGGAATGATTATGCGATAAGCCACGAGAATACAGACAACTCAAAAAAACACTATAGGAAAGATGAAGAAACAGACCGTAGCTATCGACACCCCGTACGTACGCCCCGATGCCTACGGCTCGCTGTCGGTACCCATATATAATAATGTGGCGTTCGAGTTCCAGGATGCTCAGGAGATGGCCGATGCTTTCTGCAACCGCATCAAGGCCCCCGACTACGCCCGTGTTGAGAATCCCACGGTGACGAACTTCGAACAGCGGGTAAAGGCACTGACGGGTGCCGCCCATGTGACAGCCTTCAACTCAGGAATGGCCGCCATCAGCAACGTGCTGCTGGCTGTTGCCTCACAGGGAAAGAACATCGTCACCTCACAGCATCTCTTCGGCAACACCCTGGCACTTATCACCAACTCGCTGCTACGCTTCGGCGTAAAGCCCCGTCTGCGTGACCTCACCGATCTCGAGGCCGTAGAGAAAGCCGTCGATGGCGACACCTGCTGTCTGTTCCTCGAGATTGTCACGAATCCACAGCTCGAAGTCGCCGACCTGAAAGCCCTCGCCGACATTGCGCACCGCAAGGGTGTCCCACTGATAACCGACACAACCATCATACCATTCACAGAGACCAGCCTGCGCGAGCTGGGTGTCGACGTCGAAGTCGTCTCCAGCACGAAGTATCTCTCCGGCGGCGGCACCTCGCTCGGCGGATTGGTCATCGACCACGGTACGTTCCCACTTATCAACCAACGGTTGAAGTACGAGCTGCTGTTCAACTTCGGGGCTTATATGACACCGCAGGCCGCCTATATGCAGACTCTCGGTCTCGAGACCCTCGACGTGCGTTACCAGCGGCAGGCCGCCACCGCCCTGACGCTGGCCGAGACGCTGTGTCACAGTCCGCTGATAAAGCAAGTTAACTACATCGGTCTCACCGACAACCCCTTCTATGAGCTGGCACGCCGACAGTTCGGCCCCACGTCAGGAGCCATGCTGACCATCGACCTGTCTTCGCGCGATGCCTGCTTCAGGTTCCTCAACCGCCTGCGGCTCATCCACCGCGCCACCAATCTCTTCGACAACCGTACGCTGGCCATCCATCCTGCCTCCACCATCTTCGGACTCTTCCCCGAGCGGCAGCTCGAGAAGATGGGTGTCCGCCAGACCACCATCCGCCTGTCAGTAGGCTTAGAGGCTGCCGACGACCTGCTCGACGACATACAACAGGCACTGCACGACGACCTGTAACAGCTGTCCTGACACACATCACAACCGTTCAGAGCAATGACCTACGACTTCGATACCGTCATCGTCCGTTCAGGCAGCGGCGACCTCAAACACGGAGTGCTGCTGGAACGTTACGGACGCTCCGACCTGCTGCCGCTGTGGGTTGCCGACATGGACTTCGAGACACCGCCGTTCATCACCGAGGCCCTGCGCCGCCGTCTCGACCACTCGCTCTTCGGCTATACCATCACCCCACCGGAGTTGTGGGAGAGCATCATCAGCTGGACCGCCGCACACCACGGCTGGCAGCTCAGCCGTGACTGGCTGTCGTTCATCCCCGGCATCGTCAAGGGCATCGGCATGGCCGTCAACGTGTTCTCCGAGCCTGGCGACAAAGTCATAATCCAGCCACCCGTCTACCACCCTTTCCGTATCACGCCGCAGGGCAACGGCCGTCAGGTCGTCTATAACCCTCTGGTGCGACAGGCCGACGGCAGCTACGCCATGGACTTCGAACAGCTGGAGCAGGTGACCGACGACAGATGCCGTCTGCTCATACTGAGCAACCCCCACAACCCGGCAGGCATCTGCTGGCCGGCCGACACGCTGCGCCGTCTGGCACACTTCTGTCATGAGCACGGCATCATCGTGCTGAGCGACGAGATACACTGCGACATGACACTCTTCGGACATCAGCATGTTCCCTTTGCCACCGTCAGCGACGAGGCTGCCGCTACGAGCATAACCTTCGCTGCGCCATCAAAAACGTTTAACATTGCCGGCATCGTAAGCTCCTTTGCCATAGTGCCTGACGCCACACTGCGCCGCCGTTTCTTCAGCTGGCTTGCCGCCAACGAGTTCGATGAGCCGACACTCTTCGCACCTATCGCCACCATTGCCGCCTTCACCGACGAAGGCGAGGAGTGGCGCCGTCAGATGCTGGCATACGTCGAGCAGAACATACTGTTCGTCGAGGACTACTGCCGCCGCCACCTGCCACAGGTCAGACCACTGCGGCCGCAGGCCTCGTTCCTCGTGTGGCTCGACTGCCGCGACCTCGGCCTCAGCCACGAGGCACTCGTCGACCTCTTCGTCAACGGTGCGCGTCTGGCTCTTAACGACGGTGCCATGTTCGGTCCCGGCGGCGAGGGTTTTATGCGCATGAACGTGGCAGCGCCCCGCAGCATCCTCGGCGAGGCTCTTGCCAGGCTGTCGGAGGCTGTGGGGCGCTGAAGAGAGATGGTGGGAAAGATCAGTTACTTTATTGCAACGTTTTTCTCGCTGCCGTCGTAGTCCACGACCTGCTGCTTACCGTCGGGAGTGACAACGGTGAAGCGACGCTGCGACAGCATGCCCGGATACTCACCCTTACGGGCACCGATGGTCAGTGTGCGCGACCGGTCGTTCCACTTCATCGTGATGGTCGAGTAGACGCCGCGCTCGTAGTTGTACGAGTCGCCCTCATCCTCATAGAGCGTGAACGAACCGTCAGCACCGGGATAGAGACGCAGCTCGAGGTTGTCCCACTTCTTCTCGCCGACGTACTGCATCTCGGGACCTAACGGCAGTATACTTCCTGCGCGTACAAACATCGGCACGCGGTCTATGCGTGTCTCAAGCGTCACGCTCTGTCCACCCTTCAGCCGGCGGTTGGTCCAGAAGTCATACCACTCGGCACCCTTCGGCAGGTACTTCACCGCAGTCTTCGTGGCGGTGAAGTCGACAGCGCCGGCCGACGATGCTTCGGTGGCGTTCTGGCGGTCCCAGCCCGTCATGGCGTTAGTACGTACGACCTTCTCCTCAGTGTACTGAGCATCGACGATGGGTGCTGCCAGGATGCTACGTCCGAACATAAACTCATCGGTCATGTTCCACACCTTCCTGTCGGCAGCGAAGTCGCTGAACAGCGGGCGCAGGTAGCTGTCGTTATTCGATGTCACCTGCCAGGCAGTGCCGTACAGGTAGGGTATCAGACGGTAGCGCAGACGGATGGCCGACTCGATGGCGTCGTAGATGGGCTCGCCCTTCTTGCCGAACTGCCATATCTCACGGGGAGCATCGGCACCGTGGCTGCGGAAGACAGGACAGAACAGTCCATACTGCATCCATCTGACGTAGAGCTCCTGGAACTGCGCGTTCCTGGGGGCCGAGCCACTGCCACGGGTGTTGTACGAGCCACAGAAGAAACCGCCGATGTCGGTGTTGAAGTTCGGGTTTCCCGTCAGTGAGAAGCTAAGCCCTGCCGGCACCTGCTTGCGGAGCATGTCCCACGACGAGTTCACGTCGCCGCTCCACATATTCGAGCCGTAGTGCTGCTGTCCTGCGAAACTCGAGCGTGTCATGATGAAGATACGCTTGCCACGGTCGTCCTTGCGCTGCGCCTGATATATGCCACGTACCGTCTCCAAGGGGAAGGCGTTACGCTGCGAGCGCCATGTGCCGCCGTACACCTTATGGGCGTAGTCGCTCTCGCGCGGATTGAAGAAGTCGGGGTCCGTAGAGTCCATCCACCACGCATCGGTACCGTAGTCATAGAGAGTCTTCAGGTATTTCCAGTAGATGGCGCGTGCCTCGGGGTGGAAGGCGTCATACACCTTCACGCCGGAGGGATAGTCGCGGCGCGGCGGCCAGATGTGCGACAGTCCGCTCTGCGGCCACGTCTCGAAAGGCATCAGCAGTCCCTTCTCGTCGAGCTCGCGGAACTGCTGTGTCTGCGGGCCGAAGCTCGCCCAGATGCTTATCATGAAGTGTGCGTGTTTCTTGTGCACATTGTCTATCATCTGCTTGCCATTGCTGAAGTCCTCGGCCAAGAAGTCCATGGCGTTCCACAGGTAGTTGGAGCCCCAGTACTGCCAGTCCTGTATGATGCCGTCCAGGGGCACCTGCAGCTCACGGTACTTGTCGACGATGCTCTCCGTCTCGCGGGCCGTCTTATACCGCTCCTTCGACTGCCAGTAGCCGTATGTCCACATCGGGAACATCGGCACGTCGCCAGTCAGTTCCCTCACCTGGGCAATCACGCCGTCAGCCGAGCCGCCGTACATGAAGTAGTAGTCAACGCCACTGCCCACGTCAGAGGTGAAGCGCATGCCCTCGGGACCGTCCTCGAAGAGCGTCGGCGAGTAGTTCTCCCAGTAGAGGCCCCAGCCCTTGATGCTCTGCAGCACGTTCTGGAAGTCCTCGAGGTTCGACTGCTCCATGCGTTTCTTCTCCCCTCTGCGGTTCATCTTGCCATTCTGTATCGTACCCAGTCCGTAGATGGCCTCATCCTTGTCCAGACGGAATGTCTGGCGCACCTGCCACCGCTGGCTGCCGTCGCTGTTCAGCTCGAAGCCTGCCTCGCGCAGCAACACCTTCCCCTTGGCAGTGAGGAATGTCAGCTGGCCGGTCTTCGGATCCTTCCTCACCGTCAGTGCCTTGCTGCTCACGTCGTTGCCTTTTCGTGTGACCGCCACCTCGCCGGGATTAGCCGTCACCACCAGGCTTTTCGTTGCCTCGCCTTTCACCACGTGTACTATGGTTGGCGTGAAGAACTCTATCTTCACCTCCTGTGCCACGGCCACAGCCATGCTGCATGCCAGAGTGGCTCCTGTCAGTAATACGCTTTTTAGTCTCATAATAATCTGTGTACTTATAGCTTTTAATATTATTGTCTGTCAGAACAACACTTTTCGCGTAGTGCCGTCGGCAGAACGCTCGATGCAGAGTCCCTGCGGCTCCGGCAGCCGGTGGCCACGCAGGTCGTAGTAAGTCTTCGGTCCCTCGGCAGCGGCTTGTGGTTCTCTGATGGCGGCAGTGCCGTTGTCTATCTGGAAGATATATGTGCAGAGGCTGTGTGCCGGCAACATGAACGTCAGCTGCTTCGTCGGTGCGTCGATGGCGATGTCCGACTCCTGACATAGCGACTCGTTAGATGTCGACATCCACAGTTTTCCGCTCTTCACCGCGTACGGCAGCTTGAGAGTCAGGTTATGTGCCGTCTTAGTAGTGTCAATGGCCATCACTATCAGCGAGTCGCCCTTGATGTATGCCGATGTCTCGAAGGGTGCTCCGCCCTTGGAGATGCTCGACGTGCTGATGCCGCTGACGTTGTGACCCAGACGCGTGGAGCCGGTGACGTTCTTCGAGAAGTGCGACAACACGTATGCGCGCGGCAGCAGCGTGTTCTTGGTGTTGCCGGGGTTGTACTTAGCCTCGCCAGTGCCTACAAAGGCCCAGTGGGCGCGCATGTACCAGTAGATATACCCCGTACAGCCAGCCATCATACACTCGTTGAGCTCCTCGGCGAAGATGAGCTGTTCGTGCCAGTTAGGCAGGTGGTCGATGTTGTCGGTCACCGAGTGCTCCGTCATCCACACCTCCTTGCCGTACTTCTTGGCCAGCGTAGCGGCAGTCCTCATGTTACCCATGGGCACATGTCCGTAGATATGTCCGGCAATGATGTCTATCTGCTCGCGTGCCACAGGGTCGTTGAGCAGCATGTCAGAGTATTTCGGGTCGAAGCCCAGCGGTTCGGCACTGATGAGTCGCACACCCTTATAGGTGTTGCGGTCGAGCTTGTGGGCGTAGTTCTTCACCAGCGTCAGCTGCTGTTCGGGGGTGTACAGGCAGCCCGAGTAGTCGACCCACCAGTCAGGCTCGTTCTGTACGGAGACGGCATCGACTTTGACGCCGTTCTGCTTCATGTACTTCAGGAACGTGTTGAGCCACGGGAAGAATTTCTCATAGCAGTCCTGGCGCAGCTCGCCGCGCTTCCTGCCCTGCGAGTCGCTGTTGCCGCCCTGTGCCGTGCCGTTGGTCTTATACTCGCCTGGCGGCGACCATGGTGTCCCGAAGACTATGCTTCCGCGCTGCTTGGCGAGCTTTGCCGAGGGCAGCGAGCCGTGCCAGTTGTAGTCGCCCCACCCTTCGCCCTGGAAGCTTGGCGAGATTTCCATACGCATGATGTTCAGTCCGATTTTCGATGTCGGTCCATAGAGCAGCTGCACCGGTTTAGTGTCACTGCCGAACGGCTTCATGGCTCCGTCGCAGCAGGCGGCACCGAAGCCCGTCACCGTCTGGTAGCGGTTAGCACTGACGGTCACCGTGATGTCGGCAGCATGCATCGCCGTAGCGGCTGCCAGTGCCAGGATAGTGGTAAAAAGATGTTTCATTGTTACTGTTTTGGTTGAGTCATTGGTTCTTTTAGCTGCAAAGTTAATATAAAAAAACAGAAGATGCAAAATATATTCTGGTGTTAAAACATTTTTTCGTACCTTTGCGACAAATTGCAAACATTATAAAATAAAAAGCAAAAGACCACAATGACACGATTAACTAATTGGAGGCGGTTTCTGCTATTGCCCTTGGTAGCGGCCGTCAGTATGAGTGCATGCTCCGACGACGATAAAGCCACCCACAAGCACGGACAGCAAATGGCGAAGAGCATAGTGATACTCTACGAGAACGACGTACACTGCGGCATCGACGGCTACACCCGCCTTGCCGGCCTGCGCGATGCCATCAACACCACGGACACAGCCTATGCCGCCGCCGTCAGCGTCGGCGACTTCCTGCAGGGCAACACTACGGGAGCCATCTCGAAAGGGCAGTACATCATCGACATCATGGGCACCGTAGGCTACGATGCCGTCACGCTGGGCAACCACGAGTTCGACTTCGGCGTGCCCCGCATGAAAGAGCTGCTGCCGCAGATAGGTGCTCCCGTCGTGTGCTGCAACTTCTTCGATGCCGGGACACAGAAATCCTACTATTCGCCATACGTCATACGCCAGTACGGCACAAAGCGCGTTGCCTACGTCGGAGCCGTCACCCCCGAGACGATGATCCTGGAGGGTTACTCGTTCTACGACACCAACGGTGTGATGCTCTACGACCTTAAGCCCGACACGTTCTACAGTCTTATCCAGCAGGCTGTCGACGGTGCGCGTGCCGACGGTGCCGACTATGTCGTGCTCCTCTCGCATGTCGGCGAGCAGACGCAGTCGATGGGTTTCAACTCCCACCAGATTGTTGCCAACACCACGGGCATCGATGTTGTCCTCGACGGGCACACCCACTCGGTCATACCTGCTGACATCGTTGCCAACCGCGACGGAAAGAAAATCACCGTGACGCAGACTGGGACACAGTTTGCCAACGTGGGCAAGCTGGTCATCGCCGCCGACGGCAGCATCAGCACCACACTCATCCCCACGTCAGAGATAAGCTATTCGAGCCATGCCGTCACCGCTGCCACCGAGAAGGTGCGCCAGCAGGTGAACGCCGTCACCGAGCGCGTAGTGGCCCATAGCGACTACCCCCTCTCCTTGGCTCATGCCGACGGCACATGGATAGTACGTACCGCCGAGTCGAATGCCGGCGACATCGTGGCCGATGCCTACCGCAGTGCCATGAACACCGACTTCGGTTTCGAGAACGGCGGCGGACTGCGTAACAACATCGCTGCCGGCGACATCACCTATGGCTCCATCATCGGCATGCTGCCCTACGACAACACCCTGCGCCGCATCATGGCTACTGGCACTCAGGTCAAGGCGATGCTTACCAAGTGCACCTCGTTCCTGCCCGTCGACGACGGTGCCTTCCCTCAGTGCTCAGGCCTGCGTTTCACTGTCCACAGCAAGAGTCACACCGTCAGCGACATCGAGGTGTTGCAGTCCGACGGCAGCTATGCTCCCATAGACCTCTCAAAGACCTACACCGTGGCTGTCACCGACTATAACCACACGGGTGGCGGATTCTACGGGAGTTTCGCAACGTGCGTGACGCTTTTCGAGAGCGACCTGCGCTATTACGAGGCTCTTGCCAACTACCTGAGCGAGACACTCGGCGGCACCACAGGCACCGCCTACGCACAGCCTCAGGGCCGCATAGTCATAGTAGACGACTAAGCCCAAGGCCCCATAAGGTCCATAGGGCTCATAAGCCCCATAAGCCCCATAAGGCTCATAAAGCTTTCACGTATTCGTAAAGCTTACGATAGAACGGGTGGCGCGTCATTGTTGGCGCGTCACCTATTATTATAAGTTTCATGCGAGCACGCGTGATGGCCACGTTCATGCGGCGCAGGTCGCGCAGGAAACCTATCTGCCCGTCATCGTTCGAGCGCACGAGCGAGATGAGTATGATGTCGCGCTCCTGTCCCTGGAACCCGTCGACGGTGTTGACGCTGATGAGATGGCGGAAGGGTTTGAAGTACTCACGTTTCTTCAGCAAGTGCCGCAGGTACTGCACCTGTGCCCGGTATGGCGAGATGATGCCAACGTCGAGCCGTTCGTTCAGTATGCGTGTCTTGCCAATCTTCTCGAAGTACTGCTGCAGGGCGAGGAGTGTCAGCTCCGCCTCGGCTTTGTTTATGCGGCCGAAGTTCTCGCCAACGAACTGCTCCTTGAACAGCGGCGAGGACTCGTCGTCCTCCTTCCTCAACTGGAAAGTGTCGACCCACGTCATCGGCAGGTCGAGGTCGAGGATGGAGCGGAACTTCACCTCTGGCGCCGACTCCACCTTGTTGTCGTAAAACCAGTCGGAGGAGAAGCGCATAATCTCCTCGTTCATCCGGTATTGCACCCTCAGCAGCGTCACCACCTCAGGCTTCTGCTCCACGAGCCGTTCCATGAGTGTCTTGCCCAGACCGCCCTTCAAGGCAGCGATGCTCTTCACCGTCGGCGGCAGCTGACAGTGGTCGCCGGCCAGGATTACGCGGCCTGCACGACGTATGGGAATCCAGCAGGCAGCCTCCAAGGCTTGCGCCGCCTCGTCAATGAACAGCGTACCGAACTTCTGTCCCTCCAGCAGCCGGTGGGCAGAGCCCACAAGGGTGCAGGCTATGACACGCGCCTCGCCGAAGAGCTGCGCGTTGATGCGTATCTCCAGCTCGTTGGCACGGTCACGCAGTCGTTCCATCTTCTGGTGGTACTTGTCATCGCCGCGCCGACGGTGTGCGCGCAGCTCTCTGATAGCCTTGCGTATGGCCCACAGCAGTTCGTAGTCGGGGTGTGCCTCGAAGCGCCGCTCATAAGTGAACGACAGCATCTTGTCGTCGACGCGCGTGGGATTGCCGATACGCAGCACGGGGATGCCGCGGTCGACGAGTTTCTCCGATATCCAGTCGACAGCCATGTTCGACTGTGCGCAGACCAGCACCTGCGGTTCGCGTCGCAGCACCTCGTTGATGGCCTCCACCAGTGTCGTCGTCTTGCCCGTCCCCGGCGGTCCGTGTACCACAGCCACATCCTTAGCCCACAACACCCTGTTGACAGCCTCCTCCTGTGTAGCGTTCAGGTATGGAAAGCGCATGGGCTGGAACGTATAGGTCTCTGCCATCTGCCTGGAATAGAAGAGGTCGCGCAGGTAGCCCAGACGCCCTTTGGCACGCATGACTCGTTCCAGAGCGTCGAACATCGTGCGGTAGCTCGTCTCGTCGAACGACAGCTGTACGCCCACCTGCTCCGCCGTCTGCAGGTCGGTTATCGGTGCCGTGTCAGGCACGGCAACCACCATGCGGTCGCCGTCAACATAGCTGACGGTGCCAGTAAAGGGAAAGTACTTTATAGAGCCTTGAGCCCCCACAGGGCTCACAGGCCCCACACCGCTCCCCCCCCTAAAGAACACCACGGGCCTGCCGTACTCGAAGCGGTGCTCTATGTCCTCGTCGGCCGAGCGTGTTACCTCTATGCAGAGCTGGTTCAGCGAGTTGTAGTAGCTCTTGCCGACGGCGACGGGCCACCATGCCTCGCCACGCTTCACCAGCCGCGCCAGTCCCATCTCCTCGGTCTGACGGCGGTAGGCCTCCTTCTCTGTCTGGTATTCCAGCTGTAAGAGGGCCTTCTGTTGCTGCAGTGCAAGCACCGGCGACATAATATTTGCCATTTCGCTTGCAAAATTACAAAAATATAGGTAATTTTGCAAGCGAATGAAGAAGATACTACTCATCAACGACGTCGTGGGCTACAGCCATGTGGGCATGGTGGCCATGTTGCCGATACTGACGTATCTTGGACACCCGACGTACAACCTGCCGACATCGTTAGTGTCGAACACCCTCGACTACGGGCGATTCAACGTCATGGACACCACCGACTACATGCGCGGCGTGCTGCCCGTCTGGCGCGACCTGGGCTTTACGTTCGACGCCGTCTGCACCGGCCTGATGTTCAGCGAAGAACAGGCAAAGCTGGTGTCGGCCTACTGCTCGGAGCTGTCGCGACGCGGCACTGCCATCTTCGTCGACCCTATCATGGGCGACGGCGGACGGTTGTACAACGGTATCACCCAGCGGTCGGTAGAGCTGATGCGTCAGATGGTCTCGGTAGCCGACCTTACGTTCCCAAACTATACTGAGGCCTGCTACCTCACGTCGACACCCTACCGCGAGGAGGGCATGTCGTGGCAGGAGGCCCGTGAGATGCTCTCCGCGCTGCACGACCTCGGCTGCCGCTCTGCCTTGGTGACGAGTGCGCGTGTCGAGGGTCAGAGCTGTGTCATCGGCTACAACCACCAGGACGGCCAGTACTTCCGTCTCGACTACGACGAGATACCGGTACTCATCCACGGCACCGGCGACATCTTTTCGGCGGTACTCATAGGCCATCTGCTGCGTGGTGAACAGCTCATCGACAGCACGCGCACGGCGATGGATGTGGTAAGCCGGCTGATAGACCGCAACCGCGACCTCGACGACAAGAAACGAGGCATCCCCATAGAGAAATGCCTCGATCTTCTATAACACCTCACTTCACAAACTTCCGTCCGCCGCTGATGTTTAAGCCCTTCTGCGGCTTTGTCAGACGCTGGCCCTGCAGGTTGTAGACGGCGGCCGGCCTGTCCCCGGTGGCTTCCACCGGCACTATGCCGTCAGCACCTTTCTTCTTGTACTGGCTGATGTCTATCACTCCGTCGGCAACTCCGTTGAGGAACACTTCCAGGTTGGAGTATCCGCTCTCCGTCAGACGATAGCCGTCGGCGGAGTCGGCGGGGTCGAGGCCTGCCGACTGTTCGTAGGCATCGGGCAGGCCATCCTCGTCGCTGTCGACAAGCGGCTGCTCATCGTCGTCCATGCCGAGCCACGGCCACTGACAGGTCAGCACTTGTGTGCCGCTCCCCTCGTCGGTGGCATAGAACTCGTCGCTGCGCGACAGGGTGATGTCGGCAGGCGAGTTGATGATGCCTATGCCGCGCTCCACCACGCCGGCAGCATTACGTCCGGCATACTGCGGGTCGACACTGCCGGCAGCCTCTGCCAGCAGACGGCGGTCCACCTCGTCGTAGCGGGGCAGCGAGGCACCGGCCTGCCGTGTCACCTTGACGAAGGCCTCGTCGGCAGTCTCCGTCACCGGCAGTCCGCTGCTGACGGGCTGCTCCTTCAGCACACAGCGGTCGTAGACGGCCTGCGAACATCCGTCCTCGGTATCGAAGGCACGCTCGCTGCTGCCGTTGGTGAAGCCGTAGAGGTTGTCGGCATTGACCTTCTCGAGCACGGCGTCGCTCCAGACAGCCGTCGTCGGGGCGAACTTGCTGCCCAGCTCGAACTTATTGCCGTTGAGCAGCCACTGTCCCAGGCCACGGCCGCCCGACGAGCCCTGTGCGAAATAGCGGCTGCTCCTGACGTTCTGCTGTGTGGCGGGACCGGGTCTGAAATAGTTGTTCAGCATATACACGCGGTTGTAGCTGTCGCCCTGGTTGATGTCGGCATAGCACTCGCCGCCGTAGAGGCTGTTGGGCTTGCCCCAGTTGAAGATGACGTTGTTGACGAACTCATTGTCCACATAGCGGTCGTGGGCTCCCGGCGTGTCGCTCTGGTTTCGCACGCCGTTAAAGCGCGGTGCACGGTTGTTGACGTTCGAGAACAGGCAGTGGTGCATAGTGGCGTGCTCGCCGCCCCACTGTGTGGCGTAGGCGCGCTCGCCCTTGGCGTTCTTCGAGTCGTAGAGTCCCTCGGCGAGGATGGTCCACTGCACGGTGGTGGAGTCGCAGTCGTACATCGTCAGGTTCTCCTCCATCGACCATGTCAGCGAGCAGTGGTCGAGTATCACGTGATGTGTGTTCTCGACGTCAAGCGATGTCATCGACTTGTTCGGCAGGTCGCCGGCACGGAACCTGATGTAACGTACTATGACGTTCGGCTTCGAGAGCTTCACCGGGTAACCGGCAATGCAGACACCTCCACCGGGTGCCGTCTGTCCGTCGATGGTCACGTTGGGATGTGCCAGCGAAAGCTCCGATGTCAGGTATATAGTGCCGCAGGTGCGGAAGAGCACGGTGCGTGGAGTGTCGTCGCCGCTGCGCAGTGCCCACCGCAGTGTTCCCTCGACGAGGTTGTCGTTAGTGCAGTCGTCGTTACGCGTGACGTAGCAGACACGTGCGCCACGGCTGTCGGTCATGCGTCCGCCGGTGGTGAAGCGACCGAAGCCCTCGGCACCGGGGAATGCCACGAGGTCGGCCTTGTAGTTCTCTATCATTGCAAACTCTGCAATGACGGTCATGTCACTGTCTATCGTCGTGGTGTAGGTCGCTGCCGTCGACAGCACGTTGCCGCCGGCATCCTTCCATCCGGTGAAGTAGTGGCCCTTGGCCGCCGTGGCGGTGAAGGTCAGCGTGGTACCGGCATTCAGGGTTGCTGTCTCAAGGCTGAAGACAGAGACCAGGGGCACACCGCCGGCGATGACGCTGACGCTCCCCTCCTCCAGCCTCTCGGTGCCATAGGTCAGTGTGGCCGTGGGCAGCGTGGTGAAACGTGCCTCCGCCTTAGTGTCGGCAGTGACACTGAAGGTGTTGGGATTGGCTGTCGAGACTAACGTGCCGCCGACATACCAGCCCTCGAAGGCGTAGCCTACGTTGGCTGTCGCCGTACAGGTGACGTTGTCGCCCGTGACGACGGCCGTCTCCTCGGGACTGACGCTGCCCGCCCCTTCGGGACTCACCGTTGCCGTGAATGTGCTCGTCTCGATGGCAGCACCGACGGTAGCGGTACCCGTGAGTGTGACGTTGCCTACGGCTATCTGGTTGTTATAGCCGCTGACCATGCGTATGACAACGGTCCAGGGGTCCTGGCTGGCGGTGGCCTCGGCGGGCACGTCGTAGCTGAGGTCGTCATACTGAGCGTTCACACCGCTGTGGCTCTTGATGGTTGCAAGCTTATACTGCTGAGCGATGTCGCCCGTGGCGCTCAGCTTGCGCAGCTCCACCTCGAAGGCATCCTTTCCGTCGCTGGTCCATGCGGCTATGCTAAGGCTCACCTTCGTCGGCAGGAACGTCAGACCGTCGGCGGGTGTCAGCCGCAGCGTCACGCCATAGTCCTCGCTGCCATCGGAGGCACCGGCCGACTTGAAGCGCAGTATCTGCAGTCCCGTCTCCTTGGTGATGAAGTTTGCCGGGGTGATGGTGTTCTGGAAATTCCATTTCTGCCCGAACGCGACACTCGTCTGTAGCATCTTCGACACGTCGGTGCCCTGACAGGTGATGGTGGCGGCGGTGGCCTCCTCATATGCCGGCGTGCCTGCGGTGAGGTCTCTGATGGTCTTGTCGAGCGGCCAGTGTACAGTAACTGTGGTCTGTGCGCTGACGGCCATGACGACGGCTGTCAGCAGTAGCGGTAGTAGTTTTTTCAGCATAGTCGAATTAGTTTTCGGCAAAATTAAGCATTATTTCTGAAATAGCGATATGTTTTCGTTGCTCAAAAACGTTAAAAGATGTTGGCAGTACAGCTCTGTTGCCCAAGAAATGCGTAACTTTGTCCCTCTTTATGAAACGGCAGGAATGCCGAATGCCCAGATTCAATCATCTATGCTCACACTGCACCCGCTGACCACCGACATAGAACCGCCGAAGAGGTTCACCTACCCGTTCTGCTACGAGACCCACCCGCTGTGTCTCATGGCGGCACAGGAGGTGCAGCGTCATCTGACGACGATGACACTCACCGAAGGGAAGATGTTCGGCGTGCTGGTAGTGAAGACAGAGGCGAGCGGCGAGAGCATGGAGGGGCGAGCTCCTCTCGCCTTCCTCGCCGCCTACTCCGGACTGCTGGAGGGTCGCAACGACTGGCCGTACTTCGTGCCGCCGGTCTTCGATGCACAGCAGCCTGACGGACATTTTAAGCAGACGGAGCGCCTCATCTCGACGATGCGCGAGGACGGTCAGCAGGACGAGCGTCGTCGTCTGTCGCAGGAGCTGCAGCAGTGGCTGTTCCGGCAGTATAACGTGCTGAACGCCCACGGCGAGAGCCGCGACCTGGTGCACATCTGGCAGGACTACCACTCTGCGCCGCGCCTGCAGCGCCGTTTCCCGCTGCCTCCCGGCGGCACCGGCGACTGCTGTGCGCCGAAGCTGTTGCAGTACGCCTACCTGCACGGGCTGACACCGCTCTGCATGGCGGAGTTCTGGTGGGGACCGTCGCCGCGCAGCGACATCCGCCACCACGGACAGTTCTACCCTGCCTGCCGTGGTAAGTGCAAGCCCGTGTTGACGTGGATGCTGCAAGGGCTTGACGTAGACCCTTCGCCCGATGCCGACGGATTCCCGAAGCTTGACGTCGAGGTGGTCTACGAGGACGACACCATCGTGGTGGTGAACAAACCGTCGGGACTGCTCAGCACCCCCGGCCGCACGGAGGAGCACTCCGTAAGCACCATCGCCGGCAGACGGTGGCCGGGGAGTCTGCTGGTGCACCGCCTCGACATGTGGACCTCAGGGCTGCTGGTCATCGGCAAGACGCGCGACGCCTACCGCACCCTGCAGCGTCAGTTTGCTGAGCGTACCGTCAGCAAACGGTACATAGCACTGCTCTGCCGTCCGCTGCCTGAGGGGAAGGCCCGCCGCGGCACCATCAGTCTGCCGCTATATGCCGACCCGATGAACCGTCCACGACAGGTGGTCGACTACCGCCTGGGAAAGGCTGCCGTCACCGACTACGAGATAATCGAAGGTACTGACGACCGCCGCGTAGCGCTGATGCCCCACACGGGGCGCACACACCAGCTGCGCATACACTGTGCCCACGAGGACGGCCTGGGCTGTCCCATCGAGGGCGACGAGCTGTACGGCCTGAAGGGCGACCGGCTCTACCTGCACGCCGAGCAGCTGTGGCTCACTCATCCCTCGACGGGAGAGCGCATGCACTTCGCCGCCGAGGCACCATTTTAATATAGTTTCCCACTTTTCATTTTTGACTACGAATTTCACGAATTACACTAATTTTGCCATGCAGAATAAGACTTCACCAAGACACCGGAGATGTTGGCTAATTACACTAATTGCTACGCACTGCATAGTCGCCACGGCACAGGTCAACGACCTGCCGCGGACATCGCCCGAGGCCGTAGGCCTCAGGTCCGAACAGGTCGAGGCGTTCTTCGACTCGCTGCTGGCATACCCCAAGGCCGAGATCCACAGCTGTCTGGTAATGCGCCACGGCAAGGTGGTGGGCGAGATGCACCCCGAACCTTTCCGTGCTGACTACCCGCACACGCTCTTCTCGTGCTCGAAGACGTTCGTAGCGGCAGCCGTGGGCATAGCCATCGACGAGAAGAAACTGCGGCTGACGGACCGTCTCGTGACGTTCTTCCCCTCGGAACTGCCGAACATCGTCAGCTGGCAGCTCTCGAGCATCACCGTCGAGGACCTGCTGACGATGCGCTCGGGCTTCGTCGTCGACACGAACATGCGCACGAAGAGCCGCCGCTGGATACGCGACTACCTGTCGCACCCCATGAACGGCGAACCGGGAAAGCTGTTCCAGTACGACTCCATCGACACATACCTGTTGTCGGCCATCGTGCAGAAGGTTACGGGCATGACCGTCCTCGACTATCTCAAGCAGAAAGTCTTCGCACACCTGAGCATCAGTTCGGTACAGTGGGAGCTGAGTCCCGAGGGTGTCACCACAGGCGGCTGGGGACTGTACCTGCAGAGCGAGTCGATGGCGAAGTTCGGCCAGCTGCTGCTCCAGCGCGGCAAGTGGCAGGGCCGGCAGCTCATTCCTGCCGCCTGGGTCGACGCCATGATGAAGAAACAGGTGAACCGCGGTGCACGGCTGGACGGCTACGGCTATCAGATGTGGACGTGCCCATACCCCACGGCGGTACGTGCCGACGGTGCCTACGGACAGTACATCATCATCGTGCCGAAGCACGACATCGTCGTCGTCATCACGCAGTGCTGCCTCAACGACGCGGTACGCGAGCGTGCCTTCGTGTGGAAGACGCTGTTCACCGGCATACAGGAACAGCCGCTGCCGCCGTCGGAGGCGTGGCACCGCCTGACGGAGCGCCGCTGGTCGCTGCCGCTGGTGAAGGGGACGAAGAGAGAGGTCAAAGACGAGAAGAGAGAGACAAGAGGTGACGCGAGCGACGAGCCGTACTACGACAAGACGTTCCACTTAGACAAGAACCCCCTCGGGTGGTCGCTGCTGCGTTTCGAGGCCGACAGTCTGCTCGAGATCACCGACACCGCACGCCGCACCGGCCTGGTGGAGATGGGCTACGGACGGTGGAAGACCTCGCGCGTGGGCTTCTACCCGTTAGATGCCCGCTACGCCACTGTCGGACGCTTCAACCCCATCCGCCCGCCATTCCGCACCGGGGCCTGCTACGCCTGGGTCGACAACGAGCTGTGGGTGAAGATCCACTTCGTCGACTGGATGGGCTCGGTGCTCCTGAGAATACGTTTCGTCGACGACCGCCTTGAGATTGTAGCCAAGGAGAACTATATGAACAACCCCATCAGCATCAGCGGCACGATGCTGTGACCTTCGCGCACGTACACGCATGAACGGAATAGGTCGCACCCGCCGCACCTGCCGCACCTGCCACAATACTCCATGAGTATTGCGCAATACTCCACGACTATTTTTCAATACTCCATGACTATTTTTCAATACTCCATGACTATTGACGCAATAGTAATGGAGTATTAGGAACAACGTACAGTTCGCTGGCTGCTTCCTGTACTACGGAAGCAGCTGCCTTCATTTTTTTTCGTTCATAAACAGCCGCTGAAGCCTGTCAAGCGGGCACAGGCCTGAGGATCACTTGTTCAGCTTCCACGTGACACCGTCCTTGGTGTCCTTGACCTCGAAGCCGGCGGCGGCGAGCTCGTCGCGTATCTTGTCGCTGGTAGCCCAGTCCTTGGCATCCTTAGCCTGCTTGCGCAGCTGGAGCACCATGTCGACGACCTTGCCAAAGGCCTCCTCGCGTTGCGCGTTGGCACCGCCGGAGAGCTGTGCGCTGGCCGGAGCGAGTCCCAAGATGTCCTCGGCGAAGAGGTGCATCGTCTCCGTGAGTTCCTTGAGGCAGTCCTGACAGATGGTTGCCTTATGGTCGATGAGTTTGTTGACGACGGTGCAGGCCTCGAAGAGATGGCTTATGACGAGCGGTGTGGCGAAGTCGTCGTTCATGGCGTCGTAGCACTTCTCGCGCAGGCCTTTCACTATGCGCTCCGTTTCAGGGTCACACTCAGCTGAGGCAGCGATGCGGGGGAGGTCGCCGATGGCGTTGAACAGCTTGTCGAGTCCCTTCTCTGCTGCCTCGAGGGCTTCGTTGGAGAAGTCGACGGTGCCACGGTAGTGTGCCGAGAGCACGAAGAAGCGTATCGTCATCGGGGCGTATGCCTTGTTCAGCAGCGGGTGGCTGCCGGTGAAGAACTGCTCGAGGGTGATGAAGTTGTTGTAGGACTTGCCCATCTTCTGTCCGTTGATGGTGAGCATGTTGTTGTGCATCCAGTATTTCACGGCCTGGTGGCCCATGGCTGCCGTGGCCTGTGCTATCTCGCACTCGTGGTGCGGGAAAACGAGGTCCATGCCGCCTCCGTGGATGTCGAACTGCTCGCCGAGGTACTTTCGGCCCATGGCGGTGCACTCGCAGTGCCACCCGGGGAAGCCGTCGCTCCAGGGCGACGGCCACCGCATGATGTGCTCAGGCTGCGCCTTCTTCCACAGTGCGAAGTCGGCCTGGTTGTGCTTCTCACCGATGCCGTCGAGGTTGTCGCGGCTGGCATCCCTGATGTTCTCGAGTGAGCGTCCGGAGAGCACACCGTAGCGGTAGCGCTTGTTGTAAGCCTCGATGTCGAAGTAGACGGAGCCGTTCGACTCGTAGGCGAAGCCGTTGTCGAGGATCTGCTGTACGAGCTGCTGCTGTTCGATGATGTGTCCCGTGGCGTGCGGCTCTATGGAGGGACGCAGCACGCCGAGGGCATCCATGGCCTGGTGGTAGCGGTTGGTGTAGTACTGTGCTATCTCCATCGGCTCAAGCTGTTCGAGGCGTGCCTTCTTGGCTATCTTGTCCTCGCCCTCGTCGGCATCGTGCTCGAGGTGTCCCACGTCGGTGATGTTACGGACGTAGCGCACCTTGTAGCCGAGGTGGCGGAGGTAGCGGAAGACGATGTCGAAGGTGATGGCGGGGCGTGCGTGCCCCAAGTGCGGGTCGCCATAGACGGTAGGTCCGCAGACGTACATGCCCACATTGGGGGCGTGGAGCGGCTCGAAGCGTTCCTTCTGCCGCGTCAGGGTATTGTAGATAACGAGTTTTGAGTCCATTGTTTTGCTGTTTTTTAGGGGGTTATGGGGCTTATGAGGCTTATGGGTCTATGGGGCCACTGGGCCCATCAGGCCTACAGAGCTCTTTCAAAGGGCGGTGCGCTGACGCACTTCAGGTTCTTCTGGAGCTGTGCCGTGGAGCTCGCGCCGACGAGGACGGAGGTAACGCCGCGCTGCTCGAGGATCCACGCCAGGGCCATCTCGGCGAGAGTCTCGCCGTGCTCTGCCGCGATGTTGTTCCAGCGGTTGAGCTTCAAGAGCAGTTCGTCGGTGAGCATCTCGGGCTTGAGGAACTTAGCCTTCGACATCCGTGAGTCGTCGGGGATGCCGGTGAGGTAGCGGTCGGTGAGCAGTCCCTGTGCCAGCGGCGAGAAGGAGATGAAGCCTATGCCGTTGGTAGCACAGAAGTCGATGACGCCCTCCTGCTGCGGTGCACGGTCTATCATGTTCAGGCGGCCCTGGTAGATGAGCAGCGGCACGTCGCGCTGCCGCAGGTACTCGTAGGCCGTCTTCGTGGCCTCGAGGGGCCAGCGCGAGATGCCGATGTAGAGGGCCTTGCCCTGACGGACGATGTCGACAAGAGCCTGCAGCGTCTCCTCAAGGGGTGTCTCGGGGTCGTAGCGGTGACTGTAGAAGAGGTCGACGTAGTCGAGGTTCATGCGCCGGAGCGACTGTTCGAGCGAGGCCATGAGGTACTTCCGGGAGCCCCAGTTGCCATACGGTCCGGGCCACATGTCGTAGCCAGCCTTAGTCGATATGAACAGCTCGTCGCGGTACGGCCGGAAATCGTCGTTGATGAGCCGTCCCATGGTCTGCTCTGCCGAGCCGTAAGGAGGCCCGTAGTTGTTGGCCAGGTCGAAGTGTGTTATGCCGTGGTCGAAGGCGTAGTGCGTTATCTCGCGGCTCCGCTCGTAGGGGTCTACCCCTCCGAAGTTATGCCAGAAGCCTAACGACACCTTTGGCAGCATCACACCCGACCGTCCGCAGCGGCGGTACTGCATACTGCCGTCGTAGCGTGCCTGGTCAGCTGTGTATCTTTCCATTTTTACGTTTTGTGTTTCGTGAAACCGTCGGCAAAGGTACTAATAAGTGAGTGAAAACGCAAATTTATTTGCAGTTTTCCGGAAAATAGTTTTCGATTTCTTCGGTCACGTCGCAGGAAAATAGTATTTTTGCAACGGATATGAGCATGGCGACGAAGGCTACCCTCGACTACATACGGGCCAACGGCAATGGCGACGTACGACAGCTGGCACTCAAGGGGACGAAGGACCCTGAGGTGGACATGACGTACGCGCTGCAGCAGATAGCCGGCAGACAGACGGCACGGCAGAAGCTGCCGTCGTGGGCTGCCGTCGACGGGCTGCTCTACCCCGTCCATCTCTCGATGGAGCAGTGCTCGAGCGAGGCGACGGCGCGCTACAAGGCGCGTCTCGTAGCGTCGTGGGGTGCAAGGAGCCTGACGGATCTCACCGGCGGCTTCGGTGTCGACTTCGCCTTCATGGCCGAGGGGTGCGCGGCAGCGCGTGCGGCCTCTGACGGAGAAGCGAAAGGCACTGCGGCGGCGACATACGTCGAGCGGCAGGAGGAACTGTGCGCCATTGCGCGCCATAACTTCCGGCTGTTGGGCATTGAGGCAGAGGTGGTGTGTGCCGACGGCACGGAGCACCTGCGCCACATGGAGACAGTCGACGTGATATTCGTCGACCCGGCACGGCGCGACAGCCACGGCGGACGCACCTACGGCATCAGCGACTGCCAGCCCGACGTGGCCGGACTCTCGGAACTGCTGGCCGGGAAAGGACGACGGGTGATGGTGAAGCTGTCGCCCATGCTCGACTGGCGCAAGGCTGTCCAGGACCTCGGTCCGCAACGCGTCAGCGAGGTGCACATCGTGGCTGTGGCCAACGAGTGCAAGGAGCTGTTAGTGGTGATGGAGGACAGAGGAGACGATGGAGCCGACAGCACGTCGGTCACCTGCGTGAACATCGTCAGCGGCGGTGACGAGCAGCGGTTTTCGTTTAATATATCGAGGAATGAGGAAAGGCTACGGGTAGGCGACGGTACGTCGGGAATGCGAGGCTACCTATATGAACCTAATGCGTCGGTGATGAAGGCGGGGTGCTTTGCCGCCCTCGCAGCGGCCTACGGCGTAAGGCAGATAGCGCAGAACAGTCACCTCTTCGTGTCGGAGAACCGCTGTGAGACGTTCCCCGGCCGCGTGTTCCGCATCGACGGCATGACGACACTCGCACGCCGCAACCTGCGCAACGCCCTTGGCGGCACTGACCGCGCCAACATCGCCGTGCGCAACTTCCCCCTCACGGCAGACCAGCTGCGACAGCGTCTGCGCATTCGCGACGGCGGCGACACCTACATCTTCGGCACCACACTCGCCGATGGCAGCCACGTGCTGCTGATAGCCCACAAGGCATAAGCAACAAACCACATACAACAAACCAACGTAACTATGAACACAGAACAATTGGACGCCATAGACCTGCAGATTCTCAAGACGCTCCAGAAGAACTCGAAACTGACGACGAAGGAACTGGCCGAAGCCGTACACCTGACTCCTACGCCGGTGTTCGAACGGCAGAAAAGACTCGAACGGCAGGGATACATAAAGAAATACGTCGCCGTGCTCGACCCCGAGAAGCTGGGCCAGGGACTGCTGGTGTTCTGCAAGGTGAAGCTGAAACAGATAAACCACCAGATTGCCGACTCGTTCACGCGGCGTGTCATGCGCATGCCAGAGGTAACTGAGTGCTATAACACCTCGGGGTCGTACGACTACCTGCTGAAGGTGCGTGCCACCGACATGAAGCAGTACCAGGAGTTCGTACTCACGAAACTCGGCGACATAGAGAGCGTCGGCTCCATAGAGAGTCTGTTCGTCATGCACGAGGTGAAGCAGAGCTACGGCATAAACTTCTGATGCCACAGGAGAAAGGGAGGGGAAACGGACTAAGGTACCGCGCCACGGCAAAAAAAAGGAACGAGTTTCTTTGTTTTGCGCCTAACTTTTCGTACCTTTGTCGCCCGAAACCAAAGAGACAAAGATGTTAGAGGTAAAGAACTTACACGCCAGGATAGGCGAAAAGGAGATACTAAAGGGCATCAGCCTGACGATAAACGACGGCGAGACGCACGCCATAATGGGTCCTAACGGCTCAGGCAAGTCGACACTCTCGGCAGTGCTCGTAGGCAACCCTCTGTACGAGGTCACCGACGGCGAGGCATGGTTCAACGGGAAGAACCTCCTGGAGATGGCTCCCGAGGACCGCGCCCACGAGGGACTGTTCCTGTCGTTCCAGTACCCAGTGGAGATTCCGGGGGTGTCGATGACCAATTTCATGAAGGCTGCCATCAACGAGAAGCGCAAGTATCAGGGGCTGGAGCCCCTGAACGCTGCTGAGTTCCTGAAGCTCCAGCGCGAGAAGCGCAAGATAGTGGAGCTGGACTCGAAGCTTGCCAACCGCTCGGTGAACGAGGGTTTCAGCGGCGGCGAGAAGAAGCGCAACGAGATATTCCAGATGGCCATGCTCGAGCCTAAGCTGTCGATACTCGACGAGACCGACTCGGGTCTCGATGTCGATGCCATGCGCATCGTCGCCGAGGGTGTGAACAAGTTGCAGCGTCCCGACACGTCGTGCATCGTCATCACCCACTACGACCGTCTGTTGGAGATGATCCGTCCGCAGTTCGTGCACGTGCTGTACAAGGGCCGGATAGTGAAGACCGGCGGTCCTGAGCTGGCCAAGGAGATTCAGGAACACGGCTACGACTGGATAAAAGAGGAGATAGGAGAAGAGTGAATAGCGAGAGGCAATATATAGAATTGTACACGCAGGCGCGCGAGCTCATCTGCGAGCACTCGTGCGAGGCGATGAACGCCGAGCGCGACGCTGCCTTTGCGCGTTTCTCGGAGAGCGGTTTCCCCACGAAGAAGGTGGAGCGATACAAGTACACGGACATTCCGCAGCTCTTCGAGCCCGACTACGGACTTAACCTCAGCCGCCTCGACATTCCCGTCGACCCGTACGCTGCCTTCCGCTGCGACGTGCCGAACCTGTCGACACAGCTCTACTTCGTGGTCAACGACGGGTTCTACCATAGTTCGAGGTGCGAGGATAGTGGAAAGATAATACCGAAGGGGCACGGCGGGCTGCCTGAGGGCGTCGTCATAGGCTCGCTGAGAGAGGCACTGTCGGCAGACTCGCCTCTTGCCGCACACCTGGCAGGGTACTACAACCGCTTAGCAGGCAAGGATCAGGCGGCCGTCAGCGACCTTAACACCATGCTGGCACAGGACGGACTGCTGGTCTATGTGCCGCGTGGCGTCGTCGTCGACAAAGCCGTACAGGTGATAAACATACTGAAGGGAACGGGCAACAGAGTCCCGCTGATGGTGAACCGCCGTGTGCTGATAGTCCTTGAGGAGCAGGCGGAGATAAAGCTGCTGTTCTGCGACCATACCGCCGACGAGGGCCGGTTCCTGGCTACGCAGGTCATAGAGGCATACGTCGGCGACGGTGCCCGTCTGGACCTCTACTGCATGGAGGAGACTCACCTGAGGAATGTCCGCGTGAGCAACGTCTACATAGACCAGCAGCGCGACAGCCGCGTCAACCACAATGTGATAACGCTGCACAACGGTGTCACCCGCAACAAACTCGACGTGACACTATCGGGCGAGGGTGCCGAGTGCCGCTGCTACGGATGCGTCATCGCCGACCAGCAGCAACACGTCGACAACAACACGCTGATAACCCACAAGGCGGAGCACTGCACGTCGACAGAGCTGTACAAGTACGTGCTCGACGACCATGCCACGGGAGCCTTTGCCGGACGTGTGCTGGTGGAGCCGGGAGCACAGAAGACGGTGTCGCAGATGACCAACCAGAACCTGACGGCCACTCGCGAAGCCCGTATGTACACCCAGCCGATGCTGGAGATCTATGCCGACGACGTGAAGTGTGCCCATGGCTCTACGGTGGGTCAGCTGAACGATGCGGCACTCTTCTACATGCGCCAGCGCGGCATACCGCTGAAGGAGGCCCGTCTGCTGCTGCAGAACGCATTCATCAACGAGGTTATAGACCATATGGAACTGGAGCCGCTACGCGACCGTCTGCACTACTTAGTAGACAAGCGTTTCCGCGGCGAGCTGAATAAATGCACCGGCTGCAAGCTCTGCCATTAGCAGAGGCTTGCAGCCGGAAGTCTTTTAGAGAGAGGGTAGCCCTATAGGCCCCATTAGCCCTACTTCACGACAACCTTCTTTCCACCGGTGATGGCGATGCCCTTCTTCTGACCCATCTTCTGGCCGTCGAGACCATAGACATCGGTGGCGGCAGTCTGACTGCCCTTTACAGCGGTGACGGCGGTTACATCGCTCATGCTACCAAAGTGCTGGATCTTAAGCTCACGGGCTGTGGCCGACTGAGCGTCCCAGGTGAAGCCGCAGCGTGTGGGCAGGAATGCCTTATCGGCCTCGGTACGGATGAGAACGCTCTCCAACGGGGTGACGGACTGCTGGGCGGGAATGCCGTAGCGTCCCTCCTCCTTAACCGTCTCCCAGCTGCTGCCGAAGGACACCTGGTTGCCCTCGCTGTCGCTGAGACGCACGGGGCGCAGCGTGATGTCGGTATAGAGGACATTGTCGGTCTTGGCACGCAGATACTGTGTCGTGGGCGAGTAGACCAGATAGGGCACACCGGCCTGCAGACCCTCGGCGGTGCAGTCGACGAAGCAGAGGTTGAGCACGGCACCCTCCTGCTTGACAGCTACCAGCCGCTCCACCCTGAGGTCCTTGGCTGCTGCTGCCACCTGCTCTGCCGAGAGCGACATTGGCAGACACAGCGTGTTATAGCCGGCAAAGAGGTGGCGGCTGAGCTGTACTGTCTGCTCGGTGTTCTGAAGCAGTGCCACGTTCATCTTCGTGGAATTGGCACTCATCGATGTGACTCTGGATTGCGCTCCGGCTGTGATGCACAGCGAGGCAGCCAACAGTGAAAGTACAAGATGTTTCATATGTTTACGGTTTTAAGTTACTATATCCGCCACAAAGATAGTAAATAATTACGAAACATGTATCATAATTTACATTATTTAATAATCGTCTTCTTACCGTTGCGTATATAGAGCCCGGCGGAAGGTGTACGCCCTACGGCACGTCCCTGCAGGTCGTAGTAGCCACCGTCGCCCTGACGGTCGGCATAAGCACCGTCGCGGCTGAGGTCGTCGACGGCATCGACCAGCGGAGCATCGCCGAGACGGAACAGACGCACGCCGTGGCTGGGCACCTGTGTCTTCAGCATACCGCTGACGGTGCCGAGGTTCTCACGGCCCCAGAGGTCGTAGAGGGGGACGGCCTCGTCAGCACGGTAGCCTAAGGTGGTGAGGTCGAACTCGAAGTCGGGACTCTTCGTCACGTAGAACAGGAACTCCATCGTGGTGCCTGTGCTGCTGGGGTTGTCGGTGTCGCACGACGAGTCATAGCCGCAGAGGGCACGGAAGGTCTTGAAGGAGTGACCCTGCGGCAGGTTGTAGATGAGCGTACACTGAGCGTTGAGTCCGAGGCCGGTCTGGTACGACTGTCCGTCGACACGCAGCGTGCCGCCCTCGACGTTCTGGTTCTTGTGCAGCGTGCCCCACTCCGACGTGTAGCTGGCCTGTGTCAGCGTGGTCAGCGACGTCTCGTTGCCGTCGGCATCGATGAACACGGGATTGACAAGGTCAGCACGGTCATAGGCGAAGCCGTCGCCGTAGTTGCTCACGACAATCTTCAGCTGCTCGGCACCGGTGACATCGCACTCCAGCGTCTTCGACTTCGTACCGCTGCGCGAGATGAGTCCCGAGCGGGCGGCGTAGTCATCCTGCTCGGCGGTCAGCGGGTTCTGGTCGAACACCATGAAACGGATGCTCGTCGTGGCACCGGTCTGGTTGATGCCCGAGTCATCGGCGGCAGCCATGGCGCGGAAGCGCACCACGTCCATGTCGGCAGGTATCTGGAAGAAGATGGCGGCGTTGGCATCGGCAGAGAAGCCACGGTCGTAGCTCACGCCCATGACCTTCATCTTACCGCCGTTGTCGACATTGCTGTTCTCGCGTATGCGGTTGAAGTAGCTGGCGGTGTAGTCGCGGGTCTTGTAGGTGCCCGTCAGCGGCACCTCGGTACCGTCGCGCAGGATGAGCGTCGGGTTGATCCAGTCGGCGTGGTCGTAGTTGTAGTTGTCGCCGCCGTCGTCGATGACGAGCACCAGCGTCTTAGAGCCCTCGGGCCACTTGATGTCCACGTCGACGGCATGTCCGTCGGTGGTGTAGGCCACCGTCTCAGAGCGGTAGAGGGCCTTCGAACCCACTATCCAGCGGGTGTTGTCGCGCTGGAAGAGGGCGAGGAAGCGGTTGCCGGTATCAGGGTCGCGTGACGTCCAGACGACGCGGCCCTGGTCCTCGTCGTTCGACACCTGATGGGCGTCGACGCCGTACTTGTGCATACGGTGATACTCCTCGTTGTTCAGCAGCGACAGCGTGAAGGCATCGTTGCGAGTCATCTCGCCGCCGAAGAACAGCGGCGAGTGGCAGATGCCCCAGAGCGTCATCATCGTAAGCTGCTCGTTCTGAGTCAGGTTGGTCCAGCGGCCGCCCTGTGCCGACGTGAAACCCTGGTCGCTGATGGTCATGGCAATCTGTCCCAGCGGCAGCATATCGCAGTCGGCGTAGTTGCCCGGGCGCGTCACCGTCTCCCAGGCGTGAGCCTCATTGAACACGGCATCTACATGGCTCCAGTTGTCCCAGAGGTCGTCCATCATACGCCACATATTGGCGTTGCCGAGACAATCCTCGGCATACTGGTACTGCGTCTTGCCCGGCGACAGCGAGAGGACGATGGGACGGCCCGTCTGGTCTATGGCACGGCGTATCATGTGAATCTCGTCGGTATAGAACGGACGGCTCAGGTCGTCGATCTTCAGGAAGTCGACACCCCACGAGGCGTAGAGGTCCATGATGGAGTTATAGTACTGCTGTCCGGCGGCGTTGTTACGCACGGTGAGGTTGTCCTTCAGCCATGTGCAGGCCGGCGTGGTACTGCTGTAGACGTCGCTCCAGGGTGTCGTCTCCATGCCTTTCAGCTTATGGCTGCTGCCGACGACGCTCTTCGGCACGCCGCGCATGATATGTATGCCGAACTTCAAGCCCATGGCATGTATCTTGTCGGCCAAAGGCTTAAAACCCTGGTTAACGCCGCCGACCATGCACGAGGGGAAACGGGTGGGCGACGGCAGGTAGCGGCCGTACTCGTCGAGCACGTAGTCCTGGTCGCCGCGCTGGTTATAGTTGCCGCCGCCCAAGGACGGGTGGTTGCAGTACCAGCGGATGTCGATGACGACGTACTCCCATCCGTGACGCACGAGGTCGTTGTCGACAAGGTACTGTGCGTTCTGCATCACCTCTTTCTCGGTGACGCTGGAGTAGTAGCAGTCCCAGGAGTTCCAGCCCATAGGCGGTGTCATTGCCCAAGTGCGGAAGGTGGCAACGTCGGTGTCTTGTGCTGCCGCCGACAGGTTTATCAGCAGCGGTGCGATGAGGGTTAGTAATAGTTTTTTCATCTCGGTCTTGTTTTTTTACGGGTAGTTAGTTTTCTTTCGGTTATAGCAATAGCTGCTGCAAAGTTACGGTTTTTCGTGAACAAATAATAATCTTTTGGTATTTTTTTTACCCGCATAGCCTTTTATTTTGTTTTTTCAGAAATAATGCGTAATTTTGCAGGCCATAACGTGTGAATATAATAATGTACGATATAAAAAAGATACGCGAGGACTTCCCAATACTGTCGCGCCAGGTGTACGGCAGGCCGCTGGTCTACCTCGACAATGCGGCGACGACACAGAAGCCGCTCTGCGTGCTTGACGCCATGCGCGACGAATACCTGAATGTGAACGCCAACGTGCATCGCGGCGTCCACTACCTGTCGCAGCAGGCCACCGACCTGCACGAGGCGGCCCGCGAGACGGTGCGCGCCTTCATCAACGCCCGGAAGACGGAGGAGATTATCTTCACTCGCGGCACCACGGAGGCCATCAACCTCGTGGCAAGCTCGTTCTGCGAATCGCAGATGCAGGCCGGCGACGAGGTGCTGGTGACGGAGATGGAGCACCACTCCAACATTGTGCCCTGGCAGCTACAGGCCATGAAGCGCGGCATCGTGGTGCGCCACTTGCCCATCAGCGACGACGGCCGGCTGGACCTCGACGCCCTCGAGGCCCTATTGACGGAGCGTACCCGCATAGTCAGCATAGCCCACGTGAGCAACGTGCTGGGAACGATGAACCCCGTTGCCGAGATTGTGAAGAAAGCCCACGAGCGCGGCATACCGGTACTCGTCGACGCAGCGCAGAGCGCACCACACATGGCGCTCGACGTACAGGCGCTGGACTGCGACTTCCTGGCTTTCAGCGGCCACAAGATGTACGGCCCGACGGGCATCGGCGTGCTCTACGGCAAGGAGGAGTGGCTCGAGAAACTGCCGCCGTACCAGGGCGGAGGCGAGATGATAGACAAGGTGACATGGGAGAAGACCACCTTCGAACGGCTGCCCTTCAAGTTCGAGGCCGGCACACCCGACTATGTGGCCACCCACGGACTGGCTACCGCCATCGACTATATGGAGCGCATCGGGCTGGACAACATCCAGACCCACGAACAGAAGCTGACACGATACTGCATAGAGCAGCTGCAGCAGGTGGACGGAATCACTGTCTACGGACCTTCACTATCTTCCCTTCACCCTTCACCCTTCACCCTTCACGAGAAAGAACCAGCGCTGAAGGATGCCGTGGTGAGCTTCAACGTCGGCACGATACACCATCTGGACATCGGCACACTGCTCGACCGCTTAGGCATCGCCGTGCGTACCGGCCACCACTGTGCACAGCCCCTGATGGACCGTCTCGGCATCAGCGGCACCGTGCGCGCCTCGTTTGCCATGTACAACACCGCCGAGGAGGTTGACGCATTGGTCGAGGGCGTACGCCGTGTCAGCAGAATGTTTCAGTAGGAATGACAACAAAAACAGTATAAAGGTATGAAAATAGCATTGATAGGCTACGGCAAGATGGGCAAGATGATTGAGCAGATTGCCCGTGAGCGAGGACATGAGATTGTCAGTATCATCGACATCGACAACCAGCAGGACTTCGACAGTCCTGAGTTTGCATCGGCCGACGTGGCCATTGAGTTTACCGCCCCACAGGCGGCCTACGGCAACTACCTGAAGGCGTGGGCCAAGGGTGTGAAGGTGGTCAGCGGCTCGACAGGCTGGATGAAGGAGCACGGCGACGAGGTGCGCAAGGCCTGCGCTGACGGCAAGACGCTGTTCTGGGCCTCGAACTTCTCCATCGGTGTGGCCATCTTCTCGGCTGTCAACCGCTACCTGGCCAAGATAATGAACCAGTTCCCGCAGTACGATGTGGAGATGGAGGAGACGCACCACGTGCACAAGCTCGACCATCCCAGCGGCACAGCCATCACGCTGGCCGAGGAGATTGTGGAGCGTATTGACCGTAAGGAGGCGTGGGCCGAGGACACCACCGACCCGAAGCTGTTGCGCGTCGACCACATCCGCAGAGGCGAGGTGCCTGGAATCCACACCATACGCTACGACTCTGATGCCGACATCATCACCATCACCCATGACGCACACTCACGCAAGGGCTTTGCACTCGGTGCCGTGCTGGCTGCCGAATACACCAAGGAGCACCAGGGACTGCTGACAATCAGCGATATGTTTAAGTTTTAATTAAGCCCCACAAACCCCATAAGGCCCATAAGTCCCATAGACCCATAAGCCCCATAGACCCCATAAGAAAAAAGACTATGAAGAAAAAATATACTCCAAACCCCAAGCTCCAGTGGGCGAAGTTCGTCATCGTCCTGGTGCTCTACCTGCTGTTCCTATACTGGGTAGGCTCGTGGTGGGGACTGCTCGTCGTCCCGTTTATCTACGATGTGTATATCTCGAAGAAGATAAAATGGCAGTGGTGGAAGGAGAAGGATGGTCCGGCACGATGGGTGATGTCGTGGGTCGACGCACTGGTGTTCGCACTCGTGGCCGTCTACTTCATCAACCAGTTCTTCTTCCAGAACTACGTCATACCATCGTCGTCGCTGGAGAAATCGCTGCTCACGGGCGACTACCTCTTCGTATCGAAAGTCAGCTACGGCCCACGCATCCCCGAGACGCCGCTGACGATGCCGCTGACACAGCACACCCTGCCCGTCTTCGAGTGTAAGTCGTACATCGAGTGGCCACACTGGGACTACCGTCGCGTGAAAGGCCTCGGCAAGGTGCAACAGAACGACATCGTAGTGTTCAACTACCCCGCAGGCGACACCATCTGCATGAACCAGCCTTACCAGACGGAGTACTATCGGCTGTGCTATATGCTGGGGTACCAGATGTACCCACAGCGGCCAGACATCGACAGCCTCACGGCGGCACAGCGCTACCACTTCTTCCAGTCGCTATACAGTGCCGGACGACAGCAGATACTCGACCACTTCGGTGACTTCGGAGGCGTGGGCACTCGTCCCACAGACCGTCGTGAGAACTACGTCAAGCGCTGCGTGGGACTGCCCGGACAGACTCTCGAGATCAAGGACCGCGTCGTCTACACCGACGGCAAGGCCAACAAGGAGCCCGACAACGTGCAGTACACCTACTACGTGAAACTGAAACGCCACTTCACCGAGGAGGAGATGAAGGAGTGGGGCATCACGATGGAGGAAATCGGCGAGCTGAACAGCTACGGCTTCATACCGATGACGAACAGCACGGCACAGGCACTGAAACAGCGCAAGGACATCTGCGACAGCATAGTACTGAACACCGACACCGAGGAGTGGGACATATACCCGCAGAACGGCAACAAGCACTGGACACGCGACAACTACGGTCCCGTCTGGATTCCAGCCAAGGGCAAGAGCATCGAGCTGACACTCGACAACCTGCCCGTCTACGAACGCTGCATCCGCGCCTACGAGGGTAACACGCTGGAGGTGCGTGACGACAAGATATTCATCAACGGCAAGGAGGCCAAGAGCTACACGTTCAAGATGGACTACTACTGGATGATGGGCGACAACCGCCACAACTCTGCCGACTCACGCTACTGGGGCTTCGTGCCCGAGGACCACATCGTCGGCAAGCCGATATTCATCTGGTGGTCGAGCGACCCCGACCGCAGCGGCTTCGGCGGCATACGCTGGAACCGCCTGTTCCGTTTCGTGGATAACATAAAATAAGTAAATGCGTCTGTCGCGACCGCGTCGTGACATACAGACCTATGCGAGGCACGCTAAAATTCCTTGTGGCGCTCGTGGTGTCGCTCGTGGCGATGCTGGTGTTCAGAGCGCTGTTCTTCACCGTCTACAGCGTCGGCGGACCGGGACTGGAACCCGCGTTCGAGACCGGCGACAGGGTATTGGTGAACCGATGGTCGTACGGGCTGAGAACCGGCGGCGAGGGACTATTCAGCTACGACCGGTTGTGCAGACAGAGCGTAGAGAAGGGCGACTACGTAGCCTTCGACGACAGTCTGGGACGCGTCTTCATTGGCCGCTGCACTGCCCTCCCCGGCGACACCGCAGCGACGGCCGACGGACACCGTCTGCTGCTGCCGAGCCGTGAGAACTGTGCTCCCGCCGACTACTACTACCTACAGCCGGGGGGAGTGGTTGAGGAACAGCGTATCATAGGCCGTGCCGTCACAACGCTCTTCAACCCAGAAACCCTACAATTCCCATAAGCCCTATTAGCCCTAAAGCAATGACCAGCCTGCTCTCGACTACATATTTCGGACCGGTGCAGTGGTACCAGAAGATGTACCGCAGCGAGCAGACGGTCATAGACACCGATGAGACGTTCCTGAAGCAGACATACCGTAACCGCTGCTACATAGCCGCCGCCAACGGCGTACAGGCACTGACCGTGCCGGTGGAGAAAGCACGACTGACACGCGACGTGCGCGTCAGCGATCACGGCGACTGGCGACGCGTACACTGGAACGCCATACAGTCGGCATACGGCGAGTCGCCGTTCTTCGAGTACTACCAGGATGACCTCCGCCCGTTCTACGAACGCCGCTGGGAGTTCCTCGCCGACTTCAACGAGGCCATCCGCCAGGTGGTCTGCGAGCTGATAGACATACACCCCACCATTCTCACTATTCCCGCTGACACGCCATCCCTTCACCCTTCGCTATCCTCCCTTCACCCTTCACCCTTCACCCCTCACCAAAACGCCGACTTCCGTACAGCCATAAACCCGAAGCACCCGGCACCCGACGACGACTTCCACCCACTACCCTACTACCAGGTCTACTCCGCACGCTACGGCTTCCAGCCGAATCTCTCAGTGCTCGACCTACTGCTGAATATGGGTCCCGAAAGCATTTTCTACCTCTGATTATTTGTCTGTTTACTCACTTATTCGTATCTTTGCACCAGAAAAGCAAGATACAGGATATGAAAACAGCAAAAACTATTGTCGCTGCCGCAGCCTTACTGGCGCTGACAGCATGCCAGCAGAACAGATTCCACGTCAAGGGAGAGATAGCCAACGCTAAGGACTCTGTGCTCTACTTCGAGAACATTGGACTCACAGGCATAGAGGCTCTCGACTCGGCGAAGCTCGACGCCGACGGTACCTTCGACTTCAGCGGCAATGCCCCTGAAGCTCCGGAGTTCTACCGTCTGCGCATCAGCGACCAGATAATAAACATTGCCATCGACTCCACGGAGACCGTCACCGTAAAGGCTACGGCACCGGCAATAGCCACCGACTACGAGGTGGAGGGCTCGGACAACTGTCTGAAGATCAAGGAGCTGTCGCTGAAGCAGATAGCCCTGCAGGGCAAGGCCATAGCCCTGGAGCGTAACGCCGGGCTGAGCCGCGAACAGGTACGCGACTCGCTGCTCACGCTGCTGTCGGTGTACAAGGAGGACGTGAAGCAGAACTACATCTTCAAGGAGCCCAACAAGGCATACTCCTACTTCGCACTGTTCCAGACCTTAGGCCCGTGGCTTATCTTCGACCCTAAGGCTAACCGCGAGGACGTAAAAGTGTTTGCTGCCGTCGCCACGAGCTGGGACACATACTACCCCGGGGCTCTGCGCGGCGAGAACCTGCATAACATCACCATCGAGGGCATGAAGAACGTGCGCATAGCCGACCGTACGGGAAGCGAGCAGACTATAGAGCCGGGAAAGGTTGTCGAGACAGGCGTGATAGACATTGAACTGACCGACAACAAGGGCGTGAAGAGACAGCTTAGCTCGATGAAGGGACAGGTGGTGCTGCTGGACTTCCATGTCTTTGCCATGGAAGACTCTCCACAGCGCATCCTGATGCTCCGCGAGGTATATAACAAGTTCCACCAGCAGGGACTGGAGATATTCCAGGTGTCACTGGACAGCGACGAGCATTTCTGGAAGCAGCAGACGGCAGCACTGCCATGGATAAGCGTCCGCGATGCCGACGGACTACAGTCGGGCTATCTGGCACGCTATAACATCTCGGGGCTGCCGGAGTTCTTCCTCATCGACCGGCAGAACAACCTCGTGAAACGGTCGAGTCAGATGAAAGACCTTGAGACGGAAATCAAGGCACTGCTGTAAACCACCCACACTCCACCGTCTCAACTCTGAGCAAGCGGCGCGAGCGGAAGTTGAACAAGGCTGACACTACTCCCGCCCATAGTCGTCGAGCTTCTTCAGGTAGAAGCTGCGGAAGTCCTGCCAGCGATAGTACGGCGGACATTCGGTAGGCAGTGGCAGCAGTGCCTCCTCCTCGTTCAGCAGCACTTTCAGCAGCACGTCCTTGTCCGACGGGTCCTTGCGGTAGAAGATTATCTGTAGGTTGGCACCCATCGGGAAGACGTTGCACGCCCACCATTTATTGCGCTCTATCGCATTGAGATCCATCGTCTGGAAGCCGTACCCGTTGATGTCGAGCAGACAGACCAGCGGCAGCAGCACCGTCTCGTGGCCGTAGCGCAGGGTGGCTCCAGGACGTTCCATCTTAAGACTGCTGTCGGCATCGTCAATAATGCGCCGCAGCAGATGACGCTGCGTGTAGGGCTGACAGCCGCCATTGAGCAGCGACGGTCCGTAGCAGATGTACCACCATGCATTCTCATTCTGCCAGAAGCAGTGCAGGTCCTCGAGGGTGAAGAGTTCCAGCAGCTCGTCCCCCGACATACGGGTGTTCTGCTGCATCAGTCCTGTCTTCAGCAGGTAATAGGGCAGCCAGTATGAGCTGACGTGCTTTTCAGCATAGACACTGTCGTTGAAGAGCAGATTGACGACACGCCGGTTCTCCTTGATGGGGTCTATATATGCGTTATAGGCCTGTCGGGCACGGTGCGTCATCATAGAGTCGCGCAGCTGACGGTCCTGGAAGTTCATGAAGTCCATGTCGTACGGCGATGCCTCCATGTCGATGACAAGCTTCGGGTTCAGGGCTGCGAGCTGTGTCATAGCGGCAGCCATGGACAGTATGCAACGGTTTACAACGGTGCTGCGGGCATCGATATGCACGCTGTCCCGGAACACCTCTGGGAAATTACGGAACATTCGTTGCGCTATCTCTCGGTGCTGCTTCTGTCCTAAGTCCGACAGTGTGCCCCAGTAGCCCTCCGCATCGTCGATGATGTGTCTGAGGTGTTGCATGACGCTCTTCCCCTGTGGTGT
>Ga0310697_10000706_pt1 | contig 43013 bp, 25 predicted proteins | sample 172DNAGHGlowgp2_FD_203883 | JGI IMG/M metagenome (GOLD analysis project Ga0310697, IMG submission 203883) | Sheep rumen microbial communities from Palmerston North, Manawatu-Wanganui, New Zealand - 1728 DNA GHGlow gp2 (v2) (version 2) | ecosystem: Host-associated > Mammals > Digestive system >...
CATGTGTTCAACGACGCCACGATTGTCTGGTCTGCCAAAAGCTTTGCGGGACGTCCTGGCTCAACCAGAACGACTCGAACTTCCTTGTTGCCTCCCTCGACATTTCGCAGGAACACGGAGAAGTCGTACTTTTGTCCTGCTTTCACAGAAATGCCGTCGAAGCCATTGTTCTCTATTCCGACGCCTGTCCATCCGTCATAATCGCTATAATGTCCCACGCGCTCGATGTAAAGACGCATGTATGTGGGATTGTTCGGATGCAAAGGGTTGTCCATGCGAGGCTCCATTCTTCCTAGTGAATGACCAGGTCGAACGAAGCGCCACGAAGTGCCCGGCCCCCATCCGTCACGTTCTGTAGGATTATATTCGAAAGAACCGTTTTGCACGAGCTCCGCGTAGATACCGCCGTCGGCAGCATAGCTGATGTCCTCGAAGAAAATGCCAAGCAGTTCGTCGCTAATCGCCTTGCCGCCCTTCGGAGCCTTCAGGGTTTGTGCGGCTTCAATGTTAATCAGGGCAGCCAAAGCCGTGACTGCCAAAGTCAAGATGCGTCTCATGATGTCTTTTGTTTTGTCGTTTTGCCTGCAAAGATACAAAAAAATGAAGAATGAAGAACGAAGAAAGAAGAATTTTTTACAAAGGAAGTAGTTGTACAGCCTTCAGCATTCCCGGAAATATCTTTACAAAAAATCGAACGGAAAACGTTGCAATTGCCTGCGCCGCGTGCCGCTTTTTCCAACGCCGCGTGCCGCGATGACCAACGCCGCATGCGGCGTTTGCATTTTTCGCCTGCTGTGTTGTGTGTTTTTTTCCGTCAAATTTCACCTCAAGCTTTGCTTCATTTGATGGCACCCCGAAGGAGAGTGATACCTTTATAACATTTTGTCTTGAGATGATGCTTTGTAACCCATTGATTGTCAATGGACATTCGTTTTGAGCTCGTTTTTCGCCTCGGGTGATGAAAAGTGCCACGACGGTCAAAAAACGCGCTTAAAACGCATCAGCAAGAGAAGAATCTTTACAAAAAGAGCTTGCCGTGACTTGTTGCCGCTCGCACAGTTTCCCAATATTCTGCACGCCAAACAATAGATTTTGGCACATTTAACATGATTTAACAATGGGGGGGGGGTAATTTCTTAAAAAATCCGTAACTTTGCAAGATAAAGTGCGGTTTTATCCTCGCGCACGCTATTATATATAATGAATAGGGAAACGCAAAAGATATAACTAAGATAAAAGATAATCATTAACAACAAAAAGCAAATGAAAAAACTATTCACACTGCTTGCCCTGCTCAGCATGGCAGCAGCAAGCCAAGCCCAAGTGACGTTCACCGTGCTTGGCGGAACAAATCACAATGCAAGTAATGGCGAAGGCTGTGAAAGCGCTTTCGACGGCAATCTCGGCACGAAATGGGGCATGTTTTCCGGTGATGCATGGGTATCACTCGATGCAGGCGAGGAAATAACTCTGACAGGGTACACGTTCACCACAGCCAACGACAACAAGGAATACAACGGTCGTCTGCCGCTGGAATGGGAGATTTATGGGACAAATGATGAGTCGACAGCCCGAAACATGGCAGCAGCATCCGAGCTGAAGGCTTCTGGCACCAAGTGGGAGCTTGTCTATGATGTGCTGGGTAAGAAAGAAGTGCAGCAAATGCAGGTGGCGAACTACACAGCACACTATTTTGCACAACCTTACGGCACGAAGGCATACCGCTACTATGCGTTCAAGAATGTGATAGGTGGTAGCCAACTCAGCGAAATACAGTTCTCCTATACGAAGAACAAGCACCTCGACTATACCTTTATAAGCGGCAGCAATGGCTTGAGTGATGGCGAAGGACCTGCCAAAGTGTTCGATGGACTTGGAAGCACCAAGATATGCAGCAATACTGGCATCGGCGACCGCTACCTGATATTCAAGACCAGTCAGCCTACAAAGGTGGGAGGCTATACGTTCATTACTGGCAACGATGCCACAAACCGTGATCCCAAGGCGTGGATACTCTATGGCATGACCTCCGACTCAGACCCTGAGAGAAACGCAGAGGGCTGGGAGCTGATAGACAGCAAGAGCGGCCAGACAATGACAAGCGCACGCAGAGCGCACCAACACTATACCGTCAGCTCCCCCTCCGACACGGAGTATAACTATTTCAAACTGGAGATAGGCGAAACGGGCAGCAACCTGTGGCAGTTCCAAGAGTTCTTCCTCACGACAGAGAGCGAAGACCCAGGCAAGTTGTTCTGCTATGAAAGCAACGGCGGCTATGTCGGCGAGGAAGCCTGGCATCTTCTCGATGGCAAGTACAATACCAAGTTGTGTGGTGCTACCGGTTCTGGTGTCATCTTTGGTAATGGCAGTCAGGTCAGCCTCACCGGCTATATGTTGAAGGTTGCTAACGAGAATGGCAACTACAACCGCTACCCCTCCCAGGTCACCTTCTACGGCTCCAATGCCGAAAACTGCCCCCAATGGAACGGTACATGGGAAAAGATAGAAACTGTGACAGAGGATGCCTCTGACTACCAATACACTTACACGGAGAACGAAGAGGAGAAGACTGGATGGTATCTTACATATCAAGCATGTCGCTACTACCATTTCTCGCAGCCATCGGCAAAGTATAAGTACTTCAAGTTCGTTGTGGATGTAACGATGGGCGCTAACATCACACAGGTAGGCATTCTGCAGCCCTTCTTTGCCAGAGGCGACATACAGCAGTCGCTGGAGCTTCGCGAAGATACAAAGCCCATGCTCAATGGAGTCCTTACAGTTAAGGATGCTACGATTAAGCGCACCATCACTGCAGGCAAGTGGATTGGCCTTTGCCTGCCTTTCGACTACGACATCCCCAGCGGCTGGGACGTTCGTGAGCTGGACCACGTGGACGGCAGCGGCGAGAATGCAAGCATGAAGTTCGCTTCAGCATCAAGCATCGAGGCAGGCAAGCCTTATATTGTCAAGACAGGGAGCGATGTTACAGAAATATCTGTGACTGACAAGACATTTGGCACCCCGGCATCAAGTGTTTCAGACAATGGCGTGAACATGATTGGCAACATCGGCCAGACAACAATCCCTGAAGGCAGCTTCTACATCAGCAACCAGGGTGAACTGAAGAAGCTCGTCGGCAACGATGCCACCCTGAAGGGCTTCCGCGCTTACTTTACAGTTGATGGCGGCAGCAGCGTCAAGGCTCTCAGCTTCGACTTCGACGATGATGCAACAGGCATAGAAAGAGCTCAAGGTGTTCAAGAGGTTCAAGGCCCCATCTACAATCTTGCAGGTCAGCGCTTGAACAAAGTGCAGAGGGGCATTAACATTATTAACGGCAAAAAGATTCTGAAGTAAGATGAAAAAGACATATATGACTCCGGCATTCCTTGCCGTTGAACTTGGCATGAGAAGTGTAGCAATGCTTTCTGCAAGCGATGGCAGTGGAAGCTCCGTCCTCCCAGATGGAGGCGAGGGCGATGGCAGTGACATCGGAGCAAAAGATATCACTGACGTCAACCTCTGGGACGAGGAATGGTAAAGCCTTTCCCTAACTTCATTAAAGGGAAATAAGCTATAATATTCACGGAGGCAAGCGACATAGTTCGCTTGCCTCCGTGCTTTTTCTGCCCAAACACTTTGCCATTCCAGAAATAATCGTTATCTTTGCAGGGTCAGACGACATATAATAATATATAATGTATAGAGAACGATGATGAAGAACGGCACTTTCTGGATGGTTGTGGCACTGGTTGTGTGCGGCATCATGATGGCTTGTCAAGGCAAAGACATCGAGGTGAAACCTATTTCAGGCACTATCGAAGAGGCTTTCGGACTTGAGTCGGCTTCGACAGAAGTACGTGAGGCGATGGCTTACGTAGAACTTGACGAACGATATGAGAAGACGTTCGAAGACACGAAGGAAAACGTCGAAGTCTGGAGTCTGATGCGTCTCAGCGAGGAGCGGTCCTCGGAAGGTATGGGCGTTGTGGTCGTAAAAGACGGTCAGGCAACGGCTTTCCCAGACATTCGTCACGGCAACAATCCTTCGGCGCGATATGATGCAGAGACACAGACCTTGTGGCTCGCTTGCGGAGAGATGGAGGGAACAGGTATCTTCGTACAGCGCCTGTATCAGCTTCATATTAACGAGGACGGCTCGGCCAACATCGTGCAAAGCATCGATCCATACGACATGCAACAAGCTTTGCTGCAACGCCTGAGCTATAATATCGAAGGACAAAGCATCTCGTTCTACGATAAAAAGAAGTTGCTTTGCTGCGTCACCGATACCGTTAGCGATATGGGAGGCTTCGATGAAGAGCCCGTGTGGATTGGCGAGCAGTTAAGCTACGACCTCTCCGACGAGACGATTCGCGTTCGTTGCCTGCCCGGCTTGAAGTACGTTACGGGTCTCGTGCTCAGCTACGACGTGATGCCGACCATCGTTGCCGATGTCGAGATGAGCGGCATCTCGTCCTTCACCATCGATAACATCAAGATAAAAGACTAAGGATTATGGCACAGGAAGCGCTGACTCCAATGATGAAACAGTTCTACGACCTCAAGGCGAAGCACCCCGAGGCGTTGCTCCTGTTCCGTTGCGGCGACTTCTACGAGACGTATGCCGACGATGCGGTGATTGCCTCCGAGATACTTGGCATCACGCTCACCCATAGAAACAATGGCAAGGCAGGCATCGCGCAGAGTACTGCGATGGCTGGTTTCCCCTATCATGCCCTCGATACTTACCTGCCGAAACTTGTCAGGGCTGGCAAGAGGGTTGCAATATGCGACCAACTTGAAGACCCGAAACTGACGAAGACACTTGTCAAGCGAGGCATTACGGAACTGGTCACGCCTGGTGTCACAATGGCAGATACGGTGCTCAACTACAAGGAAAACAACTTCCTTTGCGCAATAAACTTCGGTAAGCAGGCTTGCGGAATGTCGCTTTTGGACATAAGCACGGGCGAGTTTCTCGTGACAGAAGGTACGACGGACTACATCGACAAGCTCATGGCATCGTTTGCTCCGAAGGAAGTTCTCTACGAGCGTGGCAAAAGAATGATGTTCGAGGGAAGTTTCGGTACACGCTATGTCACCTTTGAACTCGATGATTGGGCGTTCACGGAACAGACCGCGAGAGAGAAGCTCTTGCGCCACTTCGAAGTGAAGAACCTGAAAGGTTTTGGCGTGGAGCACATGCAGAGCGGCATCGTGGCAGCAGGCGTCATTCTGCAATACATGGAGATGACGCAACACCAACTGCTCGGACACATCACCGCCCTGCGTCGCATCGAGGAAGACCGCTTCGTGCGCCTCGACAAGTTTACTGTCAGGAACCTCGAGCTGGTGGGTTGCATGAACGAAGGCGGCATTTCGCTCCTCGACGTTATCGACAAGACGGTGACTCCGATGGGTGCCCGAATGCTCCATCGATGGATGTTGTTCCCCCTGAAAGACCCTGTTCAGATTGGCAAAAGGCAGGATGTCGTCGAGAGTTTCTTCCGCAGTCCCGACACCAGAGAGGCTGTCTTGGAGCCCTTGCAGACAGTAGGCGACCTGGAGCGCATCATATCGAAGGTCAGCACACGACGTGTCTCACCTCGTGATGTCGTGCAGCTGCGAGTGGCATTACAGGCAGTTGAATCGATAAAGTTAACGTGCCAAAATGCCGAAGACGGCACGTTAAGAGAGATAGCACAGCAGCTCGACCTTTGTGTCGAGATACGCGACAGGATAGCTCGCGAAGTGCGACCAGACTGTCCTTTGCTCGTCGCGAACGGTGGTGTCATCATGGATGGTGTGGATGCGGAGCTCGACGAGTTGCGCAAGATAGCCTACCAAGGCAAGGGTTATCTGCTGGAGATGCAGCAAAGAGAAATCGAGGCGACGGGCATCCAAAGCCTGAAGATTGGCTACAACAACGTGTTTGGATACTACCTCGAGGTGCGTAACACGTACAAAGATCAAGTGCCTGCCGATTGGATTCGCAAGCAGACGCTGACGCAAGCCGAGCGTTATATCACCCAGGAACTCAAGGAGTACGAGGAGAAAATCATGGGTGCGGAGGAACGCATCCTTGCTCTCGAAGTACAAATCTTTGACCGTCTTATCACCGACCTCGCAGCCTATGTGGCTCCCATACAAAAGGACGCTTCGCTCCTGGCCCAGCTCGATTGCCTGCTTTCGTTCGCTCAGTCGGCTCAAGAGAACAGATATATCCGTCCAATCGTCGATGACAGTGATGTGATAGACATCAAGGGAGGACGTCATCCGGTTATCGAAAAGCAGCTTCCTATCGGGGAAAAGTACATCGCGAACGACGTTTTCCTCGACACCCAGACACAACAAATCATCATCATCACCGGTCCGAACATGGCTGGTAAGAGTGCTTTGCTCCGTCAGACGGCACTCATCACGCTTCTCGCTCAAATGGGAAGTTTCGTGCCGGCAGAGAGTGCGCGAATCGGTTATGTTGACAAGATCTTTACGCGTGTCGGGGCGAGCGACAACATTAGCATCGGCGAGAGCACCTTCATGGTCGAGATGAACGAGGCTGCAGGCATCCTGAACAACCTCTCGGAACGCAGTCTTGTGCTTTTCGACGAACTAGGAAGAGGCACGAGCACCTACGATGGCATCTCGATAGCATGGGCTATAGTCGAGTACATCCACGAGAATAGTCACGGTCACGCCCGTACGCTCTTTGCCACGCATTACCATGAGTTGAACGAGATGGAACGGAGTTTCAGCCGCATCAAAAACTTTAATGTGAGCGTGAAGGAGGTCGACGGGAAGGTTATCTTCCTTCGAAAGCTCGAACGAGGCGGGTCGGAGCACAGCTTTGGCATACATGTGGCGAAGCTCGCAGGCATGCCCAGAGCCATTGTCGCCAGGGCAAATGTCATCCTGAAGGAACTCGAGGGAGCCGTCAACCATCAGCATCTTGGCGGAAAGATAAAGACAGATCAGGGCCCGGACAGCGGCGTGCAACTCAACTTCTTTCAGCTCGACGACCCTGTCCTCTGCCAGATTCGCGACGAGATCCTCGGCTTGGACATCAACAACCTGACGCCTTTCGAGGCTCTAAGCAAGTTGAATGACATAAAGAAACTGGTCAAAGGCGGCAACTAAAAACGCGGCCTTGCCAAACTCGAAATGCTACATTAAAGAACTTAACATGTCGTGTAACAAAACTTAGCGTGCCAAGTTGATTATATGTACATGTATGTATAATTATAGATACATGTACATTTAATTATAGATACATGTATATATAAACAACACAACAATGGGAGTTGATTTAGATAACCGCATACAACGAGCAGTGGAGCTGTTCATGCAGGGTTACGGCTGCTGCCAGAGTGTCGTTTGTGCCTTTTCCGACCTTTATGGTTTGGACGAAGAGATGGCGCTCAGGATTAGTGCCGGTTTCGGCGGAGGTGTGGGACGGATGCGATTGATGTGTGGAACATGCTCCGCTTTGGTGATTCTGGCGGGCTTGGAGAAAGGCCAGACTCGTGGCGAAGACCGTGAGGGAAAGGCTGCTTGCTATCAGCTAGTCCGTGATCTTCTCGAGACGTTCAAGCAGAGAAATGGCAGCATCATTTGTGCCGAACTGCTTCAAATGCAAGGCGTTAAAGCGGAGACGAACACCGCTCAGCCAGACGAACGGAATGCCGAATACTATCGCGTCCGCCCTTGTGCCCGCAAGGTCGAGAGCGCGGCCTGTGTCTTTGCAGAATACTTAGATAGTCAGAACACATAATATAATAAGGTATATGAAAAAACATCTAATTTTAGCAGGCCTGATGCTGAGTGCTCTTGCCTGCAACGCGCAACAATCGGTCGGCACCCTCGTCGACTATCATTTGGTGGGGCCGTGGAACGAATCGGCCTGGATAAGCGCCCAAGATGCGCAGGTCGTCACGGGAAAAGTCGTCGATGGCACAAGGGCGGCCGACGGCGCAAGCTGGTTCGTCAGCAATCCTCGCAATGCGAAGAAAGTAAAGAGAGCCATCTGGAAGACCACCGCCCTTGGCACCTACGATCTTTACATCAATGGTCAACTCGTCGGCGAAGAGGTCTTGAAGCCCGGCTTCACACACTATGAGAAGACGAAGTACAGCTTTACCTACGACATCACGAAGGCTTTCAAAAAAGCCGCAGGGCAGGAGAACCAGCTCGCCGTGCAGGTGGTGCCGGGCTGGTGGGCTGACAAGATCATCACCCCTGGCGGTCACGACGGCATGATTGGCAAGAAGGTCGCCTTCCGAGGCGTGCTTTCGTTGACCTACGCCGACGGCAGCGAGGAGCATTTCCCCACGAACCTGAAGGACTGGAAGGCTGGTGTGGCTGGTCCCGTCACACATGCCGCCATCTTCGACGGCGAGGACTATGATGCCCGCCTGCCGCAGGGATGGGAGAGCGCGGCTGCCTTCTCGCAGCCGGAAATCAATACAGAGTTCCCCGGTAAAGTGTGGGGGACCGACGGCGCAGAGATTTATCATCGCTGGGACCTCGCTTTGTCTCCCGTCAAGGCTTACACTTGGAAAGGCACGACAGGCGCTACCGACGACCAGTACGGCAAGGTCAGCATCGTCGAGGTATTCGCTCCGGCCGGGCCTATGACGGTTCGTCCGGGCGAGACCCTCGTGGTCGATTTCGGCCAGAACGCTTCCGCAGTACCCGCCTTCGAGTTTAAGGCAAAGGAGGGCACCGTGCTGACTTGCCTGCCGTCTGAGCTTCTGAACGACGGCAACGGCGCAAAGAGTCGCGGCATGGACGGGCCGGAAGGCAGCACGCACCGCCTCAACCTTCGCATCCCGGACACGGGGATGCTGCTTCACTACACGTTTGCTGCGGCCAAGGATTTCGTGAAGTTCACGCCCCGCAGCACCTTCTACGGCTATCGCTTCGTGTCGATAACGGCCACGGACGAGGTCACCATCCGCAGCATCAAGTCCGTCCCCGTCTCCTCCATCACGAAGGAACTCGAGACGGGTACTATCGAGACGGGCAGCGACGACATTAACCGCCTCATCTCCAACACGCTTTGGGGCCAACGCTCCAACTATCTCTCCGTCACGACGGACTGTCCGCAGCGCAACGAACGCCTCGGTTGGACGGCCGACACACAGGTCTTCACGGAGACCGGCACGTTCTTCGCCAACACAGACCGCTTTTTCCATAAGTGGATGCAGGACATGAGGGACACGCAATCGCCTACCGGCGCTTTCCCGGGCGTCGCGCCTCTCGCGCAGTACGGAGCAGGCGACGGCAAGGGTAACGGCGACATGATGCGCCTGGGCTGGGCAGATGCCGGCATCATTGTGCCTTGGACGGTGTGGAAGCAGTTTGGCGACAAAGACATTGTCGACGAGAACTGGGAGGCGATGAGCCTCTTCATGGAACACATCTACGAGACCAAGTACGAGCACAACGTAATGACGGGCGAGAACGGCAACTACCAATGGGCGGACTGGTTAAGCTACGAACCCCTGGAGAGCTGCAGCGGACGCAGCCACGAGAACGGGCAGCCGAAGCCCGAGACGATTGTCTATTGGAACTACCTCAGCGCGTCGTACTGGGCCATCGATGCCGGCATGATGGCCGACATGGCACGTGCCACAGGCCGCGACGCCGCTTATTATGACAAGATGCAGGCCGAGGCGAAAGCCTACATCCTTGATAAGTTCCTCAATGCCGACGGCACGTTCAAGCTCGACATCCTCAACACAATGCAGACGCCGGCACTCTTCGCCCTCAAGAACAACCTGCTTCAGGGTGCTGCAAAGGACGCCATGATAGCTCGCCTCCGCAAGAACTTCGAGGAACACGATAACTGTCTGCAGACAGGATTCCTCGGCACATCCATCCTCATGCAGACACTCACGGACAACGGCATGCAGGACATCGCCTACGAACTCCTCTTCCAGCACAAGAACCCGTCGTGGCTCTACTCCGTCGATAACGGCGCAACCACCATCTGGGAGCGTTGGAACTCGTACACCGTGGACAAGGGCATGGGTCCGCGCGGCATGAACAGTTTCAACCATTACGCTTATGGATGCGTCTGCGAATGGCTTTGGGAGACGGCCGCCGGCATCGCTGCCGACCCGAAGGAACCCGGCTTCAAGCACATCATCATGCGTCCCGTGCCCGACAAGCGCCTGGGACATCTCAAGGCGGAATACAAGTCGGCAGCCGGCCTCATCAAGAGCGAATGGCGGTACAATGGTAGCCGCTGGATCTGGACCTTCACCATCCCAAAAGGCGCTACAGCAACTGTGACCCTTCCCGGTGAGACATCTTCGAAGGAATATCAGGCCGGCACATATACTATTAAGAAATAGGAAGTAAGATGCGTCTGCTTTTGTCCCTGCTCTGCTTGCTTCTCGCAACCTCTTTGCATGCACAGCAATACGACTGGGACGACTTCGTGGAGGAGTACGCAAGCGATGTGGAGCGGGCAGAAGAAGAGGATCTGCAGCTGCATCTTCAGGAGTTGAAGGAGCTTTCGGAGCATCCTTTGAACATTAATACCGCGTCGATTGAGGACTTTCTTCAACTGCCGTTCCTGTCTGAGAAGCAAATCGAACAGATTCACGCCTATATCTATCTGCACGGACAGATGCAGACGCTGGCTGAGTTGCGACTTGTGCCGCTCATCGACGACGTGACGCGCAGGCGCCTCTCGCTCTTTGTCTATGCCGAGCCGATGCAGCAAAACGCCAAAGACAAGCTGTTTGGAAGTCTCCGCCACGACTTCTCGACGCGCCTCGACATACCTCTTTATTATAGACTCGGGCAGCAACAGGAGAACGGCTACCGCGGCGACGCGCTCTACCACCGCATGCGTTATCAGATAGGTAACAGCCGACACTTCCAGGCGGGACTGCGCGTGGAGAAGGACGCAGGCGAGCGCTACTACGACAGCTACGGGGCGTATGCCATGCTGCACGACGTCGGCATCCTCGACAGGGCAGTAGTCGGCGACTACCGCATCGGGTTTGGCGAGGGCTTGGTACTCGGCGGAACAACTTGGAACAGCAAAAGCACGCCGCCACTCAAGACGCAAGGCGGCATCAGACCTATGGCTGGGATGGACGAGACGAACTTTCTCCGAGGCGCTGCTGTCACGTTGGCTTTGCCTAAACATCTGCACCTGAGTGCCTTCGGCTCGTACCGAAAGCGCGATGCCACGCTGACAAGTGAGGGCGAGGTGCAGACCTTGCGAACTGACGGCTACCATCGAACAGCATCGGAATGGGAGCGACGACGGAACGTCAGGAGTGCCGTCGTAGGTGGCAACATTGCCTGGTACAACAAAGGTCTCCACCTGGGAGCGACAGGTTACTGGCAGAAGTTCAGCCGCGACCTCAACCCCGGCACCCAACAATACAGGGCGATTTATCCGAAGGGGCGTTCCTTTGGCGTCGTCGGACTGAATTACGGCTACACACGCTACCGCCTTTCCTTTGCCGGAGAGGCTGCCTACAGCACAGCCGGCGGCGGTTGGGCGACCATCAATCGCGCGTCGTGGAACATCAGCAGGAACTATATCCTCTCTGCCGTACAGCGTTTCTACGCCTATCAATACTACTCGTTCTACGCCAGTTCGCTCGCCGAAAACAGCAGCGCGCAGAACGAAAGCGGCGTACTTCTGCACCTGCAAGCGGAACCTCTGGCTGGCTTGCAACTGACCGCCTATGCCGACTTCTTCCATCATCCTTGGCCGCGATATCGGATGACCCACGGCAGCACGGGTCAGGAGTTCTTCCTGCAAGGCAGTTATGCCGTTTCGCGGCGGCACACAATCCTCGCTCGCTATCAACTCAAGCGTAAGGAAAACGCCGATGTCATGGAGCCGCACCACCGCGTCAAGCTGCAATGGACGGTCGAGCAGACGGGCCGCTGGCGCCTGCAGACCACGGGGCTTTATCACAATGTACTGGGGAGTAACGGCTTCATGCTGAGCCAGAGCGCACGATGGATGCTGCCAAAGCCGAACCTGACGCTCAACGCGCAGCTCGGCTACTTCAATACCGACGACTACCTCAGCCGCATCTATCTGAACTCGCCGGCTTTGTACAGTACGTTTTCGTCAAGTTCGTATTTTGGTCACGGCGTGATGGGCGTCCTGACTTGTCGTTGGAAAAGCAAGAACGAGAAGCTTTGGCTCGAGGGACGCTACAGCCTGCTTCGCTATTTCGACCGCGACGAACAAGGCACAGCCCTACAGCGAATCCTCAGTCCCTGGAAGAATGACTTGTCTTTTCAACTGCGCGTGAAGATCTGAACATACAGTAGAGACCGAGCACGACAAAGGGGATGGAGAGCAGTTGCCCCATGTTCAGGAGCATTCCCTCCTCGAAGGCTTCCTGATTCTCCTTCGTGTACTCGATGAAGATTCTGCTTGTGAAGATGAGGAACAGACAGAGTCCGAAGAAGAAGCCGCTGCCCACCTTCTGCGGATAGCGACGGTAGAAGAACCAGTGAATGCCGAAGAAGATGGCATAGCAAATAGCCTCGTAGAGTTGTCCTGGGTGGCGAGGAAGGCTGTCCACGCGCTCGAAGATGAACGCCCAAGGCATGTCGGTAGGTCTTCCGATTATTTCAGAGTTCATCAGATTGCCGAGACGAATGGCACAGGCACAGATGGGTGTCACGATGGCGACGTTGTCGAGGACGTGCATGAACTTGAGGCCGACACGCTTGGCATACAGCCAAAGTGCTATCATCAGGCCAAGCGTGCCGCCGTGGCTCGCCAGTCCTTCGTAGCCGGTAAACGTCCAGCCTTTGCCCGGAACATCGCGGAAAGGCAGCAGCATCTCAACAGGATGCGACAGGTAATAGCTCGGCTCATAGAACAAGCAGTGTCCCAATCTCGCTCCTATAAGGATGCCAAGGAAACAATACATGAACATCGGCTCGAACTTCTCCTCACTGATCTTCTGCTGTTTATAAAGCTTGTGCATCAAGAGATACACAGAAACAAGGCCAATCGCCCAGAAGAGCGAGTACCAACGTATCGCGAAAAAGCCCAAGTCGAGGGCTGTCACATCCGGATTCCAAGTGATGAACAGGCTCATACGTTACACATTAAAGCGGAAATGCATGATGTCGCCGTCCTGCACTACATAGTCCTTTCCTTCCACACTCATCTTTCCTGCTTCACGAACCGCTGCTTCACTTCCATACTTTATATAGTCATCGTACTTGATGACCTCTGCACGAATGAAGCCCTTCTCGAAGTCCGTGTGGATGACGCCAGCACATTGCGGAGCCTTCCATCCGCGGCGGAATGTCCAGGCTTTCACTTCCATCTCGCCCGCCGTGATGAAGGTCTGGAGCGTGAGCAAATGGTAGATTGCCTTAATGAGACGGTTGCAACCGCTCTCCGAGAGACCCAGATCCTCGAGGAACATCTGCTTCTCCTCGTAGGTTTCAAGTTCCGCGATGTCTGCCTCGGTCTGTGCTGAGATGATGAGCATCTCGGCATCCTCGCCCTCAATAGCTTTCTTTACCGCTTCCGTATAAGCATTACCTGTGGCAGCAGAAGCATCATCCACGTTGCAGACATACAGCACGGGCTTTGTCGTGAGCAAGAACAGACCATTGGCTGCTGCAATTTCATCTTCTGTCTCAAAAGAGACGGAGCGAGCGCTTATGCCTTTATTGAGCGCTTCTTGGTAGCGAAGCAGGACGTCGAGCTCAATCTTGGCTTGCTTGTCGCCACCCACTCGGGCCTGCTTTTCCACTTTCTTGATGCGGTTATCAATGGTCTCGAGGTCCTTAATCTGCAGCTCTGCGTCGATGATTTCCTTGTCGCGAACGGGGTCGACACTGCCGTCAACATGCACAATGCCATCATTATCGAAGCAACGGAGCACGTGGATGATGGCGTCGCATTCGCGGATGTTGGCCAGGAACTGGTTGCCCAAGCCTTCACCCTTGCTGGCACCTTTCACGAGACCTGCAATATCGACGATGTCGCAGACAGCGGGCACGATGCGACCCGGGTGCACAAGTTCGGCAAGTTTAGTCAGTCTTTCGTCAGGAACGGTTACTTGTCCCAGCTGAGCATCAATGGTGCAGAAGGGGAAGTTTGCTGCTTGCGCCTTCGCACTCGACAGACAATTGAAGAGGGTTGACTTGCCAACGTTGGGCAATCCTACTATTCCGGCTTTCATCTTTTTATTAATTGGGAGTTAAATGAGGGAGTTAAAATGGGAGTTACGCCAGCGTTGCTGGCTGGAAGTTAAGCGCTTCGCGCTGGACGATAGTGTTGGCTGTTAAGAGCCTAAAGGTATTGTCCTCTTCAACTTCCTTTTTAACTTCCACGAACGGAGCGAGTTAACTTCCACTTTAACTTCTGTTCAGTATTCTGTTAATCTATTATTCCTTTGTTTTGACTTATGGCCTCGGCGTAGCCGTTGAGTTTCCAACTGGTTCCGTTGAGGATGTATTCTAATCTATCGTGAGTTGCTTTGTCGATATATTCGATGTCGTATGATAGTATGATATAGTAGCGACATTCTTCGAGCGACCCTTGCGAAATGTTCAGGAAGCGAAGTTTGTCTGCACGGCTCAACTTGCGATAGCCCTCGCAGATGTTGGCTGCAATTGAGACTGCAGCACGTCTAAACTGCGAAGTAAGCCCGTAAAGTTCATCTTCAGGGAACAACTTCGTAACAGTATAGACTGCTTTTACAAACTCATGTGCCTGCTGCCAGCACTCCAGATCCTTGAAGTTGTGGCTAAAGCTATTGTCCTTTTTAACTTCCTTTTTAACTTCCACGAGCGTAGCGAGTTTACTTCCTTTTATTACTCCCACGAGTTAAGCGACTAGAAATCGCTGAACTCGTCGTTCTTCGCAGGCTGAATCGCCATACACTCCATCTCGATGAGCCATGTGGGACGACATACGGGAGCGAGGGTGAAGACGGTTGGGGTGTTCGGATACTTCTGCCTGAACATTTCGCTGACCACTTCGAAGTCGGCGGTATCGCGCAGATAGACAATCAGTTGAGCAGCGTCGTCCATCGTCATTCCTGCTTCTGCAAGTAGCGTTTCGACGTTTTCCCACATACGTTTTGTTTGCATGACAACGTCGCCCACATGTTCCACTTCGCCCTTGTTGTTGATGCTCGCGGTGCCGGATATGATGGCATGATTGCGGTCGCCAAACTTCAAGAGCGTTCCCCTCTCGAAAGTAACGCCGTACTCACTCGTGCGGTTGAGGTGCGATGTAGCGTAGAGGTAGCGCTGTTGCTCCGGCTTGAAACCTTTGAGGGCATAGCTACCGAGCTGTATGATGGCCTTAGGGTCGGGCGGATTTCCGCCGATGCCAGTCGAGGCAATATAGTGCGTTTCAGGCACAAGGCCGTGTTGCGCGAAGTTTTCCCAGCGGGCAAGGACGAGACCTTTATACTGCGTGTCGACATCACGGACGAAAAACCATGTGCGGATGCAATGGTCTTCGAGGGTCATTTGATGTTCGTCGAGGAGTTCTTCGTAGTCTTCCAGGAGGTTTTGTGTCTGGCTGTAACTGCTGCCTTCTGCTATCGTCAGGCCCATCGTCCACAGGTGTTCGTAGCCGTTGTGACGTATGACGGTGGAACGCAGACGGTCAGAAGTCGGGATGATTTCCGTGCCGCGTTGCAGGTAGAACCACGTGGCGAGTTTGCTTCCGTCGAGTGGCGGTTGCTGAATGTAAGAGACGGTGCACGTGTCGTCCTGCGGCATGAGTGGCCGTTGGTTGGCAGCATCCGAGAGGAAGTACCTTTTGAAGACGGGCTTTGCTCCAGCCATGTCGTCGAGAGCCATCAGTTCCTTTTCTGCCAGAATGATGCGACGGAGCTGCTTTTCAAACGGTTCGCCTTGAGGTTCGACGTGCAGAATGGCATGATATTCAGCAACTTTCCCTTCCGGAGCAAACGTCGTCAGTTCGATTGTGACACCGAGTTTTTCTATGCGAAATTTGTTAAATTGCATGGTGCGTTGTGTGATATTGGGTGCAAAGATACGACAAATAATTGAAAATTAAAAATTGATAATTGAAAATTATCGTGCGTTGATTAAAAACGTCCTGAGTGAACTTTGTCAACTTCACGTGTGAACTTCGCCAACTTCACGTGTGAACTTTGCCAACTTCACGTGTGAACTTTGTCAACTTGACGTGTGAAGTTTTAACTCGACGCGAGTCAACTTTTCATACTTCTCACGGCAGGCTTTCAATCCAGCTGTCAATGAGGCTCGACACCTCCTCAAGGTTCGACTTGAACTGACTGCTCAGGATTTCCGTGTGGTTGTGTGAAAGGAGATTTTCTCCGCCTTCGCTGAGGATGAGATGTAGCAACGAACCTTCTGCGTTGCCGCTTTCCACGCGCAGATATCCTTCTTTCCGGGAACTCGGAACATCAACCAAAGCGGCTCTGGCATTGCCTTTTGTCAGGTTGAGTCCTGCTGCCGAACGACCGCTCGCTCCATGACATTGAATGCAAGCTCTGTCGAAAAGACCTGTCTGCAAAACGCCGAAACGACCCACATCGATGTTTCCCAAGTCCAGCCGAATCGTGTCGCGAGTCATGTTGTCGCTGTAGTCGGACATGTTGATGACGGCCAGCGTGATGAGGCGTTTCCTGAGAGAATTGGTCAGAGATAGCTCGACGAGCTGCACTTCGTCGCTGATGTTCGACAGGACGATGCTGATGGGGAGGTTGTCTTCCGATGTCGATGGCAATGCCTTCTGCAGGATGGCGAACTTACTGTCTGCCGTGAAACCAGCCACAGCAACCGCATTGCCTGTGCCTTCCCACTCGCCGAGTCCACTCACCTGTGCTGTCAGCTTCACCGTCTTGCCCTTTTCATCGACCGTATAGACCTTGTCCTGGATGTCTCCGCTATCGCAAGCTGCAAGTCCGATGGCTGCCAACATGTATAAAATATAATGTATAAGTTTCATTAGTTGAGATTCTAACTATGAACTATGGACTATGGACTATGAACTATTTAGAAGCTGTATTGAAGTTGCAAAGTTGCCGAGTGCGTGCTGAGTCCCAAGTCATCATTGTCGCGGTCCAACTGGTTGGCGTGACCGTAGCGACCTGTGAACTGATACATCGCCGAGAGTTTCAGGTTGCACTTATTGACGTAATAGTTTACGACAGCCGCAGGCATGTTGAGGAAACCGTCCTTTCCTGAACCATTACGGTCAAGGAAATCATAGCGGAATCCAGCCTGCAAATTCTTCGTGAAGAAATAACCAAGTTGGCCGTAACAACCCCAGAAGTTGTAGCTCTTGTCGATTTTCTGCCGTTCGGTAAAACTGACGTGCATCCAATAAGCTTCAGTCGCGGCGTACCAGCGACCGTACAACATGCTCCACTCCACACCAAGTCGTGTGTCGTTTGTGCTTTCGCTCTCGCTTTCCACATTGATGCCTCCGCTCAAGCCGAACAGCATGTGACGGCCGCTCAACATGTGGCTGTTGCCTTGTGTTGCAGGCATGTTGCCCCAAGGCATGAAGACAAGTCTGCCAGCATAAAGTAAGGAAGGGATATGGGCGTCGTCACTCAGCGTCTTTGTTGCCGTGTTGACACCGCTGCCGCTACCGTTCCAAAGCCCAACTTCGTAACCCATCATCCAGCTGTTTTCTCGTTTGGGCGTGAGCTTTAGCTTGCCATGAAACTGGAATCCTAAGTCGAATCCCGTGCCGATGGAAGGTGTGACGGCGTTCAGGCTGTAAGGTAGGATGACCGAGGCCGTCAGGGAAGTCGGCAGACAAGGAAACAACGTCTCGCCCAACGTGGTGAGATAAGCGTGGAAGAAGGGCGTCTTGAACTTGCCGGCACGAAAGCGTGCAGCAGGCGAAATCTTGTAATCAATCCAGCCTTGTTGCAGGACGTTTCCGCCTGTAGCTGCTGCGTTGATGCTCAGGTTGTAGTCGAGTCTGCCAAAAGTTGTGCCGGTAAAACCCAGGATGGCATACGGCATCGAGAAGCCCGTGTTGGCAACATTGTCCTGATTGTATGCTTTGTCCAAGCCCTCGTCGTCGTAATAATTGTACTGACCTCTTGCTTGCATGAAGAGGTATGGTTTGAAGATGAACTTGCCGTCGCGCGATTGAAGTGTGAAGCCTCTGTCGTCGGCAATGCCGAGCACACCATTCTCCATGTCGATGTCCTCTTTTTGCTCCTTCAGATCAGCACTTTGGAAGTTGTACTTCTCAAACGTGATGTTTCTCTCCTTCTCGTTTTCTTCTGCCAAAGTTGGCAAGGCGAGAAGGCTGACTAAAAGTATTATGTATGTCTTTTTCATATTATAACTATGAACTTTAAACTCTAAACTTTAAACTATATTACAGGGATTCCAGGAACTTTATGAGTGCCGAGCGGTCGTCCTTCTCCATTCGTGCGAAGAGGTTCTTGCTGGCTTCTCCCTCGCCACCATGCCACATGATGGCTTCCGTGAGGTTTCGAGCACGTCCGTCGTGCAGGAAATAAGTATGGGCATTTACTTTCTCCTGCAGTCCGATGCCCCAAAGAGGCGTCGTTCGCCACTCGTTACCGCGAGCCAATCCACTGACGTAGTTGTCGTTCAAGCCGACTCCCATCAACTCGCTTCCCATATCGTGGAGCAGGAAGTCACTGTACGGATGAACCGTCTCGCCACCAAGCCAAGGCAATTCTGTGCCGTTGAGGAGGGTCGCACCTCGAGGCCTGGTGTGCAACGTTGTGACGTGACAGAGGTGACACTTCGCTTCGTAGAACTTCTGCTCACCAATTGCGATGAGTTCCCGCTCGTTGATGGTACGCCCTTTATACGCGGCAGGTTGCTTCGTGCTTCCTAACCTTCGGGCTGGCACGCCGAGTCCGTGCAGGTAGAAGTCCACGTCCTCCATGTCCTCGGTACTGACGTCGAGACGGTCGTAGAGCAGTCCCATCATCGAACCTTCCTGCATTTGCGACTGTCCCTCGCATATCTCTTCGGGATAACGGCTGTTCGTCGCACCCATATCCGACGAGAAACCAAGCTCAACGGTCAAGTCGGCGTGCTGTGCTTTGTTGCCAGAAAGGCCAAGCTGTCTGATGCCGCGTTCGGTGATGTAATTGCATCTGCCGCTTATCCCGTACTCAGGATAGTTCGACTTCGCCGCGAGTTGTTCTATCTCGTTGCGGTCGAGGGCCATCATCTGCCCCATACCAACGTGTCTGAGCGGAATGCGAACCGTGCAGAAGAGTTCAGTCGGGTCGATTGGCTCGCCTGTTTCGCCGTAACCTTTATACCAGTCAGTGATGGTATATTCGGGATAGACGAGGCTGTACGTCTCACCATCTGGGAAGGCGAACGACTGCTCGTGCCAGCGACATTCAAGTTTGCCCTCAGCCGTCACGCCGTAAATGCTTTGGTCGTGCAACACGCGACCATAGTTCTGGAAAAACGCGCCGTTCTTTCTCGTCACATAAACAAGCATCGCACTGAACCCGTAAGAGCCTGAGCCATAGACAGGCGTGCCGTCCGGGTCTGTGCTGATTTGTGTCCAAAGAGCTGGCTTCGTTCGACCTGCGTTCCTATGACAAGAGCCACAAGAATAGCCGGCATAGACGGGACCGAGACCTGCCGATTGCGTCAAGGCATCGTCGTAGAGACCGTCGCCATTGATGAAGCGTCGTGAGTTTGCTTTGATGTTCTCGACCCACTCTGCCTCAGTATCGTAGGCAAACGACGAGTTAATGAACACCGTGCTCATGCCTGCACTCAGGGCATAACCCTCGTGCGTTTCGAAGTCGGCTGCGGTAAAGCAATCATCCTCCCTGTCGCAAGCGACAAGGAGGAAGAGCAAAAGGATATAAGCTATCTGTTTCAATTATCAATTCTTCTTGGTTGACCGTTCTTGAAAAGTAAGAATTCTAGTGTATGGAATCCGCGGATACTTTGTGCTTCGGCAATGCTCTCGTTCTCTTCGTCGAAGTCACCACTCCAGTCGAGACCCGTGAAGTCTCCGCTTGCCAGTACGTTCTTGATGGCATCCTGGTCGAGAGGCCACGAGTCCATATTCGGGTCAAGACCCAGTTCATCTACAGGTCCGAAGAGGAAACCTTCGCTCATTTCCCAGGGCTGACGTGCAGCCATCCAAGTTGCTGCTGCCTGTTCGAACGTCACATTTGTCGGGTTGGCTGCAAGAGCCTGTACTGCGACGTGAAGCGCGGTGTTGGCATCCTTAAGGTCCTTATAGGTGGGAAGCACGACGACGTCAACATAGTCGGCAACAATCGCCTTGAGTTCCGTTTCGCCTTCAAAGCCTTCGACTCTTGATTTGAGTGTCTTGAGGACGTTCTTCAACGTGTTACAAGCCTCCATAGCCGTAACGACGCTCGGGTTGCCAATATGGCTGCGGAAGGGAGCTGCCATGCCTTCGATGCTGTTGATAGTCGTAGTGATGGCTGCATTCACTTGGCTGGCGAGGTCTGATTGCCCGTGAGCTTGCAGATACTTTGCAATGCTGTGGCTGCCCTGAACACCTTTGTAAGTGCAATTGAACGCGTTTTGAATGGAGCGGATATTGTTGGCATAGTCCTGGATGGAATGGTAGCTGTACCAAGACTCGACAGCATAAACGGCCTCGGTATATTTCTTGTTCTCCCACTTATCACGTGGGTCGCCAATCTTGCTCTCACCTACTTCGTTCGAGATGTCGATACAACCGTCCACAATCTGCTCGATGCAACTGTTGGGACTTGTGTAGGGAGCTTTACACTCCTTGAATGTCGTCTGGTAAGCTTCCTCGCCGTCCAAGCCTTCGTTCCAAGCCTTGTAGAGTGTTTCGGCGTCAGTCTTCAGGCGAGACGACACAGCAGCTGCATAGCTGCACCAGTTCGTCCGATAGTCCGCGAAGTTAGCATCCGTTTCGTTAATCGTCACGTCGGCAGTGCCTTCAGGCATCGTGTCCTGAGGCTCGACGGTTTTGTTGTCATTGCTGCATGAGGCAACTGTCATAGCTAAGGCAATTGTGCCAATAAGAAAGATGTTTTGTTTCATTTTGTTAGTTATTTTGAATTTGGAGTTTATTCATTTTGAATTCAGATTTGTTATTCAGCGTCGAATCTTTTCTTTCCTTTGAACCAACCCGTGAAGGCGACTCCCAAAGCGAACTCATTCTCGCTGTTGTACTTGCCGCCACCAATCCTGCGGGTTGTGTAGTCTGCTTTTATAATTATATAAGGTATAGGACGATAGTTCACGCCAAAGGTCCACATCGAGGTTTTCAGGCGTGCCTCCATCACCTGTCCTGCTTCGCCTTTCTCCTGAGCGTTGTAGTACTCATATCGAGCGAAAGGAATAATGTCGGGAGCTTTCGGGTTATAGAAGAAACCCTTCAACCTCAAGCCGCCCTCGATGCCGTAGCTGACGGCTTTACTTGCAATGGGAGCAGTCTTCGAATAAGGGCTCGCGTTGCTCTGGCGAACGTTTCGAGCGCTGAGCATTGTGCTGTTGCCCACCTTGCCACCAAGTATGTTGCCGCGAATGATGCCGTAACGATGCTGGTATTGTGCATCGACGCTCCAAAGGTTTACAGGCACGTGGAAGCTGTACGTCGTCTCTTTGTCGGCATTCGAAGCCGCGTTTTGGCAATGATACCAACTTGAGCCGAGACGCAAGCCAGGCACACCCGTATAGTTCAGCCTCAGCACATAGCCTGGAGAAGTAAAGTTGTCCTTCTCGAAGAAGCCCTGTTTGCCCTTCTTCACCCAGTTGTTGCGGTCGAAGCCGTTTGCATTAAGACCAGCCACAACCTGTGCTTCCCAGTTGAACGACAACCATTCTCTTCCGGCTTGTCCAAAGAGGGAGAGGCCCGTCTCGTGCCAAGTGTTCGGGATGATGCTCGTCTCGCCTTCAGGCCTGACAGTACCGAAAAAGTTGATGGGCTCATGGTGAGCATTGTTCAAGCCGACTGGAACGATGATGTGACCAGCACGGACATTAAAATACTGATTAAGGTGATAAGTGATGTGAAACTGCTCGATGGCAACTTCTCCACCTTTTTCCACCTCAGTCTCATACTCGCCATTCTCCGAGTTTTCTATCTCGTAGGCTGTTCCTGTGCCACCTGCTTCGAACTCAATTTCCACGCCAACATTCCAATGCTTATTGAACTTGTAGTCTCCAGCAAGCACAAATCGAGGCACGGAAATCGTGTTGCGATGGGTGCGAGTATTGCCCTCGCTGCTGCCATAGAAGCGATTTGTACCATAATCTTTGAAGGCAGCAACCACCTCACCATAGCCTCCGATGCGGAAACGCTCGTATGAGTCGATCTCGGTCGAATCGGTGTTCCACTGCGCAGAAGCAGTCGAGGCAGAAAGCAGCATCAAAGCTGCAAGAAATGATTTAGTCATAGCTTTTTTAGGGTCTTTTAGGGTCCTTAAGGTCCTTAAGGTCTTTTAAGGTCCCTAGGGACTTTTTTTCTAGTTTTCGGCTGCAAAGGTACGCCGACTTGCCGTTCCTTGCAATACGCAAAAACTATGATTTTGCCCTTTCTGAGCCCATTCCGACATACCTAATAATGATGAAATTGATGCCTCTTGAACATGAATGTTCAATTTTCAGTTTTCAGTTTTCAATAAAATCCTTACCTTTGCAGCGAAATAAAACATTCAACCTTCGATTTTAAAATTTCAACCTTAAAATGGCAAACGGATATCATGAAACAGACCCGATGAGCGACGTCATCAGCGACGACTACCGCATTCTGCAGATCATCAGCCGATTCGGCATTAAGCTTGGCTTCGGAGACCAAACGGTAGGAGCCACTTGCAGAGCAGCCGGAGTGGATGTCAGCACGTTTCTGACTGTTGTCAACTACGTAAAAGATGCTGCCCATGCACGCATCAGCGAGATGGTCGAGCAGGTTGACATTCCAGCACTCATTGCCTATCTCAAGAACTCACATAGCTACTTCGTCGATTTTCGTTTGCCTGGTATCCGACGTAAGCTCCTCGAAGCCATCGACCTCTCAAGCGGTAATCGGCTCGCTATGCTGATTCTTCGCTTCTACGACGAGTATGCACAAGAGGTGGAGAGACACATGACCTTCGAGAACACCCACGTTCATCCCTACGTCGAAACCCTTTTGCAAGGCCGATTGCCACAGGAATCCTTCCACAGCATCGAGGAACAATACGACGAACAGCACGCCAACATCGAGAAGAGTCTGAGCGAGCTCAAGAGCATCATCGTGAAATATTATCCCAGCGATAACAGCGCATCCCTCATGGGAGAAGTGCTCATGGACATCTTCATGACCGATGAAGACCTCCACAGCCATTGCCACATGGAGGACACACTATTCGCTGAGTGCATCCGAAGGCTTGAAAACGATGTTCGACGTCAAGGCGGACAACCCGTAGAAGAACCCGTTGAGACACCTCAGGAAACAGTAGGAGAAGTCCTCAGCGAAAGGGAAAAGGAGATTATCGTGCAGGTCGTTCGCGGACTCTCAAACAAGGAGATAGCCGAAGCCCTCTTTATCTCCGTCAACACAGTGATGACACATCGCCGCAACATCGCAAGGAAACTGCAAATACGCTCTGCAGCAGGACTCACCATCTACGCCATCGTCAACGGACTCGTAAACCTCGAAGACGTAGAACTCTAAGCTCTTGATTCCAGAACACCAAGTGAAGCCATAAAACTTAACGTGTCGAGTAAGTCAACTTAACGTGTTAAAATTTTATTTCGACGTGTTAAGTTTGTCAACTCGACGTGTTAAGTTTTCTATCTCTACGTGTCGTTCTTGCCAACACGACCCCAGTGTTTTGCAACCTCTATGTTCGCTTTATTCATTTTTAACGAATTTATTTTCAACATTTCTTTGCGTACATTATAAAAAAATATACATTTGCACGCGAATTTGAAAAAAGGAGAATAAAATAAGCATAGGCAGAAACAAGAAGTAAACTCGCTTCGCTCGAAAACAATGAACGAAATCGTTCCCATACAACGCCTTATCTTCGAGATACGTGGACAGCAAGTCATGCTCGACCGTGACCTTGCTATGTTATATGGCGTGGAGACAAAAGTCCTTAATCAGGCAGTAAGAAGAAACCTTAACCGCTTCCCACCGGACTTCATGTTTACATTGAAAGTGTCTGAGTATCAGGAGGTGGTCACAAATTGTGACCGGTTCGCATCGCTGAAATACTCCACTGTCATGCCTCATGCTTTTACTGAGCATGGCATCATCATGCTGGCAAGCGTGTTGCGTAGCGAAGTCGCCATTCAGATGAGTGTTCAGATAACGCGGGCGTTTGTGGCAATGAGGCAGTATATAAGCCTGCCGCCACAAGAGCGTTTGCAGCAATTGGAGCAGAAAGTGGACGGTATAAAAGAATACATTGAGGAAATCCTTTCAGACCAAAACGACATCAACGAAGAAACACAAGCACAGTTGGAACTTATAAATAAGGCTCTTGCAGGGCTGCTCGTCCAGCCAAAGCCAACAAATAAGCCTATCAAGCCTATTGGCTTCGCAACATACGATACAGACAAATAAACAAAACAAAATATAATACATCAAACAAATTAAATTCTTAACAACAATGAAACAAAATCTATTTAACAAACTATGGCTGCGAGTCGGCATGATCGTAGCCATCATGACTACAGCCCTAAGCGGAACAGCGTGGGCAGAGGATGTTGTGGTAACTCTTGACAATATTGGTGCAGGATTAACCTCTACAGCCAATACAACAGAAGCGACTACAAGCATTACAGCTACAGGAACCACTGATAGTTATACCTTAAATTACTATCAATGTAAGAAACAAGGGAATGCGATGCTCATGACAAAAAGTGTATCACCTTACATCTCCAATAAGACAGCTATGCCTGGTAACATCAAATCTGTTGAAGTTTTTATCAATTCAGGTGCTTCTGCCAAAACAACATACGATTGTGCTTTTTCAAATACAGAATGTAATTCGGCAGTAGCAGGTATTGGTGCTGTCAATATTACAGGTGATAATAGCCATACCTTCACAAATTCATCTGCACAAGGAAAGTACTTTTGTATTACATTAGGGAATGCTAACAATGGTCAGGTTCTTAAATTAGTTGTTACTTGTGAAAAAGAAGGTGGCACTCCGACTCCTTCAATTTCTGCTGAAAATGTTGAGATTGCATACAATGCTACTTCTGGTTCAATTGCCTACACTATCAATAATAGCGTTGAAGGTGGCGCCGTAAGTGCCGCTGTTACTTCTGGCGATTGGCTCACTCTTGGTACAGTAGGTGCGACAGTTCCCTTCACATGCTCTGCCAATAACACGATGGCAGCACGCACAGCTACAGTAACTCTCACTTATACCTATGGCAGCAATCAAACTGCTACTAAGAATGTAACCGTTACTCAAGCTGCTGACCCCAATGCTGTGAACAACATCTCTGATATTACAGCGGCAGGCACTTATACCGTTAAGGGCACAATCGTAGCCAAGAGCCTAAGAGGCTTTATCGTGGGCGATGGCACAGGCTATGTATATTACTATAATGCAAACTTCCCTGAATCAAATTACAACATTGGTGACAAGGTGAAACTTGAAGGTTCCGTCAAGGTTTATGGCGGTGTGTATGAGTTCGACGACGAAACAACTATTACCGCTGCAACAGAATCTAACTATGTAGCAGAAGAACCCACAGTTTTAACAGGCTCGCAGATGGATACAAGAGTTGCATCTACCACACCTGCACAACTTTCAACTTATGTACAATATGAAGGTGTACTTACCATTGATGGAACTCATTACAATATCACAAGTATTGATGGAGCCTCAACAGCCAAAGGTAGTATCTCCTACCCAATCAGCACTGATTTTACTTCGTTAAGTGGTAAAACTGTTAAGGTAACGGGTTACTATGTGGGTGTTTCTTCCAGTCAATACTACAACACCATGCTTGGCAGCATTGAAGAAGTTACCAATGCAGACCCTGTTATTAGTGCATCAAATGTTACTCTTGCTTACGATGCAACGAGTGGCGAGATTACATACACAATTGCAAACCCAACAGATGCAACTTTGACAGCAGCTCTGACAACTGGCAATTGGATTTCTAACGTCACCGTCGATGCTGTTAACAACAAGGTAACATTCACTGCCACAGCAAATGAAGGCAATGCAGACCGCACAGCAACCATCACCCTTAGCTATACAGGTGCACAAGATAAAGTTGTCACTGTGACACAAGGACACTATGTTGCTGACTATGCAACATTGCCGTTTGAATATGATGGCAACGGAACAGGAACACTGCCAGATGGCTTCACCGTATCTGGTTTGGGAACCTATAATTCCTCTCCTGCAATGAAGTTCGATGGAACAGGTGACTATGCAATTTTGAAGATTAACGAGCGTCCAGGTGTGCTGACTTTTGACATTAAGGGTAATACCTTCAGTGGTGGTACCTTCAAGGTACAGACCTCTGAGGATGGCGAGACATACACCGACCTTGAAAGCTACACGGAGCTTACGGAAGTCCAAAGCGAAGAGTTTAACGCTCTTGGCGAGAACGTTCGCTACATCAAGTGGATTTACACAGAAAAGGTAAGCGGTAACGTAGCTCTTGGCAACATCAAACTAGCAAAGTATGGTGAAGCACAGACCTATACCCTCAGTTGGACTGCAGGTGAACACTCTGAAATCTTTGTTTTTGATGCCGAGGACGATAGCGAACCTCTGACTTCCGGAGTAAGCGTGGCAGAAGGAACAACAATTTATGTTAGTGTTGGCGCAGACGAGGGATATGAGATTAGTGCGCTTACCGTAAAAGATGCCAATAACAGCACTATTACTCTGTCAGAAGTAGGAGAGAACTATTATAGCTTTGAGATGCCTGCAAGCAATGTAACCATTACATCTACTGCAACACAAAGTGGCGTAACTCCTGTAACTGGCGACAAGTATGTGAAGGTAACTTCTACTACAGACCTCACCGATGGCCAGTACCTCATCGTCTATGAAGAGGGCAGCGTAGCCTTCAATGGCGGTCTTGAAACTTTGGATGCAGTTGGTAATACCATCAACGTAACCATTAGCAATGATGAGATTGCAGCAGATGCAACAACCAATGCGGCTTCGTTTACCATTGACGTTGCTGCAGGTACGATTCTTAGTGCAAGCGGTCTGTATATTGGCCAAACTTCAGACGCCAATGGCTTGCAGGCAAGTGATGAGGAAGAATATAAGAACTCGATTACGTTAAGCGATGGTGATGCTAACATCGTTTCTGGTGGTGCTTATCTGCGCTACAATTCAGCAAGCAACCAAACACGTTTCCGCTATTATAAGTCTTCTTCTTACACAGGCCAGAAGGCTATTCAACTCTACAAGAAGGTTGAAGCAACTCCTGCCGATGATGTTGAAGTCACTATCGCTATTGGCTACAGCACATTGTACTATGGTGATCGCAATTTGGTAGTTCCTGCTGATGTAGAAGCTTACACATATAAGGTGACCAACAAGCTTGAAGTAAGCAAGACGTATGAAGAAGGTGATGTGATTCCTGCTGGTACAGCCGTAGTGCTGAAAGCTGCTAACGGAAGCTATACCTTCGAGGCTACAACTGAAACAGGCGAGGGTGATGAAGATAATGCTCTTAAGGGCTCAGATGAGGCAGCAACAACCACAGGTGGCACTTATTACTATGCCCTGTCGCTGAACTCCAGCGGTGATCTTTCGAGTGTTGGCTTCTACTGGATGACAACTGGTGGCGCTGCCTTTACTTGCGGTGCCCACAAGGCTTACCTTGCTCTCGACAACACCTTTGCAGAACTCGCTTCAGGTGGAGTGAAAGGCTTCGTCGCTCTGCCTGATGATGACGCAACAGCTATCAGCACTGTAGAGTCCTTCACAGAGGAAGGTGCTATCTACAATGTTGCAGGTCAGCGCCTCCAGAAGATGCAGAAGGGCATCAACATCGTGAACGGAAAGAAGATTCTTAAGTAAAAAAGCCTCACCCCAGCCCTCTCCTCAAGAGAGGGGGTTGGGGAAGGAATATTTCTTTCGTAACTCTTAACTTTTTAAAGAAAAAGGTGTATATTATGAAAAAGACATATATTATGCCCGAAGCACTTACAGTGGTGCTCGGCTCAAAAATGCAAATGATGACAGGGTCCATGCCTGGTAACGATGAGGTGGGTAATGGAACTCAGTATACGAAGGAGGAAGTTGACGTCGAAGACGGCATTACCGACAAGAACGTCTGGGACGAAGAGTGGTAATGCAGACCCTAAGGTCTCTAAGGACTTTAAGAACTTAAAGGAGCCTTAAGGACCTTAGGGACTTTAAAAGCTAAAGCCTTATGGCTGAGAAGTTGATTCGGCACAGCGGTGACTACCGTAAGTTGCTGTCCTACCAGAAGACGGAAGTCATCTACGAGATGACTTTCTTCTTCTGTCAGCATTTCCTTCAAAAGGGGGATCGGACGGTGGACCAGATGGTGCAGGCTGCTCGCTCTGGCAAGCAGAACATCGTCGAGGGCTGTGCTGCTTCAGCTACCTCTGCCAAGACTGAAATCAAACTGGTCAATGTGGCGAAGGCAAGTCTTCAGGAACTGCTGGAGGACTACATTGACTATTTGCGCACACGTGGCCATCGCAGATGGGAGGAAGGCTCCCCTGAGTACACGGCCATGCGCGAACTGGGACGTGAGCACAGCGATGCAGAGTACTTTCTGCAGCTGTGCGCCACCCGCCCACCTGAGACGATTGCCAACATGGCGATCATTCTCATCAATCAGGCTGACTACCTGCTGTTCAAGCAACTGGAACGCCTGGAGAAGGACTTTACCGATAATGGCGGCTTCTCGGAAAAAATGAGCCGCATAAGAAGAGAACACCTAAAAGGACTCTAAGGACTCTAGGGACCTTAAGGACTTTAGGGACGCTAAAAAAGGAACTATGAAAAGGACTTACATTACCTTGCTGCTGGCTGCAGTGGCGATGTGCACTTTTGCTGCTGCACCAAATGGCTCAGGCACGTACTATCAGAATGCCGATGGAAAGAAAGGCAAAGAACTGAAGACTGCGCTTTGCCATATTCTCTTCAACTCTCTCAATAACCCACCACTGGGCTATGGCGACCTTTGGGATGCATTCTATACGACTGACGTATGTGATGGAGACAAGGTGTGGGACATGTACTCGAACAAAACGAAGCTCACGCTTGGAACTAATCAAGATACAGGCAGCGGCAATGCTGAAGGTCAGTACTACAACCGCGAGCATTCTTTCCCTCAAAGTTGGTTCGGCAGCAGTTCTCCCATGTATACGGACCTGCATCATATCTATCCTACAGATAAATTTGTGAATGGTAAGCGCAGCAACTATCCTTTCGGCACAACCAATGGTGAGGATTATAAGTCGGCCAATAACTTCAGCAAACTCGGCGACTGCACCTATCCTGGTTATACAGGTACCGTCTTCGAGCCGAACGATATGTACAAGGGTGACTTCGCGCGTACATATTTCTATATAGTGACGTGCTACGAAGAGCAACTCAGCAGTTGGGTGAAAAATTACAGCAGCACGGATGTTGTTAATGTCTTGGACGGCAGCCCTTATCCCGCTTTCCAGACTTGGCAAAAGGACATGCTCTTGGCATGGGCCACTGCAGACCCCGTGAGCCAGAAGGAGATTGACCGCAACAATGAGGTCAAGAGACTTCAGGGCAACCGCAATCCTTTCATCGACTATCCCGGCTTGGAGCAATACATCTGGGGCAGCAAGACAGACGTTGCCTTCAGCTACGACAACTACGACGGCTCAGGCAGCGGCGACGACCCAGGCCCAGGGCCTGATCCAGATCCAAGCCTTGCAGGAACATACAAGCTGACGATAACTGCTGCAGACTTCAATTCAACCAGCTATGCAGCCAACAACAACGAGAAGACTTCTCTTGCTGTTTGTACCACAGATGACTCAAAGACATACGAGGTGAAGTGGACATCATATCAGGTGATGCTCCAGTCTGGTGCAATGCAGTGGCAGAAGAATACGGGTTACATTTACAATAGTACCGACTTAGGAACAATAACAGATGTCACCATTACTTCTTCTGCTGGCTCGTTCACTACCTACTATGGTTCGTCTGCACAGCCATCTTCTTCGACAACTGTGGGCGGCGGATATTTCAAGACGGAGGTCGGAGGTGAAACAGGAAAGACGTCTAAGGTCGAAGTTACCTTTACTATTGGTGGAGGTTCGACTCCAACTCTCTCTTCTGCTTGGGTCGAGACTTCTCTCGAAAGCCTGACGGCTTCAGATATCTTTGTTATTGTAGGTAACAATGGGAATAACTATGCATTACCTAATGATGGCGGAACATTTAAAACTCCTGCTGCGATTGCTGTTAATGTCGAAGGTGGCAAGATAACAAGTGAGGTTGCTGATAATCTGAAATGGAATGTTAGCGGCAACGCCACTGACGGATATATCTTCTATCCCAATGGAAGTTCAGCGACATGGCTTTACTGCAATAATAATAACGATGGCGTTCGTGTCGGAACAACTAACAAAAAACTTTTTAAGTTGAATAGCGGTTACTTGCAGAACGTTGGCACCAGTCGCTATCTTGGCATTTACAACTCACAGGACTGGTGTTGCTACACTTCTATCACAGGTAGCAGCGACATCAAAGGTCAGACCTTTGCTTTCTACAAGTACGTTGCTCCATCGGCTCCTACTTCTATTCCTGTCTTTGTTAGCGAGCTTGGTTGTGGCACGTTTGCGAGCGACTATGCTCTCGACTTCTCGGCTTCTGAGATTCGGGCTTTCTATGCTACGGAAAGTGGTGATAATTTGCTTTTCCACGAGGTTGAGAAGGTTCCTGCGAATACTGGTGTGCTGCTCTATAAGGTGGGTGGTGCCAGCGATGACATTCCTGTCTATAACGGAACCACCGATGCTGTGACGGGCAATGCGTTCGTTCGTGGCACAGGTGCGGCTGTTTCGTACTCTGAAACGGACAAGAACTACATCCTGTTCGATGGCGACGATGGCCTGGGCTTCTACAAGGCGAACAATAACCCAGTGGCTACTGATCGTGCTTACATTCATGTTCCGGAGAGCGTCAATGTGAAGTGCTTCCTTCTCGACCTCGAGAACGACCCGACGGGCATCCGCTCGATGGAAGAGGTAAGAGGTATGATGGAAGATGGCGTTATCTTTAACCTTGCTGGTCAGCGCCTCCAGAAGATGCAGAAGGGCATCAATATTGTTAACGGCAAAAAGGTTCTGAGGTAATGAAGAAGACGTATGTTACACCGGAGGCCTTTGCTGTTTGCCTCTCTGCGAATTCGATTATTGCTCTCAGTGTCGATAATGGAAGCCAGACGGAGCTTAAAGATAAGGAAGCGACCGATGGCGCACCTGCCCTTGTGAAGGGTGGCTCGAGCGTTTGGGACGAAGAATGGTAGCAGACTGCGTCTGATGTAAGGAGTCGGACACAGGATTTGATAATCAGCCCGCTTGGCCGCAGTGGTCGGGCGGGCTGAGTTTTTGTCAACGTCGCACGCGGAAATTCAAACGCCGCACGCGGGGATTGCCAACGCCGCACGCGGGGATTGCCAACGCCGCACGCGGGGATTGCCAACGCCGCACGCGGCGTTTAAATACGAAGAAAGCCTCCTGCGAAAATCTCACAGGAGGCTTTGCTGTTTATGGGGGTGGCGGACGAGACGTCCGCGTTCCCGATTACTTGTTGGCCATGATGGTCAGGATGTTCGTAACGTCGGCAATGTCTATTATGCCGTCACCGTTGATGTCGGCTCTTGCATCGAAGGTGTTGTTTGCCATGAGGGTCAAGACGTACGTTACATCAGCAATGTCGGCAACTCCGTCGCCGTTTGCATCGCCTGCGATGCCGAAGCCGCAGTACTTGGCGTAGTCGCCGCGCTCAACCTGCCACTGGAGCAGAGGCCAGCCGTTGCCGATGGTGCCGTTCTGGTTCCATCCTTGCCACTGACTAACGATGTCGGCAATCTCTTCCTGGCTCTGTACGCCGAAGTAGAGGACGTTGTCGGTGCTTGCTCCGAAGTCGTCGCCGAAGGCTGCTGTGGCTTGGCTGTCGTTGAACTTGCCTGCGCCGTAGCTGTGGACGACGGTGAGCGTCTCGTTGCCTGCACCGAAGAGGTCGCCAGCGAGGTCTTCGCTGCTGACGTTGGCGTTAGCATAGACGTTGGTGACTGTTGCTGTGCCTGCACAGCCTGCGATGGCACCTGCTGCACCTGCTGCCACGAGTTTACCGTGTACGTAGCAGTCGCTTACGGTAGCGGGGTTCTCGTCTGTGCCGAGGAAGCCGGCCAGGATGCCTGTGTTCTGTGCGTTGCCGCCATCGACGTTGGCATTGTAGAAGCCGAGGTTCGTGACGGTGCCTGCCAGTGTGCCGAAGAAGCCTGTATCGTAGGTGTTGTCCTTGTTGGCAGGAACGGTGAGGTTCATGATGATGTGTCCTGTGCCGTCGAGCGAGATAGCCTTGCTGTAGCCTTCTTCGTAGCTGTTAGCGTAGAATGTGCTGTTGAGCGGCCACCAGCCTTCGCCCTGCATGTCGATGTCGGCTGTGAGCTTAGCAAAGAGGGTCTTGCCGTTTGCCATGCGGTCGCGCAGGGATTGCAGGTCGTTCTTGTTGGCAATCTGCAGTGGGTTGCCTTCTGTGCCGTTGCCCTTCGTGTCGAGCAGGGTAGCCTTCATGGAAGCGTTGTTCATGTCGAACTCGATGAGATACTTGCCGGCAGGCGAGATGCGCCAAGTGCGGTCGAGACCACGAACGAGGTCGGTCACTTCCTCGCCGCTGTTGATCTCGAGGTATTGTGTTTCGCTGCCATAGCGAGCCTCTGTCCAGCTGCCGCGTCCAGTCTGGCTGTAGTTCACCATGTCCTCAATGCTGCGGCAAGCCATGATGCCGAATGAGCAGAATGGATTGCTGTTGTCGTTGACGAGGTCAACCACGCCGACGTATTTGCCATTGCCCACGTGCTGCAGTGGCACTTGCTCGTCGTTCTTCCAACGCATTAAGCTGCCCTGGCGGTTGTTGAGCGTGCCGGTCACGAAGACTGCGTTGGGCCAATTGTACTCGTCCACCTGATTGAAGTCGACAGTCATGTTGTCGAGGTCGAGCACGATGTCGTAGGTGCCGTTGAGTGCCTGGAAGTCGCTTCCGCCCTCCTGCACGTCGAAGCTATGACGGCTGGGTGTGATGAAGCTGCGTGTGCCGTCGGTGCTCTTGTAGATTGTGTTGATGCGACGGAAGTAGAGGCCTGCACGCTGGTAACCGTTAGCACGGCGACTGCGGTCCTGCAGGGTAACAGTTCCCACGAACTTGCCTTCGCTGTTCAGCTGCAACGGATAGAGCGAGCACATCTGGCTGTAAGGCCATGCGCCGTCGGCACTGTTCTCGTCGTAGAGGTCGCCCTGAACATAGACAACGCCGCCGATGGCAGGATTCGTCATCAGCTCAGCAATCTTCTGCTCAGCCTCTTCGTCGGTCAGGCTGCCCTCCACGACGATGCTCTCCAGTTCTTCGTATATGGTGGCAAGCTCGTCTTGGAGGTCGCCAGGCTCGAGGCCGTCGATCATATCAGAAGCGAACTGTGCAATCTCGAAGAGTCGCTTATAGATGTCGGCGCTGGCAGGAACAGCCTGGAACTCGGCATTGATCTCTTCGATGAGCTGCAGCTGAGTCTCCGTGTCTGCGTCTCTTGCTTCGTCAATCTTGCCTCGGATGGCATCGAGATGCGACTGGCTGATGTAGTACTCCTGGTCGTAGCGCTGCTGGTCGAGGAGCTCGACGCGGTCAGTGTACTGGTCGAGGATAGCGCTGATGGCATTGCTGCTTTCGCCCAGGAACGTGAGGCGGAAGTTGCCCCAGATTGTCAGATTCTTGTTGTGCCAAGGATTGCCGACGTTGCGGATACCGATGGTGAGCTTGCCGTCCTTGGCGATGCCGTATGCCGTCTGGTTGTAGCGGTCGCCATTGAATGCGAAGCTGGATGTATAGATGTTGTCGGGCACGAAGTAGCCGTCGCCTTCTTCCGTGTCGATATCGACGCTGCCAGTCTGCTCACCGTTGTGAGGTGCACTCTCGTCCTCTGTAGCATCGTAGCGGCAGTTGATGCCGTTCTGTGCGTCAGAGTAGCTGATCTTGTCGGCATAAACGCTCAGCACGGGCGTTGTGAAGTTGTTGACAAACAGTTCTGCGGGAATGACGTCTGTGCCGTCGATGAGGCCTTCGTGACCTTGACCAGGACGATGGAAGGCTTGTGCTGTGAGGGCATAGATGCCGTCGCTCAAGCCTGTGATCTCCTGGCTGACCTCGAACGCCATGTTATAGGCTGCAGCCACAGGGAAGACGTCGGTAAAGCCTCCATTGTGTACCATGTTGTAGCCGCTCTCAGTGCGACCCTCAGTGACGGTCCAGCCATTCCAAGCCTCAGCATTGTCGAACTTGGGATTGACGATGAGCGAGGTCAGGTCGGAGCCCTCGGCAGCGCTGTTCAGGATGGCTGTCTGGAGCAACTGCTGTGCAAAGGCAACTTCTGCTGCGAGTTCCTCGGCATTGAGCTGGCGGTTCTCCATAATATATAAATATGTACCGTTGGGGAAGTCGTCGGACGGCTCCATCTCTTCGGTCAGGTAGGTCTCGAGCTTGTCGGCATCGTCGCCAATGAGGTCGTCGCGGCTTTCCCATTCGTCGATGATGGCTTGCACGGCAGCAGCATAGCTCTCGTAAGCTGCCACGCTGAGTTTGATCTGGTCGGGCAGACGGCTTGCCTGGTCGGCAGCATCGAGGATGGCATCGATATCCGTAAGGTTCTCTGCACCTTCTATAACGTCGATGTAGGCATCCTTAAGCGTTTCCTGACCCAGGACGTTGTCAAGATTTTGAGCATCATCGACAATCTGCTCAGCAATGAGAGCGTATGCAGCGGCATCGTTGCCCACGTATTCAATGCGAACACGGTCGATGACGCTCCAAGCGTTGGTGGTATTGATCTGGTTGCTCAGACCAATGCGAAGGGTGCCGTCGGTAACAGCCAGATAGAGTGGCTTGTTCCAGTAGTGACCCTTTGCCATATAGACAGAAGCAGCGGCTGTGTTCGAGGGAACATATTCGCCGTTTGGCAGCAGCACCTCGCCTACGCCGTCGTTCATCTTGGCATCCTTGCCGTCGGTGGTGATGTCGACAAGGCGGCGAGCCTGACGCTTGCCTGCACTTTCTGCATAGTAGTAGGTATTGCGCAGCATGTCTTCCTCGAATTCGTCGTAAGCCTCGCTGTCAAGAGCGGCAGCACGGCTGAAGCCTTGCAGACGGAGTTTATAGACACCGTTCTCGAGGTCGGTGATGTCTTGATAGGTGTTGAACGTCTTGCCTGCCTGCTCCGCTACGCCATTACTTACAGCGAACTCATTGCCTGTCCAGAAGTTGCTGTCGTTGGTGAAGTTGGCGTTCTTGATGATGGCAAGGAAGCCTGTGTAGTTAGGATCTTCTTGTCCGCAGACGGTGCAGAAGCCATCCTCGAAATTGTGGTCGGGAATGATGACCTCGTTGTTGTTGGAGTATGTCATGCCAGACGGGTCAACCGTGCCGTCGCATAGCATCTTGCCCTTAGGATAAACCTGTGCGTGTCCGTTGGAGAAGGGCAGAGGCTGGTCGTCAACCTCAGCGTCGTTGTCGAGGTTCTGGTACCATGCAATAGTGCTCTGGTCGCCGTTCAGCTTGTAGCAGAGCGAACCATCCATAATCTCGTCGTAGCTGATAAGAGCCACCTGCTGCTCTACCTCGCTTGTGCAGTAGTTGTTTGAGAGGTGGCCGTCGGTGACGCGTGCAAAGTAGAGGCCCTTGCTCTCGCTGTAGCCGCTTACTTCGCTGCAGCTCCAGCAATTGTTGATGGTAGCTTTGCCGCCGCTTCCGCCCCATCCGACGAGGGCTGCTGCATCGCTGCCGCCTTCGATAGCGCCTGTGCTGAAGCAGTTCTCGATGAGCAGTGTCGTCTGGCTGCCTGTGTTTCCACCAAAGATACCAGCAGCCTGGACGCCACTGGCATAGACATTACCCATGTTGCCCAGGTTGCGTAGGGTGACAGTGCCTGCCATCTGGTTGGTGCCGCCCACAAGTGCAACGCATTCACCTGTAGCATTGATGGAGCAAGTCTCGTCGAGCAAGAGGTTCTCGATGAGTGCACCATTGCCGCAGCGACCGATGAAGCCAGTATAGTTCATGCTTGTGTTGAGGTGCATCTCGCTGATGCGGTGTTGCTGTCCGTCGAAGTGTCCGCGATAAGGATTTGTGCCGTTACCGATAGGCTCGAACATGTCGTTGTAGTCCGCCATGTTGATGTCGTCGGTGAGGCGTGCATTCCAACCGGCATTGCCGAACTCGTTGACCATGCGTGCGAACCAGTAGAGTTGGCTTGCATTGCTTATCATGCGGAAGTCGTCTACAAGAGGAGCATAGTCGGGGTCGCCGTTGCCGCAGTTGATGCAGAAGCCGTCCTCGTATTCGTGAGGCGGAATGGTGCCGCTCGGAGAGTTGCTGTAGCCATTGACATCAAGAGGTGTGCCGTCGCAATTGAGCTCTCCACCAGCATATACCTGACCTCCCTCTATATAATAAGGTACAGGATAAGCATCGGTGTCAAGGCGTTGATACCATGCAATGTTTGTCTGGTCGCCATTGAGCAGGAAGCAAAGCTCACCGCCTTCGAGAGGCTCGTCGGTCAGCCAGTCGCCGTCTGTGCCTTGGTGTCCTGCGCCTTGGTCGTCGAAGTCTGTGAAGTCGAAGCAGTTTGTTACAACCATCGTGCCCGGTTCATAGCGGATGAGTTGGCAGTAGTAATCGAACTTATTGCCTGCCATGTCAGCGCCGACGATGTTTCCCAGATTGATGCAGTTCGTTATCGAACTGCCGCCCTTGTTAATCCACGAGCAGAATGCTGTGGCGGGTGAACCTGTGATTTCGCCTGTGTTAAGGCAGTTCTTGAGTTGGATGGCAGGATAGCCGCTTTGTCCTGCGCCAAGGATACCGGCAGCAGAACCTGAGGTGGCAGTAACAGTTGCTTCGTTCACACAGTTTTCGATAATGAGAGGTGAGCCTGCATCAATCTGTGCTGCGCCAACGAGGCCGCCGATGCCCGAAGGACCAGTAACAGAACAACTGCTGTCGATGATGAGGTTGCGGATAACTGTTGCGCCGCGAATGACGCCGAAAAAGCCTTGGAAGTTGCTCGTGCCGTCAATCACCATGCCTTTGATGCGGTGGCCCTGTCCGTCGAACGTGCCGTTGTACTTATAGGTTGTGTTGAGGCCGATGGGCGTGTGTGCATTTACTGTGCCTTGGAAGTCGATGTCGGCGGTCAGCATACCTTTGATGGTAACTTGATGAGCTTCATTGACCATCGCTGCGAACCACTCGACGTCGGCCACGCTGCCCAGTTCGAGGAAGCCGTCGGCGTTTGGTGTGATGTGGTCTTGCATGAGCGTTCCGCAGACGGAGCACCAGCCATCGACGTCGTTGTGCTTTGGTGCTGGCGTCGTATTGCTGTTGCTATATGTTACGTCGCCTATGGCCACTCCGGCGCAGTTCACTTCGCCCACGGCATAGACTTGGCTGTGGGTGTCGAAAGGTACGGGGAAAGCGTCAGTGCCTAACGTCTGATACCAGTTGATGCTGCTCTGGTCGCCGTTCGCCTTGAAGCAGAGCTCGCCCGTTGCCACCATGTCGTAGGTGATGTATGTGCAGCCGCTGGGCGCTGTCGCTGCATCCGCGTCCTGCTGCAAACAGTAGCAATTGGTGAAGGAAGCACGGTCGGCCGGGTTGCCCCACGAGAAGGTGTTCATCGTTTCTGCTTCCTCGATGGAGATGCAGTTAGTGTACGTCATAGACTTGCCGCCTGTCACCCATCCCACGAAACCGTGATTGTAGCCCTGATTGCCCTGCACCTTGATGGCAGAGATACAGTTGCGGAAGGTGGCGTTGCGCGAAGCGTAGCCGATAAAGCCTGCGTTGGAGGCATTGGCGTCATAGTCCACATCGATGTTGACAATGCTGACGACGTTCTCGAAGCTTGCGTTGTCGCTCCAGTTCCAAGCGGCAAGTGCGGCGCAGTTCTTGAATGAGGCGCGGATGCTGCCGCCCACGACGAGGTTCTTCACAGTGCCGGCGAAGTTGTAGAACATGCCGGTCTGCTTGCCTTGGAAGTCGTAGTTGAGGGTGACGGTATGCCCTGCGCCGTCGAAGGTGCCGCTGTAGGAAGCGGAGTTCGTGCAGAGCATGAAGTCGAGCCCTTCGATGTCGCCGGTGAGTACCACGTCAGTGCTTTCGTATCCTGACATCTCGGACCAAGCCTGCAAGTCGCTTTTGCTGCCGATGAGATACGCACCATTCTCGTTCTGCTGCAGGTCGGCCCATGCAGCTTGTCCTGCGAGCATCATGATGCCTGACAGGAGGAGGGAGTAAAGTTTACGTTTCATGTTGATTATATTAAGTTAATGAATATGTTGTTTCAGAGTGTTCGGAGTAATCAGAGGAATGTAGGGTTTATTTTATCACGACCTTCTTTCCGTTTCTTATATAGATGCCTTTTGGTAAATCGCCTTTTACCTTTTGTCCGCTGAGGTTGTAAATGCCTTGAAGGGCAGTGCGCGGTGTGAAAGCAGCAATGGCGGGAATAGCATCTTCGCTGTCGTCCGAGATACGTTCGATGTGGAAGTAATCGACGCGGAACTTGCCTGTGCGGTTTTGCCCTGCGGCTTGAGTGCCGTCACCTTTGATGGAGCCGGAACGTATGCCGAGCGTCAGGTCTTCGCCTTCCTCGATGGTGACTTCCACACTGAGTTCCTGCATGGACTTCCCGTCTGTGGCTTCGCTGATGTATGATGCGAAGGAGTTGTTTTCGCCTTCTGTCAGGTTCTGTTCGTACTCGTGGGGCGAGGCGAAGTACTGCACTTCGTTATTGGCAAAGAGGCGTCCCATGCCTTCCAGCCCTGCTTCGCTCCAGAAGAGACAGCTGATGCGATAGACGCCGGCATGCAGCTTGGAGGCAGGAATCGTCTGATAGAGACATAGGTCGTTGGGCATCGGACTGTAACCAGCAGACGTGAAGGCACAATAGTTCTTGCCGTGCATGCCGTCGCCCTTGCCGAAGAGGCCTGAGTTGCTCATCGAGTAGGTGCCTGTGTAAGAGAGGTTCCAACCGTATGGCACAGCGTTCTTGATGGTTGCTCCGTCAGCGAGTTCTGTCTCGTTTTTATATTCGAAGTCGTTGTTCACGATGAGCGCTTGTGTCAGAGAGTCTGTGTCTTCTTTTGGAAGGTCGCCTAGTCTGTTTATTGTGAAGTGGTCCACTTTGAACCATCCTGTCTCGTCTGTTTTCGGACCGTCGTTGCTGATGCAGCTTGTTTTGATGCCGACGGTGAGGTCTTCGCCTTCGTGAACTTGGAGCACGACGCGCATTGGATGCATAATCGTGTGCGTCTCATAGCCTGCCTTGTACCCAGCGAAAGTGCTCACCTCGTCTGCCTTGAGGATTTGGTCGTAGTCGCTCTTGTGGGCATAATATTGCACATGATTGTTGGCGAAGAGTCGGCAGGGACCACGCTTGCCTGACTGGTTCCACAGCCAGCACCCGACTTCATAGACGCCAGGCTCGAGCTTGTCGGCAGGAATGGTTTGATAAAGCTTGAAGTTCTCAGGCATAGGCTTTGCCTTGAACCAGCAAATGGAGCCTCCATCGTTGTAGTTGATGGAGCCGTCGCTGTTGCTGATGCCGTAGGAGTTGCCGGACATCGTGCCCTCCAGCGTCCAGCCATAGGGCACGCCTCGCTGTATGCCGCCAGTCGGGTTGGTCAGCACCGAACCGCTCTGAGTCTTATAGAGTTCGAAGTCGGGATTCACGAGAAGCTCGTTGGTGAGCGTCAAGTCTTCGGCATCTGTCCTGCGATAAACAATCTGACTTATCACGATGGCAGGGTTCAAGGCATAGAAGCGGAAGTTCACGTCCTTTGCCGTCGTGGCGTTGTACGAAAAGCGTGCTTCGGCATAGCCGTGCATCACGTTGTCGCTCCAGACGTTCGTTTCGGCACTGCACTTGATGCTCTTCGAGGTGACGGTGCTAGATCCGATGCCCATTCCGATGCAGAGGTCGTTGGCGGTTGTGATGGGGAATGTGGGCAGACAGCGTACGATAATCTGATACTTACCCTTTTCGACGGGCAGGGTGTATTCGACGAACGGCGCTTTGCTGCGTGCGTTTGTCGTTGTGTAGGTTGTGTAATCGATAGGCCAGACAGTGATGCTGTTGCTGCCCACGCCGAGGTTCTCGAGCGTTTGCCAAGCGCCGCGACTGTTCGTGAAGCTTGTAGAGGGAACATAAATGTAGCCTTCGTCGAACACCTCGCCTTTGGCATCGTTGACTTCGCTTGCCATCGCAGTATAAGGCATACCGAATTGCGAGCCGGAGGTATTCGAGTTGGGCGTGCGGTTCATCATGCCGTTCCACTTGCCGCCGGCTGTCTGTGTGTTGAAGATATCTGTGAGATAAATGATGTCGCTGTAGCCCGAACGTGCCAGAGCGGCGTATTGCATGGCGCGCTTATGGTCGCCCAGGCCTGCGTACCAATAACTTAGCTTCGCGCCGAACGCCTTGATGTTCTGCCCGGCCGTTGCGAGGATAGGGTAGGAGAAGAGTTCGAAGTAAGCGTCCTGAAGCCTTTCCGGGATGCTTGCCTCCAGTGCCTGAACACGAGCAGAGAGTGCCTGATAGTCCTTGATGCGCTGTTCCATCTCCGGAATCGTAAAGCTGAGATGCCAGACGGTCTCGGGCTTGCTTTGTGCCGCCAAACGATAGTGTTCGAGACGAATTTCGCCCATTTCATCGGCAAATTCTTCGCCAAACGTCTTTGCAGCCCACCAACGGCTGAACTCGTGAGCGCGATTGGGCGTCCAGGAATTCACGTCCCAAGCAAGCTCCATGCAGAACTCGAACTCGACCTCTGCAGGCTTGATGTCACCGACGTTCACCATCCAGAATCGCGTCATGCCGTTCTCGTAGGCTTTCGATAGCTCGAAACTGATGAGTGAGGGCGAAATGGTGCTCAACCAGATGTAGGAGCAGGGGTTGCCCAGATAGCTGAGGTGGTAGTAGATGCCGTGTCCGCCGCTTCGCTTGCGCTCCTTCGCTGTGGGAAGCTGGCGGATGTAGGCGTAGTTGTCGTCCACCCAACACATCGTCACATCGTCGGGTATCTGAAGCCCTGCATTGTAGAGCGTAAGTGCTTCCTTGTATGGGATGTAGATCTGGGGCACCTTTGTGGGGTCTCCACCTAGGGAGTCGGTGATGATTTCGCGTTGAGCGGCGATGATATCTGTGAGTCCCTGAAGCTGAGCCGCCTCACCTTCGTAACCAAGCAGGGCAACGTCTTGCAGTCCTCTCATGCCGATGTCGTAGATGCCTTCGTAGTCGCGAGCCTCGCCTGCCCGTTTTGCCCAATAGTCGTAGCAACCCTGCGGATTGGTGGCAAACGTGAAGTTCGAGCTGTTGTTCCCGCTCTTGAAACGTGGCCACTCCCAGAGATTGTCGCGAAGCATGCTGTCGCCAGAGCTCATCACAATCGCCCAGGCCTTTGCCAAACGCTTGTTCTCCTCCAAAGACCAAAAGGCGCGCGAACTGCCGTGCTTGGCTGGCCAAAGACAGTTGGCACGCAATCTGAGCAGAAGCTCCATGACTTTCTCGTACGTGCGCGGACCTATATTATTATATGTGGCGTCGATGGTTCGTTTTGCCCAAGGCAGCATCGCCCAATCCTCGTCGTTGATAAAGAGTCCGCGGTATTGCACGGAAGGTTTTTCGACGTTTGTTCTGTCGCCCTGAACAAAGATGCACGACATCGGGGCGGGTTCCACGTCGGCCCACCAAACATAGGGCGAAACGCCGATTCGACGGCTGATTTCGAAGAGTCCGTACGCCGTTCCGCGAGGTGTGCCGCCCATGATGACGAGAGCTTGGCTGATGCCTTCGGTCGGATTCTGCACGAGCTGAAGTGCGTAAGCTTCCCAAACGCCTGTCAGCCCTGTGGTATCGACCTTCCCGTCGGCAATGAAGCTGTCGAGGATGGCAGACTGACCGATGGTCCCGGCAATGATGGGGAGGTCACCGGAGTTCAGCGTATTGCGCATCCCAAGCTGCTTGCCGGTGATGGTTTTTATGTCGTTGATAACACAACGGGCAACCGTCGTGACCACTTCGGCATCGTTCGCATCCACGATAAACACGGCGTTTGCGTCGGTTCCGACTATCTGGAAATCGCCTGCCGACTGCGAGAATGTCAAATCAGCCACAGCTTGCAGGCTTCCGGCAAACGCCAAGAGAATAATCGTCAAATATCGTGAAATCATACTTTTTATGGTTCGTTTTAAACGGCTTTAAGTGATAACGTGGAGCAAAATTAGCAAAATATTTTGATATAACAAGCAAAACGACGCAAAAATATTGCGTAAAATACATGATTTTGTTTGGCGAGTGTGTATGTGCGAAATTGACGATATGACAGGAAAAACGGCCAAATTGCTTACTTTCTGCTATTTCGCGGGAGGTCGAAACGTGCCAAATCTGGTCTTTCGAAACGCCTCGAAAATGAACGCAGCGAGGGACGATTTTCAACGCGGCACGCGGAAATTGCAAACTCGGCACGCGAAGTTTGTCAACTCGGCACGCCGAGTTTGGTGTTTCGCCACTGAGTTTCTATAGAAAAAGTGTGTCCCAAAACTCCTTTTTGTGTCCTGAAAGCGTACTTTTTCTGCATTTTGAGGAAATTTTTGAAAAATAGCGTTCTCATAATCAGTGTGTTATGTTTTGAGGCATTTTGAGCATCGAGACGTACCCCCCTACGTCTCGACACCTTGCGTGGCATAGCGAGCGTTTTTGTCGAATAGCAGATAGAAAGCAAA
>Ga0310697_10000708_pt1 | contig 42960 bp, 35 predicted proteins | sample 172DNAGHGlowgp2_FD_203883 | JGI IMG/M metagenome (GOLD analysis project Ga0310697, IMG submission 203883) | Sheep rumen microbial communities from Palmerston North, Manawatu-Wanganui, New Zealand - 1728 DNA GHGlow gp2 (v2) (version 2) | ecosystem: Host-associated > Mammals > Digestive system >...
ATGGAAGGAATATAAGGCTCATCAGCGTCTCGTCAACCCGAAGAACAAGCTGAAGCTCGACGTCATCGTAGTTGGTACGGGTCTGGCTGGTGCATCGGCTGCTGCCTCGCTGGGTGAGATGGGCTTTAACGTGATTAACCTCTGCATTCAGGATTCACCCCGCCGTGCGCACTCTATCGCCGCTCAGGGTGGTATCAACGCTGCCAAGTGCTACCAGAACGATGGTGACTCTGTCTATCGTCTGTTCTACGACACCGTGAAGGGTGGTGACTATCGTGCTCGCGAGGCCAATGTTTATCGTCTGGCTGAGGTTTCTAACAATATCATCGACCAGTGCGTGGCTCAGGGTGTTCCCTTTGCCCGTGAGTATGGCGGCATGCTGGCTAACCGTTCGTTCGGTGGTGCTCAGGTAAGCCGTACGTTCTATGCAAAGGGTCAGACGGGTCAGCAGCTGTTGCTCGGTGCCTATAGCTCATTGAGTTGTCAGGTTAAGGCCGGTAAGGTAAAGCTCTATACCCGTTACGAGATGGAGGATGTGGTCATCGTCGATGGTCGTGCTCGTGGTATCATCGCCAAGAACCTGGTGACTGGTGAGTTGGAGCGTTTCAGCGCCAATGCTGTTGTCATCGCCACTGGCGGTTACGGAAATACCTACTTCCTCTCCACCAACGCCATGGGTTGCAACTGCACCGCTGCCGTTCAGTGCTATCGTAAGGGAGCCTACTTTGCAAATCCCTCTTACGTTCAGATTCACCCCACCTGTATCCCCGTTCATGGTGACAAGCAGTCCAAGCTGACGCTGATGTCTGAGTCGCTGCGTAACGACGGACGTATCTGGGTTCCCAAGAAGATTGAAGACGCTAAGGCTCTGCAGGCTGGTACCAAGCAGGGTTGGGATATTCCCGAGGAAGACCGTGACTACTATCTGGAGCGCCGCTATCCTGCCTTCGGTAACCTTGTTCCCCGTGACGTTGCCTCTCGTGCCGCCAAGGAGCGTTGCGACAAGGGCTTCGGTGTCAACAACACCGGTCTGGCTGTGTTCCTTGATTTCTCGGAGTCTATCAACCGTCTGGGTCTTGATGTCATCATGCAGCGTTATGGTAACCTGTTCGAGATGTACGAGGAGATTACCGACGTGTTCCCTGGCGATGTTGCCAACGAAATCAATGGCGTGAAGTACTACAAGCCGATGATGATCTATCCCGCCATCCACTACACCATGGGCGGTATCTGGGTTGACTACGAGCTGCAGACCACCATCCCTGGTTTGTTCGCCATCGGTGAGTGTAACTTCTCTGACCACGGTGCTAACCGCTTAGGTGCTTCCGCGTTGATGCAGGGCTTGGCCGACGGATATTTCGTGCTGCCTTACACCATTCAGAACTACCTGGCTGACCAGGCTGTATGGCCTAAGGTTCCCACCGACCGTAAGGAGTTCGATGAGGCAGAAAAAGGCGTGCAGGCCGAGATCGACCGTCTGATGAATATCAAGGGTAAGCGCTCTGTTGACTCTATCCACAAGGAGCTCGGCCACATTATGTGGGAGTATGTCGGCATGGGTCGCACCGCCGAGGGTCTGAAGACCGGTCTGAAGAAGATGCACGAGCTGGAGAAGGAGTTCGATACCAACCTCTTCGTGCCTGGCTCGAAGGAAGGTCTCAACGTCGAACTCGACAAGGCCATCCACCTGCGTGACTTCTTCACCATGGGTCAGCTCGTAGCTTTCGATGCTCTCTCTCGTAATGAGAGTTGTGGTGGCCACTTCCGTGAGGAGTACCAGACCGAGGAAGGCGAGGCTAAGCGCGACGACGAGAACTACTTCTACGTTGGCTGCTGGGAGTACAAAGGCAAGGGCAACGAGCCCGAGCTCATCAAGGAACCCCTCGAATACGAAGCAATTAAAGTACAAACCCGTAACTATAAGAATTAAAGACTATGGCTAAGAATATAAGTTTCACAATTAAATTTTGGCGTCAGAATGGTCCGAAGGATGCGGGTCACTTCGATACCCACGAAATGCACGACATCCCCGACGATACCTCGTTCCTCGAGATGCTTGACATCCTGAACGAGGAGCTCATCAACGAAGGCAAGGAGCCTTTCGTGTTCGACCATGACTGCCGCGAGGGTATCTGCGGTATGTGCTCACTCTACATTAACGGTACGCCTCACGGAAAGACCGAGCGTGGCGCCACCACCTGTCAGCTTTACATGCGCCGCTTCAACGATGGCGATGTCATCACCGTAGAGCCCTGGCGCTCTGCTGCCTTCCCCGTTATCAAGGACTGTATGGTTGACCGTGGTGCCTTCGATAAGATTATCCAGGCTGGCGGCTACACCACCATCCGTACCGGTCAGGCTCAGGATGCCAACGCTATCCTGATTCCCAAGGAGGATGCCGACGAGGCTATGGACTGCGCTTCCTGCATCGGCTGTGGCGCTTGCGTAGCAGCTTGTAAGAACGGCTCTGCCATGCTCTTCGTATCGTCCAAGGTCAGCCAGCTTGCCCTGCTTCCCCAGGGCCGCGTTGAGGCTGCCCGTCGTGTGAAGAACATGATTGCCAAGATGGACGAACTCGGCTTCGGTAACTGCACCAACACTCGTGCCTGCGAGGCTGTCTGCCCGAAGAATGAGACCATCGCCAACATCGCCCGCCTGAACCGCGAGATGATTGTGGCTAAGCTCAAGGACTAAGGATACCTTATTATATAATAAGAGCGCCGCAGATTACCCTCTGTGGCGCTCTTTTATGTTTATTAGCGTTTTTACACGATGCCGAAGTGGCGAAGCGCATGGAGAATGCCGTCCTCATCGACGGTTGTAGTGACGTAGTCCGCCTGTTGCTTCAGCTCATCGATAGCGTTACCCATCGCGATGCCGATACCAGCCTGGAGAATCATGGACGTATCATTGCCGCCGTCGCCAAAGGCAATGGTCTGGCTGGGGTCCAGCCCCTCGTACTGTGCAATCGCCAGGATGCCTTTCCCCTTGTCGGCTCCGTTGGCGGTAATGTCGGTAAACTCCGGATGCCAGCGGCCAGAGATGCAGTGGGGCAGCCGTGCCATCAGTTGTTGCTCATAGTCGGCAGGGAAGAAAGGCGTCAGCTGCAGGATGTCCTGCTCCAGCACCTGTTCCAAGGGCGAAGCCTTGTCCAGGTTCTTCACGGCCAGCATTTGCTGGAAGATGCGACGGACGTCGCCCGTCGGGTCAAGTACAGCCACGTCACGCCGGCCTACGACGATGAGGCTATATCCCTTTGCTTTCGAATCGTCAACCAATGTCTGCACGTCACTCTTGGGAATGGGTTGGCACGTGACCATTTTGTTGCCCACGTAGCACAAGGCTCCGTTGGTTGTGATGTAACCGTCAATGAGATGTTCGATGGCTCCAAGGTTCGTAATAATAATAGGTGGTCTGCCAGTGGCTATATACACCCGATGTCCATTCGCCTTTGCCTGGGTTAGTGCAAAGATGGTGGAGGGTGGTATCTCGTGTGTTTTGAAACTTACCAGCGTACCATCAATATCGAAGAAGAGGGCATATCTTTTGTCCATTTGTCCAGTCAATAATTTTTGCAAAGATACGACATTTTCTCCGAATAGTGGCAAAATAATGGACAATTCTGTTTCTCTAAGACAGCTTTTTGCTCTTTTTATTGTACCTTTGCAGGTATGAAAGAGTGTCATTTCCTTTTAAGCATGTTTCTCGTCATGCTGTTTGAAAGTAAAAACTGCATAAATTCATCACATTTTATGTGATTTTCACAATTTTGTAGTACTGAATCGAAGAATTTTGTGTAAATTTGCAGTCGCAATCCGAAAGGTGCGCAAAAGACATAAAGCTCGATAGCCGCACAATCACCACCGTACTTGCTACGAGCAAACATTGAATATAGGGGCTGCCCCGATAAGGGCGCAGATTTCCCATATTTCAATGTGGTTTGTGGTGAACCGTGCGGCGTATGGCGATAGTCTGCGCCTCTTCTTTGTAATAAATATATGCATAGATAAACAAAACAATATTTCAAAGTTAGGTATGAAAATTTTGAAAATAAAGATTGATTATATGATAATCGCTTTCGCTACGATATTGTGTTTGGCATCTTGTTCTAAAGATGATGAAGGGGCATCCTCTAATACACAAGAGCAAGAGCAGGAGGAAGAGAAGCAGAGCTTTGTTAAAGAAAGCGACTTGTATGGAGTTTGGGTTGTTTCTGGGAATGCCGCTAGTCTTTACTTTATCTCATTTTCAGAGGCAGGAAAGTATTCTTACTGTTTCAACAGCACTATGATGGGAGCTGGCACATATAAACTGGACAAAAACAAATTAACGCTATATAACGGCTATTTAAACACAATTGATGTTGTCAATTTGGAAAAGGATAATAGCCAAATAAAGATAACAGGTGACTTGCAGAAATTCAAGGCATCAACAAAACAGTCTGTAAATATCAGTATTTCTAAGATGAATAAAGAATTACCTATTTCAAAGACTGGAGAGGTTTTCAAAATTTGGGGACTTCATAACACTTACGGAAGTACTATAACGTACATAAAATACGAATCAGAATATTTGATAAAATATCAATACTGCAAAGACAATTCTCTAAAACAGGTCATCAGCGAGGCTAATTGGTTCTATGTTTATAATGATGACATGACATATACGCAAGACTGCTCTGGTAATGGTGAAGTGGTAATATATAAGCTACAAGACCATTATTCGACACTGAAATCACAAATAATAAAACAATAAGAGCCGATAGGTAACGGCATATCAACGCCCACATAGAAAATGAAAAGACATCTTTTACTTTTATTTGCTTGTATTCTTTCTACTGTGTTGAGGGCAGAAGAAATTACAGTAGATGGTATTAAATATGAAATAGACCCAACAGAAAAAACTGCAACCGTTGCAAGAAACAAATATTTCTCTGGTGACCTCGTGGTGCCTTCTTCCATCTTATATAATGATGAAACTTACAACGTTTTAAGTATCGGTGATTGGGCATTTGATTGCGCAGATGTTAAATCTGCAGTAATATCTGACGGAGTAAAAGAAATTGCATATTCAGCTTTCTTTGGCTGTAGTAATATGGTATCAATTACATTGCCGCCAAGTATCACAAGCATTGGAATAAATGCTTTTGTCAATTGTAAGAAGTTGGTAACAGTCTATATCACTGATTTGGAAGCATGGCTTAATATCAATTTTGAAGCTCAAGAATCTAACCCATTATTTCACGCAAAAGATTTGTATCTTAATGGGGAGATATTAACAGATCTCGTCATCCCGAGCAATATAACTACTATTGGAAATTATGTTTTTACGGCATATTCCAACTTGACCTCTCTTGCAATTCATGAAGAAGTTACCAGTATAGGAGATGCGGCTTTTTCTGGATGTAAGAATCTGTCAGCCTTATACATCCCAAATAAAGTAATATCAATTGGAGCCGGTGCCTTTGGTGGATGCACAGGGTTAACTTCTTTACACATTGGGGAAAGCGTTAAGAGAATCGGTCGTAGTGCTTTTGCTGGGTGTACGGGGTTGGATTTGTTGGTCGTTCCAAATAGTGTTACATGGATTGGGGCTTCTTCTTTTTATAAATGTTCCAATATTAAGAAGATTTACTTAGGGAAAGCTGTTACGACTATAGACCCAGAAGCATTTCTATATTGTTCAAGTATGGAAGATTTCTACTCTTTTGCAGAGGAAGTACCAGCATTGGGTAATAATAGCGCATTTTGGATGTCTTCTATAGCTTCTGCCACATTACACGTTCCCGCATCGTTATTAGATTCTTACAAGCAATCGCCATATGCATGGACGCGTTTTGGTTCTATTGTATCATTGACAGACGAAGAAACATCAGTAAAAACTATAAGCATAGACAACAATGAGCAAACTTATTATTCTCTGAATGGTCAGACTTTCACCACGCCCCATCGTGGTATTGTAATAGTAAAAAGCCCAAATGGTATGACGAAGAAAATTATTGTGAAATAATGAAGAGCAACGAAAGTCAAATAAAGGAACTTGAAAGCCTCATTAATGAGGGTATAATGTCGCAAAGCCACGCCCTTGAAGGGAAAAAGAATTTCCTGAAAAAAGTACAGGAATGGATGGGTAATAATTGTAAAGAGAACAAGGAAGATGTTCCCGATTGGGTCTATACATTGCAAACAGAAGTCGTGAAAGTCAACAACGAAACGCAATCAAACACAAGAGACGAATTCGTTTCAAAGCAGCTCGTTTACTGCTTGCAACTTCTGCAAGACATACGTACAGTTTATTATGCAGAGAAGCAGTTAGAAGAAAGCCGATATCAGACGAATCGATTATATTGGGCCAATTGGATATCATTTGCCGCTTTCATCGCAGCCATCACCATTCCATTTTTAGTAAAGTGTTGTTATAATTGACATTCGATTAACTCGTATAGATAAATAAACTTCGGGAGGCCGACGCTGGCGATTCAGCGTCGGCCTCCCAGGGAAAATCGGGACAGTTCCGGTGAGCACTTGGGTACTACAGAATCTGTTAACTATCATTCCTTTTTTACTGATAGAACTCCAACATGGATCATGAGTCCCCAAATTTCTTTTCTAGTATTTTATTTGTTTATTACGATAAAAAACTGTATATTTGCCGTCAGAAAGGTTATACAATTAATTATAAGATGAAAAAGATATTATTTGCACTTGTTCTTCTATGGATGGGCAACTGGTCTTATGCACAGACGTTTAAGGAATATTTTGTGACCGACAATCCGATTATTTTTGATGATACACAATTCTATTTTGGATGGAGTGCCAATCCAACAAAGGGGTATTTCCTACATGAATATTTTCCCAAAGGTGAGACTCCAGAACATTTTAACAAGATGTTTACAGTCAACATTGTGGAGACGAAAATAATGGCAAAAGGAGCAGCTGTGGCAAAGGTCAACGAACTGACCAAGCGAAAAGAGACAGATGATATTTGCAATTATAAAGTTTATGAGAATGGCGATGAGTATCTTGTGGATTTTCTTGTGAGCGATATGGCTAATGGTCAACTAACCACAGTTGAGTGGAATATACATTATTATAAAGACATAGAGATAGATAGCAAGCATTATACGCAACTTGTTTTCTTCTCTCAACGGGCGTATGGTGATGATATCATCCCTTTCATTAAATCTCTTCCCAATATCAAATCAGAAAAAATCTTAGCATTAGCAAAGATTGGTTTGGAGGTTAAAACGTTGAAATAAAAATAGTTATATTATCAAATCACGGGGACTCAGGTGAGCACTTTTTAAGATAAACGAGATGGGATCGGCGGGATGGCTCTTTGACCTGAAGGTACAAAGCGGCAGAGCCGAGCGTCGGTGAGCACTTGACGTTTCTTGCAAACACCTACCTTAAAACTTTGTAACTTTCTTAAATACAGATAATTAACCATTCAAACACCTACCTTAACACTTACCTAAGACCTACCTAAGACCTACCCCAACACCTACCTGGTGGGGGTGCTGTCAGCTTTTGGTGGTGTTGGTGTCAGGTTAGGTGTTGAGGTAGGTGTTAGGTACCTCTTAGGTACCTGTTAGCCCAACACCTACCTCCTCGAAACCCTTTGTACATCGAGGTTTCAGCCCTATTGAGGTAGGTGTTGCCCTATTTTGAAGATGTGGCTGTATTTTGAACGACCCTAACTATAGGTTTGAGTAAGGGAAACCTATAGTTAGAGTAAGGAAAACCACTACTTGCTGCAGCACTTTTCCCGCCGTGGGAAACCTCCTTCATGTGCCGCCTCTACAGGCTTCATGTGCCGCTTCCACAGGCTGTGGATCATGAGAGTCCCCAAATTTCTGAGCCAACATTTCAACAGGGGTACAAATTGTCCCCCACTTGGATTTCAGTTCTGGGTCACGTCTAAGCATCTTCTTTATGTAATCACGCGGATTCACGGAATCTGTCAAGACCTGCACTATATCCGTTACAGAGAAATAGTACTTCTCCTGTTCTGCATCCCATACGATGCGAACTTTCTTGCCCTCAAAGAGCTGTATAGCGAAATTCTCGTTCATGATGATACAATCCTATGTGAATTGGTCGCAAAGTTACTAATTAATCTTCAAGGAGGTTCTGATATGACAGACTTTAACACGATATAGTGCACATTTTCCTCTAAAATGAATCAAAATGCCATGCATGAGTTCGGCTTGAATTATTAACCGACGCTGTCTAACAGCCAATTATCGCAGTCGTGGTACAACGTCGGTACAAACGTCCCCTTTTTGCCCTCTTTTTATACGTTGCAAGGCAACGTTATGAAGGTGTAAATGCCACCCATTACTGTCTTGGAAATCGCACCTGCCCCCGCCTCTGACAAATCTAAAAGAACAGAAGCCTTTCTTCATCTCGCGTCAAGGTGTTTCACTGCTTGGCATCAGTGAGGCATCAGAACAACTGGGCATGCACACCATCGGCGTACAGCTACCGTTGGAACGTTTAGTGGAAGATGTGTCACTGCCCTGCATCATACATTGGAACCAGAACCATTTCGTGGTGCTCTCAAGCCGGAAACGGTCAGGACATGCGCGACAAGATTCTGAGTCGTGGCAATACGGGAGACCTCATGCAGATGTTCACTGACTTTACGGGCATGAAACAGCCTGATGTTTCCAGTCTGCTCAAAGCCCGAGGGCTATAATGTGAAATGGATAGGGGGACTCGGGTCAAAATTTTTCTGAAAAGATGATGTGATATTCAAATAAATTTGTACCTTTGCCAGTGACAACGGTGGTTTCCCATCGTCTCCTGTCATCAGGAAAGAAACACCGAACAGAAGGGGTTACACCGCCCGCTGTTAGAACAAACACCGCCCGCTGTTAGTTCTAACGGCGGGCGGTGTTATAATTAACGGCGGCCGCCGTGTTCCCGTTTCCCCCACCCTTTCTCCCTGACAGTCCGGCAGTTTCTCCCTGTTTCCCCGGGGGTTTCTCCCAGAGAGACGGCACCTCTCTGTCAGTATCTATTCTAAAAAATATCAGAAAAGTTGATACTATATCATCTTTCGCAAGCTCCCAATGGTTCTAAAGGTAGAAGATGCCTTCCGGTCCCATGCAGAACAGCAGGTCGAGGATGCTGAGGTTTGGCTGGAATCCGTATTTGTGGGCGAAGACCTGCCAATATGGGTTTAGAGTTCTTTGCTGTGCAAAGCGGCAGAGCCGAGCGGAGAGTTTAGAGTTGAGAGTTGAGAGTGGAGCGTTGAGGGTGGTGGGTGAAGGTTGGAACGAGGTGGTATGCTCGACGTGGGGATGAATGTCGAGCAGCTCGCACACCTTCAGCATGATTTCGAAATTGAAGTCATAGAGAAATTCGTAGTCGTTCTCGAAGAAGGGGTGCAGGTCGTCAGCATAATACTCGAAGAAAGGGCTCTCGCTGTAGGCAGACTGCAGGGCGTTCCAATGTACGCGGCGCCAGGAGCCGTGGTTGCTGATGCGGACGTCGCGGATGAGCCGGCTGCCACCGTGCTCGACGGGCACGGTGAGCGCCTGGGGACCGTTGGCCGTAGCAATGACACAGCGGTTGCGGTAGGTCTGCTTGATGAACGACTCGCAGGCCTCCATAGAGACACGGTCGGCATGGTACAGCTTACTGTACCAGTCGATGGGACCGAAATAAGTGGTGGTGAGGAGGACTGTCATGGTTGTACGAAGAACCGGTCGGTGCGCCAGCCGTCCCACAAGGATTTGCCAGGCTCGTGGCTATAAATAATCAGGAATACGCGTCCGATGACATGGTCTTCGGGAATGAGGAGCGTGTTGAGAGTGGAGAGTTTAGCGTTGAGAGAAGAGGGGCTGAGGGGCTCCATAAGGTAATAGTCCATGTCGGCACAGGAATAGCGTCCGGGGATGACATGGGTGGAGGGTGAAGGGTTAAGGCCGGAGGACACTTTGTCACCTGGCAAGGCCTTACACCGTAGCAATAGTACACGGCGTTCGTCAACCGATGCGACAAGGCTGTCCGTTGGGTCGTTCACCGCCACGATGTCACCACGCTCCACAGGACAACGCCACAAGCGGTTATAGCTCAACAGCCTGTTGCCCCCCGTACGCAGGCCGTAGCTCCAGCGGTTGACCATCACGCGGTCGCCGGCCAGGAACACCGGTTGCAGGGCATCGCCCTCTACACAGCAGACTGTCACCACCGCTGCCCTGATGAGTAACATGGCAACGATGGCGACAGCCAGTGAGATAAGGGTTTTTAGCAGTTGGCTTTTCATTTTCGGCATGTGGCTCTTGTTTCTTGTCGCTTATCACTTGATGTTGTCCACCAAGCGGAACAGTCGGCTCCAGCGCACACCACGGCCGTCGGGGTCGGAGCTCCACCAGATGAAGATGGGTTTGCCCACGATGTGGTCCTCGGGCACGAAGCCCCAGTAGCGGGAGTCGGCAGAGTTATGACGGTTGTCACCCATCATCCAGTAGTAGTCCATCTTGAACGTGTAGCGGTCGGTCTGCTTGTCGTTGATGTAGATCTTGCCGTTCTTCACCTCGAGTTTGTTGCCCTCGTAGGCACGGATGCAGCGCTCGTAGATGGGCAGTATGTCGAGGTTGAGCACGAGTGTCTCGCCCTTGTTGGGAATCCATACCGGTCCGTAGTTGTCGCGTGTCCAGTGCTTGTTGCCGTTCAGCGGGTAGATGTCCCACTCGTCGGCTTCGGTATTCACGGTGATGCTCTCCACGAGGTCCTTACGCTTCGAGAGTTCTGCCACCGTCCGTTTGGTCATGGGCATGTAACCCACGGCATTCAGGATGCCCAGTTCCTCGTTGGTGATGCCCAGGTCGTCGATGAGCTCTTCCGGCAGGTGCTGCTTCAGCTTGAGCCAATAGGTGTATTGCACGTTGTCGGGCTCCTTGTTGGGCTTGCCGTCGAGATAGACCACGCGGTTCTTGATTTCGAGCGTCTGTCCGGGCAGTCCCACACAACGCTTGACGTAGTTCTCGCGGCGGTCGGTGGGACGTGTGATGATGCTGCCGTACTGCTGCGGGTTAGCCTCAATCTGCGCACGGCCTAACTGATATACCTGCTGGTAGAACTTCAGACGCTGCTCGGCATCCAGCGTGTTGGGATTCGGACGGTTGGGGTATGCCTGATAGCCCAAGGCATAGCAGAGACGGTAGAAGTCGTCTGCCTGATAGGAGACATTCGAGCAGAGCGTGTCGCCCGACGGGTAGTTGAACACCACGATGTCGTTCAGTTCCACCTTGCCGAGACCCTTGACGCGGCGGTAGTCCCAGTGGGGCCACTCAATGTAGCTCTTGCACTCGACGACGGGCAGGGTGTGCTGCGTCAGCGGCATGGTGAGCGGTGTCTCGGGAATGCGCGGTCCGTAGCTTACCTTGCTGACGAAGAGGTAGTCGCCCGTCAGCAGGCTCTTCTCCAGCGAACTGGAGGGGATGACATAGTTCTGGAAGAAGAACAGGTTGATGAAATAGACGGCCACGAGGGCAAACACCAGGGCATCGACCCACGACATGATGAAGCGCACGGGACCTTCCTTCTCGCGCCACCACTGCCACTTGATTTTCTTCGTGATATAGACATCGAAGATGAAAGGTACGACGAGCAGTCCCCACCATGACTTCACCCACAGCAGGAACAGCAGATAAAGCAGCAGGACGATGATGAACTTCGCCCACTGCTTAACGTCCCCTAAGTTAGGGGATTTGGGGTCTGAACGACCCGCTTTCTTATTGAATATATCCATTTTTATTATGCGTTATGAGCCTTGTTCAGACCCCCATCCCCCTAACTTAGGGGGCTGCAAACTTAAACATATCACTTATGGTCAGCAGACCTTCGTGCTTGGCAGTAAATTCTGCCGCCAGCACGGCACCGAGGGCAAAGCCCTTGCGTGAGTGGGCATCGTGGGTAATGGTGATGATGTCAGCCTCCGAGTCGTAGCGCACGGTATGGATGCCGGGCACCTCACCGCGGCGGATGTGATCGACGCGCAGGAACTTCTTGTCGGTGGTATCTTCCTTCCACGCCTCCTTGCGGTCGATGCGCTCCACAATCTCCTCGGCCAGCGTGATGGCCGTGCCGCTGGGGTGGTCGAGCTTATGCACGTGGTGCGTCTCTTCCATCTCCACGTCGTACTGCGGAAACTCGTTCATGATTTTCGCCAGGTAGCGGTTGACGGCCGAGAAGATGGCCACGCCGATGGAGAAGTTCGAAGCCCAGAAGAGGGTCTTGCCGTCAGCACATGCCTGACGTACGTCGTCGCCGTGTTCCTTCATCCAGCCCGTGGAGCCGCTGACCACCTTCACGCCCTTGGCCCATGCCTTCAGGTAGTTGCCGTAGGCCGCCTGCGGAGCGGTGAACTCGATGGCCACGTCGGCCGATGCAAACTCAGGAGCGTCGAAGTCCTGCTGGTTGTCAATGTCAATAATACTTACAATGTCATGGCCACGGTCCTTTGCAATCTGCTCAATCATCTTGCCCATCTTGCCGTAGCCTATTAATGCTATCTTCATGCTTTACTCTTTTAAAAACGGTGCAAAGGTAAAAAGAATTTACGACTTACGATTTACAAATTACGATTTATTAGGTTTTATCTACCTATTTTCGAAGGGTCGTTCGTCAGCCATACGTCCATCTTTCCCACTCCACGGTGGTTCCATGCATAGTAGGGAATGAGCGTGATGCGGGTGTCGTCCAGCTTCCATTGCCCGTCGGCGGTACGTCCCAGCACCTGACCTTTGGCGGTAATCTGCTTCTGCACGTTCAGCAGGGCATGGTTATCGACCAGCTCATACTCGGGGAAGTTGCTCAGCACGAAGCGGAAAATGTCAAACGGGTTGTCGGCAGCCTCAGCACAATAGACCAGCGGTCCACGCTCTACGGCCAGCTTGCCATGATCGGCCACCACACGGTCGTTGGCCTTGACGGTACGTACGGGCATGTCGAAGTGGATGGTGATGACGTCGCCCTTCTTCCACTGACGGTTCAGCACGAAGTAGCCTTGGTCCAGCTGACCGTCAGCCAGCTTCGACTGTACCAGTTCGCCGTTGACCCTCACGAGGAAGCTGCCTTCCTGCTTGTCGGTGAAGCGATAGAGGTCGCTGGGTACCGGTTCGTTGAGCCATCCGGGAATGCGCAGGGCCAGGTCGAACGCCTTGGCCTTGTTCTTCAGCACCTTGATGGTGATATCGCCGTCCCACGGGTAGTTCGTCGTCTGCTCCAGCACCACGTCCTTACCCTCCACCTGCATGGTGACGGTGTTTCCTGCAAAGAGGTTCACGTAGAGCTTGCGGTCCTTCACGGCATACATATAGCCAGGGAACGAGGGAATGAAGCGGCAGAGGTTCGAGGGGCAGCAGGCACAGCCGAACCACGGCTGACGGGTATTGGTATTGTCGGCATTGAACTTATACTCGCCGTCGGCACTCAGGGGGTTGGGGTAGAAGAACAGTCCGCCGTCAATGGACATGCCGCTGATGACACCATTATACAGTGTACGCTCCAGACAGTCAATGTACTTGGCATCGCCATGCAACAGGAACATCCTTTGGAAGAGATAGACCATAGAGATGGCAGCGCATGTCTCGTTGTAAGCCGTCAGGTTGGGCAGTTCGTAGTCGGCACCGAAGGACTCTCCCTCGTGGCGTGCTCCCACGCCACCGGTGATGTAGTATTTCCTGGAGATGATATTCTCCGTAATCTTGTCGATGGCCTTGATGTACGACGAGTCGCCCGTCAATGCTGCCACATCAGCCATACCGGCATACATATAGCCGGCACGCACGGCATGACCCCATGCCTGTGTCTGCTCCACCACGGGTTTGTCGCTCTGCGAGTAGATGTCCTTGTGACCGGTCTTGGCACGATAGTCCAGCAGGAACTTCGCCTCGTCCAGGTACTTCTTCTCACCCGTCAGCACATAGAGGCGTGCCAGTGCCATCTCGGCAATCTGGTGACCGGGAGCCACACAGGCCTGCCCCGGGTTGGGGCCTACCTCACGGATGACGCAGTCGGCATAGCGCTTGGCAATGTTCAGGAACTTGTCGGAACCCGTTGCCTGATAGTGGGCGCAGGCAGCATCCACCATGTGGCCCAGGTTATAGAGCTCATGGCTTGCCCACTCCTCAGCCTCCCAGCGCTTCGTGCCAGCCCACTGGTGCGGATGCTTGGGGTTGATGGTTCGTGCGGTGTAGAGGTATCCGTCAGGCTCCTGAGCAGCAGCCACTACGTCGAGCACGGAGTCAATGTAGTTCTTCAGTTTATTGTCGGGGAAGGTCTGCAGCACATAGCTGGCACCCTCAATGGTCTTATAGACGTCCGTATCATCGAACGAGAAACCCATGAACTTGGCAACGTTCCATTCTGCCGTTTCCAGTCCCGGGTGTCCCGGGTGCTGCAGCGTGTAGGCTGCCATTTCGAAATTCTTGTAGCGGTGTTCTGTCTCACACTTCGAGAAGGCCAGCGGAATGGTCACTTCGCGGGCCGCCTTGATGCGGTCGCCCCAGAAGGTGTTTGGTGTTACCTTTACAGCCGTAAAGGGTACTTGAGTAATGGGATAGCCCGACTGTGCCACTACGTGGTTAAGTGACGAGTGACAAGTAATCAGTGATAAAATGAATAGTAGTCTTTTCATTTTCTTATTTTTTAATGTTTAATGTTTAATCTTTAATGTTTAAAACCAGTGCATCAGCGTGCGCAGAAAGGCTGTCAGTTCACCGGCCATCTTCTGGTGCTGCCACAGCGAGGGATGCCAGTCGGCACCATAGTAGAGGTCACCTGTATGGGGCGTGAAGTCGAAGCGATACACCTCGTTGTCGCCGTTCTTGTGCGCATCCTCCATGATTTCGTTGAGCACCTTCTTGGCAATCTCCAATTCCTTGCCGTTCATCATAGAACCAGTGAGCAGCACTATCTTTGCCTTGGGGTTATGGCCGCGCACCTGACTGACAAACCGATAGAAAGCCTGCTGGAACAGCTTGACGTCGTAGTTGTTGGTGGAGAGGTCGTTGGTGCCGAGATTGATGCACACCACCTGCGGCTGATAGCGCTGGAAGTCCCAACGCTCCGAACGGTCGTACAGATTGGTATATTCGTACTCGGTGGTCATCACGTTTTCCGGCGTTCCCGTCTTCGGACCGCCAAACGAGCGATAGACTCCTATGCCGCTGCGTGCCACCACGTAAGCCATCGCATTCAAGGCACGTGCCGTCATCTGGCCGTAGGTGTAGTAGTGGTTCTCCGTTGCGTATTCGAAGGGATCGTCCCTGCTGATGCTCTCGTTGCCGTAGCCACAGGTGATGGAGTTGCCGATGAACTCGATGGTACGCTCAGGCAGGGCTGGCGGAGGCAACAGTGAAGCACCCTCGTCAAGCACGAAGCCGCGAAAGTCGGGCTTCAGTTCGTAGCCCTCAATGACGTACATCATCCGAACTGTATGTTCACCGCGCTGCAGCGCTGTAGCCAGCGTGGCAACAGAGTCGCGCTCACCCATGAACGACACCTTGAAGGGCTCTGCCCCGTCTATCTGCACCATGAAGTAGCCGCTCTTCGGCTTGGCCATCATGCGCAGGCTGGTTCCCGTAAAACGTGCATTGATTTGTACGCCAGGAAAGGTGAACCGAGGTTGTTTGGGGTTCTGGAAACAAATACGTCCCACGTACTGGATGTTTGCGTTGTCTGCAGGAACAATCGTTCCCTGCACGGGCAGCGTCGTCGAGGCGTTCGCTGCTAAGGTCGCCAGGAGTGCGACGACCGCAGTCATAAGTCTTTTCATATAGTTCGGTTTATATTAGCTGTGCAAAGGTAAGATAAAGTTTAGAGTTTAGCGTTTAACGTTTAGAGTTTTTGCTGTCGCTTAACCTTTTTTACAAAAAAAACTGATAACTCATAACTCATAACTCATAACTTTTTCCTACCTTTGTGCCCACCTTTACAAGAAAAGGATGCTAATATGAACGAAGACTTTGACATCAGGCAACAGGAACTTTCAGCTTCGGAGCGCGACTTCGAGAACGCGCTGCGACCGCTGCGGTTTGGCGACTTCAGCGGACAGCAGAAGGTGGTGGAGAACCTTGAAGTGTTTGTTGAGGCTGCCAAATACCGGGGTGAACCGCTGGACCATACGCTACTGCATGGTCCTCCCGGACTGGGTAAGACGACGCTGTCGAACATCATTGCCAACGAACTGGGCGTGGGTTTCAAGATTACCTCCGGACCTGTGCTCGACAAGCCAGGTGACCTGGCGGGAATACTGACCTCATTAGAGAAGAACGACGTGTTGTTCATCGACGAGATACACCGTTTGTCGCCCGTCGTCGAGGAGTACCTGTACTCAGCGATGGAGGACTACCGTATCGACATCATGATAGACAAGGGACCGTCGGCACGTAGCATACAGATAGACCTGAACCCCTTTACGCTGGTGGGAGCCACCACGCGAAGCGGACTGCTGACCGCTCCGCTCCGTGCCCGTTTCGGCATCAACATGCACCTGCAGTACTACGAGCCCGAAACGCTGCAGAAAATCATCAAACGCTCGGCTTCCATACTTGCCGTCCCCATCAGTGACGAGGCAGCTATGGAGATAGCCCGCCGCTCTCGTGGTACGCCCCGAATAGCCAATGCCCTGTTACGCCGAGTGCGTGACTTCGCCCAGGTGAAGGGTAACGGCAGCATCAACATAGACATCACCCAGCTGTCGCTCACGGCACTGAACATCGACCAGTACGGACTGGACGAAATAGACAACCGCATTCTGCTGACCATCATCGACAAGTTCCGTGGTGGTCCTGTAGGCATCACCACCATTGCTACGGCCATCGGCGAGGATGCAGGCACGGTGGAAGAGGTCTATGAGCCGTTCCTCATCATGGAGGGCTTTATCAAGCGCACGCCTCGTGGCCGTATGGTGACGGAGTTGGCATACAAGCACTTCGGACGCAATCCCTACAGCGGCAACATCATGGAACCCAGTCTGTTTTGAGTGAATCTTTGCCCCCTAAGTTCTTTGCAGAGCAAAGCAGCGAAGCCGGGCGAGGGGGTTGGGGGTCTGAACAATGAAAAGTAATGATAATATGAAAGAAGAAATATACAGGAAAGGAGTATTTGTGGGGAGTTTCAACCCCTTCACTATCGGTCACCATAATATCGTGACACGTGCCCTGCCCCTGTTTGACCGACTGGTCATCGGCGTGGTGGGCGACCAGGTCCACAAACCCGATATGCCGTCGGCTGATGAACGTATGGAAGCCATACGCCGCCTCTACCACGACGAGCCGCGTATAGAGGTAAAGCCCTACTACGGACTGGCCGTGGAATTCGCACGGCAGCAGGGTGCCCGTTTCATTGTCAAGGGGGTACGCTCTGTCAAGGATTTTGAGTACGAGCGTGAGCAAGCCGACATCAACCGCCAGATAGGCGGCGTGGAAACGGTGCTGCTCTATGCAGAACCGTCTCTCACGTCCGTCTCTTCTACGATGATTCGGGAATTACAGCACTTTGGTGCCGACGTATCGGCTTTCTTGCCTTAGTCTGTAGTCGAACCAAGTCTTAATAAGGCCAGGCGGCAGCTGCCGCACCCTCCGTAATACCCTCGTATGCCGGAGTACAGTAGATGGTCAGGGTGGCACGGTTGATGACGGTCATGATGCCGTCAGTGCCATTCTGGTTTGCCACGTTGATGTCCCATACCATAGGTACCATACCATTTGCCACTCCCTGCTGAACGACCGTCTTGTGGAAGAGCTTGATGCTGGCATCGTGCTCGGCCTGATTAGCCGGTAGCTTGCGCCAGTTAGCACCATATTCACCCATGATGACGGGATAGCCCTTGTCGGCAAACTTCGTCTTCATCTTCTTGAACTGGCTCTGCAGGTGACTCTCCTCACCCCAGTTGGAGTTGTAGTTCTTGTATTCACCGCTGACATGGTTGGCAGATCCCCAGAACCAGAAAGGCTGGTTGCCCTCCCAGACGCCCGTGAACTGGACGGGGTCGTAGTAGTGTACCTCGACCATGAGATAGCCGGCACCAGCGGGGTCGCTCAGTTTTGTCACATCGTACCAGTCGTCGGTCTTGGTGATGTCAGTACTTGGACCCTGTACGACGAGGGTACGCTTGGCATTGTTGCCACCAGTGGCACGTACGGCATTGATGAAGGCCTGCTCGTATGTCAGCAGGGCATTGGTCTTTGCCTGTGTGTCGCAGTTCGGTTCATTGAGTCCGCCGAATAGCAGATGGTCATCATAGTCCTTGAAGCGGTTGGCTATCTGTGTCCATAGTTTCTGCAGCTTCTCCGAGTTTTTGGTAACGGAGGCAGCAGAGATGTCGTCGAACGAGTTTTCGAGCCATCCGCCGTCCCAATGGTCGTTCACCAGCACATAGAGGTCAGCGGCTATACAGTAGTTGACGATTTCAGCCACACGGTTGAGCCACGCCTCGTCGATGGTCATCTCCGCCTCGTTGGTGATATGACCCATGACCCATGCCGTAGGAATGCGCACCGACTTGAAGCCCTGCGACTTCACGAAGCTGATGATGTCCTGCGTGGTCTTGGTGCTCTGCCATGCAGTCTCGGTATTGATGCCGGCGTTCTTGTAGTTGTTGGCATTGTTGCCGCCCTCCATGGTGTTGCCCAGGTTCCATCCGGGCCACATCAGTTTGGCAATCTGCATGGCGTTCTTGGTGATGTCACCCGACGGGTCGGGGTCTGGTGTAGGCTGCGGCTCGTCGCCAGCCTCCTGCGTCACGCTGACGGTCTTGGTCTCTGTTCCGGCACTGACGGTAATGATGGCGGTACGTTCCGCTGTGGTGGGATTGGCATCCACGGTGACACTGATGGGCGTCACCTTCATGTTAGCCGACTGCGTACCTGTAGTTACTACGCACCAGTCGGCACTGCTCGTAGCAGAAGCCTGTACGGCCGATTGAGCACTGACGGTCTGCTTACCGCCACTCTTGGAGAACGACAGTGACGTGGGCGACACAATAAGCCCGCTGACAGAGCTACCGCCACTGTCACCATCGCCGTCGTCTCCACAGGCAGCAAAAGCTGTGGTGGCCAGAAAGGCCACCATCAGCATTAATAAATTCTTTACGTTTCTTGTCATGGATATATCCGTTTTGTTTAGAATAGTTTATCAACAGTCATCTTCACCGTGATGTTACTATTGAAGCCCAGTGCAGGGATGATGCCGTCGGCCGTCTCGCCAGCAAAGGCGGCATTGCCACGTGAGCCACCATAGGTGTTGTAAAGCTCAATGCGGTAAGTGCCGTTGTTCTCCAAATCACCACGGAGAATCTTGGAAGCGTCGAATGCCACCTCCTGACCATCGACAGCAACACTCTTCAGCGTCATGCTGGCATTCGGGCAGGCTGCTTTCAGTCCCTTGGCCTCGACAAGGTAAATCATACCATTGGCACGGGCACCGTCGAAACTGATGGTAAACTCCTTACCGGCAACGGGCTTGCCGTCGTCGAAGAGGCTGAAACCCGTCGTGGCGTCAGGCCAGCTGCTGGCCCAGTTGCTGTCGCAAACGGTCAGCTCGAGGGTTGCTGCAGGCTTTGGAACAATGGTGAACAGCACCTCGATGCTCTCGTTGAAGCCCAGGGCAGGCTCCTTGGAGCTGTCTGTACCGCCGAAGGGACTGTCGTTGGCCGTTCCCTTGCCGTAGATATTGAACATCTCCACACGGAAGTTGCCGTTGTTCTCAATGTCGCCATAGTAGAACTTGTCACCATCGAAGGCAATGCTATGCCCATCGACCTTGATGTCGTCAATGCGAACCATGTATTCCGGGAACTTCTGCGACATGGCGATGGCATCCAGCAGGACAATCATACCATCGGCACGACTGCCAGAGAACTTCACGCTCTGCTGGGTACCGAAGTCACGAGGCAGCACGCTGACCTTGGCATCGGGCCAACTGCTTGCCCAGTTGCTGTCACAGATTGTAAACTGTACCTCAATGCCGCCATAGAGCGATTCGGGAACATAGTTGAACGATACCTGACTTGAGTTGCCGTCAATCATGATGGCCAGCTGCAGCGATGACTCGGTGAGCGACAGGATGTTCAGCTTGGTACGGTAGTTCTCGCCACGTGCCATCTGAGTGGGGATGCCGAGAATATCCACTGAAAGCGTAATGGTCTTGTTTGTCTCGTCAACGATATAGGTGCCTTCCTGGGTGGTCGGTGTACCGTCAGCGGCAATCTTGGTGACTACCACCTTGCCGTCTTCTGTGAACGTCATGGAACCGAAGTCGCGTGGCTCCTCGCCAACGATCCAGGAGTTACCGGCATAGTCAGCCTCCCATGCCCAGCTGTCACCCACCACGGGTTCTCCGTTGGTGACGGAGCGCCAGGAGTCGTCAGTGCCGTAGAAGTAAGCTGGTCCGGCAAAGAAGGCATGACTGCCGTCAGCACGCAGGTCGATGTGCCAGGTCTGGCAGAGCAAGGACTTGTCGAACTGTACGTTCTTCGCTGTAGATACAGGACGAATGGCAAGTCCGGTATAGACGGCCGACGTAGCCTTGTCACCGCCACTCTGCGAGAAGCGGTATGAGATGCAGGCAGTAGGCGTAGAGGGATTGATAGAACCTGTCATGTAGGCACCCAGGACACCCTGTCCGCCAATGGCATCGCCGGTACGCTCGCCACTGGCAGGCAAGAAGAGTTTATTGCCGTTAGGACCTGTGAATTCCAGTCCGGCAACGCCGTCCTTCTCCGTCCAGACATAAGAGCAGCGCTGGAAGAGTTCTTCAAACTCGCTGGCCGAAGGCAGTGTGGTCTGTCCGTAAATCTTGTTGGCCAGGTCATTGGCTGTACGATAGATGTCAGCCGAAGCATAGTCGGCAGCGTCCTGCGTATTGCAGGTTCCCGTTATATCACCGAAACCGAACAGTCCGCCCAGTTGGTTCTCTGCTACTGCACCGAGATTGTACTTACACCACTTGGTGCTCAGTCCGAGGTCAACGAAGTCCTCGTTCACATCCAGCTGATGGGCTCCTGTGGTAAAGCTCTTCACGTCGCCGAACACAATACCTGAACCCAAGTCAAGGAAGGCGGCGTAGTAATAGGTTGTGCCAGGCAATAGTCCAGCCTTCGCCAGTGAGAAGGAGGCGGCAGCCTCCTGGGTAGTCACCATCATGCCAGTGCGCACGTTCTCTACCTCTGGAAGTGTGGAGAAGACAATACCCGTCAGCAGTTCGCCTGAAGAAGGCATGTCGGTGACGGAGCCTCCCAGTTGGGCAGACACCTGTGTCACGTTGGCAGCATCGGCCGTCGTCACCTTTGCATCGGTAGTCACCAGCGTCTTCATCTCACCGGTATAAGTCACCTTGCCCTGAAGGGTCAGCACAGCCTGGTAGTAATAAGTCTGGTCCTCCACCAGGTTCTCGATGGTGGTAGAGAACTCCTGTCCGTTCAGCGTGGTGACCGTTGTGGTCATGGCCTGTTCGGAAGGACCGAACCTGAAGGCCACCTGATAGGACGAGGAAGACATGCCGCTGAGGTTACCCTCCACTGTGGCGTGGAGGGTAGCCGTATTGGCCGTTACGTCAGAGGAACCTGTGGTTACGCCACTGACGAGGGTGCCTGTTGCCACGCTGTAGTCATCGTCGCTCGAGCAAGAGACGGCAAAGAGGGCAGCAGCCAGCGTCATCAGGCACGCAAATATCTTTGTTTTCATATCTAAATTCCTTAATTATTGTTCATGATTACTGTACTGTCATCTCGGTAACGTTCACTGTGACGTTGGGACACTTGCCCGTCTCGCCATCTGCCTCAATGTACTCAGCATCCTTGCCATTGAGCTTGTCGGCCACCGAGAGGATATCAACGACAAACACGTTCAGGTCGGCGCTGGAGTACTTTGCTCCCGTGCTCAGTAGTTTGACGGTATAGGTGCCGTCGCCTGTCACTTGGGCATTGACATGCTGGATGCCGGACCCTTCCTCGTCGGCCGAGCCATCAAACTTCCAGTCGATGGAGCAGCCGATAGTAGCCGTAGCAGGTGCGGTGAGCTGCCCCAGGCCGCTAATGGTAAACGTGATGCTCAGTTCCTGCTTGAACTTCAGCTTGCTGGCATTGAAGGGAGGGTCGTTGTAGGTCTGACCGCCGTTGAATCCATACTGGTTGCAGAGCTCCAGACGGAAGTTGCCGTTGCCCTCAATGTCGCCATAGTAGAACTTCGAATTGTCGAAAAGCAACTTCGTAGGACCTGACGTGCCACCGCCGATGGGCTGTGCCACGAGGTTCATGATGACATATTGGTTCACCTCGCCGTTGGCATTCTTGCCGTCGGGCAGTCCTAACTGGAGGATGCCTTCTTCGGTGTCGATACCCATGACGTAGAAGGTGGTACCCTTCAGCTCAACGGGCTGCACACGGTTGGTAGAGACGGTGAAGAAGTTGATTTCCTGGTCGAAGGTGATGGCATTGCCGTTGAGCCTGTACTTGCCGGCAATCTCTGTGCCGTCGGCTTGTGTAGCGGTATATTCGCCCTCGTCGTCGGCAGAAGCCTCAAGCACCAGGGCTATCTCGTCGTAGCCGTCAGGAATTGGAGCCCACGACGGGTACTCGCTGATGGCGCTGAAGCCATTAGACTGCCACTCGCCGACAGCACCGTTCCACCAAGTCCAGTCGTAGGGAGCATCTTCGCTAATCTTATAGCTCTTTGAGGTGAAGGTAGTGACGGTCAGCAGGTCGTTGAGGTCGTCCCATGCCGGCTGAGTGATGGGTTTCTCCTCGAATCCCTGTTCCTCGTCGGTAGGCAGCAGGGACGGGTTTTCGTATGCTTCCTGCGAGATGAAGTTGAACACCAGCAGACAGGGACCCTCTGAGGAGTTGTCGCGCAGGGCGGCAATCTGCATGGTATGCTCGGTGAGCGAGAAGAGACGCAGGTTACTGCTCCAGTTGGTCACGATGGCATCGTAGGAACTCAGGTGCAGGATGTTAGCATCCGAGAGGGAGATGGTGTGGTCCTCCACGTTCAGCAGGTAGGTACCCGTATAGCTCTTGCCGTTGTCCAGGTCATTGACGGTCACGTGTGCGCCGTTCTTCAGGTCGAAGGTCATGGTACCGAAGTTCTTGGCTTCTGTAATCCATGAGTTGCCTGCCCAGTCGGCAGCCCAGCTCCAGGAGTCGGCACCCTCAGGGGCTGCAGCTCCGTGTGCAGTTTCCCAGTTGTCGTCGGTTCCATAGAAATACAATGGTCCCACGAAGTACTTGCTGGAACCGTTCTCGTCGAGGTCGAGTACCCAGGTTTTCGACTGTCCCACGCCTCCAGAGATAAAATCCCAAAGCACGTCGGTTAGCAGGTCAGGATTTACGTTATTAAGGGTAAAAGTATAGGGAGCACCATAGACGACACCGCCACGGGTTTCCACGCCGAAAGACACCTCATAGGTTCCGTCGAACGGAATACGCAGGGTGACTTCTCTCTCCTGTGAACGCCCCTGCGGGTGCGTCCAACAGACATTGTACTTGTCGGCCATCAGGCTCTTCAGCACCACCGTGTTGGTGGTCTGGTCAACAGTCACGCTATAGGCAATACCCTCAGCCAGGTCCTCCGGTGTCACGTCCTTGTTTCCCAGGTCGTAGCTGTCGGGCGTACAGGCAGCCAGCAAGAGTGCTGCTGTTGCCATGAACGAAAAGAATATCTTATTGATTTTCATTTTGTCAATTATCAATTATCAATTATCAATTGTCAATTATTACCATCCCGCATTCTGCTTCAGCACATTGTTTGACAGCTGAATCTGGGTGAGCGGAATTTGGCAGAAGCCGCGTTTGGCAGAGATATTGCTGGCCGTAATGGTCACCTGGTCTTCGTTGCCGCCGCTGAGCACGTTCTCACTGCTGGCAGCAATGGTAGTGGCAGCCACGTCAACGCCCTGACGGAGCAGATCCCAATAGCGGATGCCCTCGAAGGCAAACTCCAGGTGACGCTCCTCCATGATGTTGTCTTTGGTGGCAGCCTTCTCCTTATAGTAGTCGTTGATGACTGGTAGTCCGAGGAGGTCTTCCGTGAAGGCACGCTGACGCACCTCGTTGAAGTAGCGCTGAGCATTGGGGCTGCCCAGCTCAGCAGCCATCAGCAGCACGTCGGCATAGCGTATCAGTACGTAGTCGATGGGCTGTGAAATCTGGAAGTCGCCAGCCATCACGTCGTTATAGTAGTGCGTGAGTGACCACGAACCGTCTTCGCCCTGGAACCACTTGGAGAGCGCTGTGTATTTTTTGTTGAAGTAGCCCGTGTATTCACGCTGGTCGGGCAGTGCCTTCTTGTATTCTGCCATATCGGCGATTCCCTCGTTGGCCAGGTCGATGACCGAAGCCGAACGGCGTTGGTCGCCGGCGCTATAGCTGTTGACGGTCTTCTTCGAGACGGTAGCGCCGCCCCATCCCTGTCCGTAAGGCGCCTTGAACGTGCCGCCGCGGATGGAAAACATCTGAATGCCGTTGTTGCCGCCGGAGTTGCCGTTGTAGTCGGAGGTGTAGTTGAACTTCATGCTGAGCACGGTTTCCTCGTTGCCATTTCCGGCATAGGTGGAAATTTCCTTCCAACTACCTGAGGCATCCTGCTCAAACTCGGTGCTTGCGGCACGCCACAGGTTCTTGTAGAGAGGTACCAGGTCGTACTCACCGCTGTTGATGATATCCTCCAACCCCTGCAGGGCCTCGGCCTTGGTCAGTGTGCCAGGCTCGCCGCCATAGACACCATTATAGAACAGATAGACACGAGCCAGAAGAGCCTTGGCGGCATAGCGGGTGATGCGGCCGTCGCTGTTGGCAGCATCCGCCTTGGGGTAAGCATTGGCGGGAATATTCTCCGCAGCATACTTCAAGTCTTCCACTATCTGTGCATACACTTCGGCAGGCTCAGCCTGCGGCACGTTCTCGGTAGTGGGAACGGTGAGCAGGGGCACGTTCTCAAAGAGGCGCACCAGGTCGAAATAGAGAATGGCACGCATGGCGCGGGCCTCACCCATCAGCTTGCCCTTGGTTTCTTCGCTGTTCCAGGCAATCTCCTCCTCGTGCGAGAGCAGCTCGTTGACACGGTAGATGGCCTGATAGTAATAGGTCCACAGATTGTTGTGCAAGTTCACTTGCGAGGGGTCCTGGTTAATGTCGAAACGGTCCATGACCTGCGAGTTACGGGCATCGTTGGCGCCCGTACCTCCGAAGCAGTCGTCGGCCATCAGTTCCGAGGCATAGTGGAACGAGAAGGTAGGTCCAAAGGACACCGTACACTGCCATCCGTCGTAGCATCCAATGAGTGCACGGGCAGCATCGGTCTCGGTCTTATAATAGTTTCCTGTGGTGGTCTCTGTCTTGGACGAAACATCCAGGAAACTCTCGCCGCAAGAAACCAGTCCGAAGGACAGCAAACCGAGTGCGGCTATATTGAATATTGTTGTTTTCATCATCTTTTTCTCATTTATTAATGGTTAGAACTTCAGATTCACACCCACCAGATAGGTGCGGGGACGAGGATAGTAGCCCAGGTCAACACCGCTGACCCATCCGTCCATACCGTAGCCAATTTCCGGGTCCATCCCGTCATACGTGGTGAAGGTAAGGGCGTTCTGTACCTGGAAGTAGAGACGTGCCTGAGAGAGATACTGGCACCTGAGGAGTTTGGCGAAGTCATAGCCCAGCGTGATGTTGCTGATACGAAGGAAGTCGCCATCGTGAATGAACAAATCAGAGAACTGGTAGTTGATGTTCGTGTTCGTCACACGTGGTATCTTGTTGCTGGTGCCTTCACCTGTCCAACGGTCAAGAATGGCCGTCGTATAGTTGGCTGTCGTAGAACCCACGTTGCGGTAGCTCTGCACAATCTTGTTACCAGCCTGTCCATTGGCGGTCACTGAGAAGTCGAGCCCCTTCCAGTCAAGTCCGAGAGAGAAACCATAGGTGAAGTCGGGCATGCCATTACCCAGGTTCACCTTGTCGGCATCGTTAATCTGACCGTCGTGGTTCACGTCGTAATACTTCACGTCACCAGGTTTCACGTCCGACTGTAGCACACCATTGCCGGCTGCAATCCAGCTGTTGATGTCCTGCTGGTTCTGGAAGATGCCAGCGGTCTTGTAGCCCCAGAAGTAACCAATGGGTTCACCGTTCGAGGCACGGTAGAACTCGGTGGAGTTGTCGTACAGCATGTTGGCACGACCATGGATGATACCATCCTCGTTGGGGATGTTACCCACCTTATTCTTATTGTAGGCACCATTGAGGTTGACGTAGTAGTTGACGTTGCCAATACGGTCGTTCCAACTCAGTCCGAGTTCCACACCCGTATTCTTCACGTCACCACCATTGATGTAGGGGGCACCCGTACCTACTGTCGCCAGGATTGGCGGCTGAACCAGCCAGTCCTTCGTCTTCTTCACGTAGAAGTCGAAGTTGACATTCAGGCGCTGGTGCAGGAAGCGTGCGTCGAAACCAACGTCAAACTGCTCAGAGGTTTCCCATGTGATGTTCTCGTTAGCCAGACGGCTGGGATAGGAGCCGTAGATGTCGGCATCGCTTCCTAATTTATTGCCGAAGTTGTAGTAGATGTTAGAGGTAGTGATGGGGGCGGCATACATATAGTTGCCGATGTTCTGGTTACCCACCTGTCCCCAGCTGGCGCGAATCTTGAAATAGTCCATCACCTTCAGCACCGGTTCCATGAATTTCTCGTTGGTAACAACCCAACCGGCAGACACAGAGGGGAACCAGCCGTAGCGGTGACCCTTGGCAAAGCGACTTGAACCGTCGCAGCGCAGGGTGGCAGTGGCCATGTAGGTCTCCTTCCAGTTCCAGCTGACACGTCCGAAATAGCTGACCATGCGTTCCTCGTCCCAGGGCGAGCCGCTGGCACTCAGTCCGTCCTCGCTCTTTTGTGCCGTGCCGTTGCTGACGTAGGCATAGCGCCAGGTGTCGAAACCCTCGCGCAGAGAACCGTTGGCGGCATAGAGTGAAGAGCCCTCGGTACGATACGACTCCATACCGATCATGGCATCGATGGAGTGCTCCTTGACCTTCAGCAGATAGCTCAGCGTGTTGGTCCAAGTAATGCCGAAACCGTCGCTCTTGCTTTGGCTGGCACTCGTGCGCGTATCATTATTACTATAGATAGAGAAGTGGTACAACGGGGTGAAGCTGCGGTAGTCGTTGGAGTCGTACTTCACACCCAGCGTGGTGCGGTACTTCAGGTTCTTGATGGGCTCCAGTTCAGCATAGACATTAGCCGTAACCGTGACATTCTGCGTCTTGTTGTTCGTATTGGTCATCATGGCTCCATAAGGGTTACCATCGGCATTGTACCAGTCGCTGTCGCTGGTGTCGTTGAAGGGACTTCCGTACTTGCCGTTATCGCTATAGATGGGGGCAATGGGTGAGGTTCCGAACGCGGATCGTAGCGTGTTGTTGTACTGGTCGCCCACGTTGATGCCGCGCCGTGTATAGTAGATGAAGCTGACCTGCTCGCCAATCTTCAGGAAATTGTCAATAACCTTGTATTCTGAGTTCACACGGAAGTTGTAACGCTCGTAGTTGGAGACATCTCTGCCGCCCACAATACCTTCCTGGTTCATGTAACCCAGGGTGAGCGCATAGTTACCTTTCTGACTGCCACCAGTTATTCCAACGTTGTAACTCTCGGTCTTTGCACCATTCTTGAACATGGCATCCACCCAGTCGGTGTCTATCACGCCCAGTTTATTGCCCTCGGCATCATAGTTCCAGATGCTCTGCAGTCCATCCCAGTTGTAGGCAGCACCACCGGAGTTGATGTTCTGCTCGTCCATGATAGTCATGTACTGCTGGGCATTGAGCATCTTTGCCTTGCGGGCAGCATACTGCCAACCCATGTAGCCGTCGAAGCTGACAATGGCACGTCCCTCCTTACCACTCTTGGTGGTAACGAGTACCACACCATTGGCTGACTGCGAACCATAGATGGCTGCTGAGGCAGCATCTTTCAGTACGTCAATCGACTCAATGTCGGCTGGATTCAGCGTAGCAATGTCACCACGTACACCATCGATGATGTACAGCGGACCACTGGAACCCGTTGTTCCAAGACCGCGGATGTTGACCTTCAGTCCCTCGCCAGGCTGACCCGACTGCGAGATAATCGTCATACCGGGAGTCTGACCCTGCAGGGCCTGCAGCGGGTTGGTGGTGTTGAGCTTCGCCACATCGTCACCCTTCACCTGAAGCGTGGCACCGGTTACCAGTTTTTTCTTCTGGACACCATAGCCAATGACCACCACTTCATCGAGCGACGCACCGTCCTCCTCCAGTGAAATGGTCAGGTTGTCACCCGTCACTTTTACGTTCTTGGTAACATAACCAATGTAAGACACGATAAGGGTGTGGCCCTCTTCGGCTTCGATTTTGAAATTTCCATCAAAATCGGTGGCGGCTACGGCATTGGTCTGCTGCACCTTGATGGTAGCACCGATAAGGGGCTCACCGTCGGCGGCAGAAATAACCTGTCCCGTAATCGTCTTTGCACTAAGAGTTCCCATCCCGTTACCAAACGTTGCCTGAGCCGCTAAAAAAACGACTGCAAGGGCAATTCTACAGAGCATACTAACTCTGTAAAACCTGAGAGAATCTTTTCTCATAGTTACATAATTTGTTAATGTTGGTGTAGTTAAATAATAGTTTTGGTTATCTTTTTGACGCTGCAAAGGTACTATTTTTTTGACAAAAAGAAAGTTTATTTGAAAAAAAATATACACATGTCCAAAAAAAATATGGTATCTCTGTCCGATTGTTAATGTTCCCTAATAATGCGGACGCACTTTTAGACATTGTCAACAACAGTTCGTCATATTTATATTTTAACCTATTATTATATATGAAAGATTTTAATTACTATGCACCAACGGAAGTGGTGTTCGGCGAGTAGTCAGAGGAGGCTGAGGACATGGAGGCTATCTACCGGATGGCACGCGGATAAACCGCTAACCCGTAACCGCTAACCCGTAAGCGGTAAGCAGGACTACTTCACCCTCCACACATTGAGCACAATGCCTTGGAACTGCTGGGTCCACTCCGGGGCGCAGACAAATAGAGCGTTATTCAGCCATGCATATTTGCTGTCGCCGGGAGCCTCAAACTGTGGTGCTGCCTTGAAGTAGAACGACGGATTTCCGTCGGCATCCTTTCCCGTGAAAATAATTCCACGGTTGCGAACGTGGATATACACACCGTCATCGGTAAGAATACTATAGATGGCTTCCAGCTCCGTGCGTGAGCCATCGGCGCTGGCTAACTGATAGTCAGCGCCACCGTTGACGATGGTGCCTTTCAGACGCGGTCCTTCAAAGTTGCCGCCCGTAATGGGTATCACGACACGGCGTCCGTGCTGGCTGCCCTCGATGGTGTAGGGCTGGTCGAGTGTCACCCGCAGCTGTAGGGCAAACTCCAGTTCCGGGGTATTGGTGGGAGGATACGTCTGTGCACTGAGAACCATGACCATGGCCGAGAACAGTGCTGTGAAAAACATTTTCTTCATCTTTCGTTTTCGTTTTCGTACTTCGTTTTCGTTTTCGTTTTCGTACTTCATAACCCGTAAGCTACTGCCCCAGGAAACTGCGTAGGTGACGGGCGTATGCTTCGGGATAGTCGGTGTATGACCGCGCATGCTCTGTGCCCTTGGTCACCCAGAGTTGCTTCACGCCTTGCTTGGTTTCGTACAGCGGATGAACCATGCTGGAGGGTACGAAAGTGTCGTGGTCGCCATGAATGAAAAGCATGGGGTACGGGCACTTGCCGACCTGACTGATGGGAGCCGCTTCGCCAAACGACCAGCCATAGCGCAGGCGGCAGAGCAGCGACGTTGTGTACATGAGCGGGAAGTCCGGAAGCCCGAACTCTTCGCCTATTTCATAGTGAAATTCATCCCAGACGCTGGTGTATCCGCAGTCTTCCACAAAACGGACGGTCCGGACGCAAGATGGCATCGGCTCGCCAGAGACGTTCATGGCGGTGGCGGCTCCCATGGAAATGCCGTGTACCACAAAGTCGTCAGCGCCAAACAGACGGGAGGCTACTTGCATCCAGTGGAGCACGTCGTGACGATCGTGCCACCCCATGCCGACGGCATCGCCTTCGCTCAGCCCGTGAGCATGGAGGTCGGGCATCAAGACATTATAACCCAACAGATGGTGGTAGAGACGGGCAATGTTGAAGAATTTGATGGCACTGTCGCGCCACCCGTGTACAACGATGGCTACCTGCTGACTACTGTCGCGGCGGACATAGTAGGCATGGTGGCGTTCGCCCGAGGGCATGGTGACAAATGTGTCGCGCAGGGCTTGGCATTTTCTGAGGCTGTCAAGCCACGGCTTAACCTCCGGATGATCTTCTACCAGTTGTCGGAAGCACGCTGCCGTGTCAGTCCGTTGCGCGTCAGGAGCCAACGAATAGTCGAGCATGTAGAAGCTGCCACCAATGGTAGCCACTGCAAACACGCCAAGGATGATAGCCAGTGTGATGAAAATTCCCTTTTTCATACTTTCTTGCCTGCAAAGATACAAAATAATTCGTTATTCATCATTCATAATTTGTAATTATTTTATACCTTTGCCAGCAAAATAAAAACTAAATGGCTTATCTGGGAGAACTTATATCTATTGGCGTTGCCTTTTCATGGACGGCAACGGCATTGTTGAGCGAGTTTGGCAGCAAACGATTGGGCAACCTGACGCTCAATGTGCTGCGTATGGCGCTGGCGTTGCTTTTCTCCCTTGTACTCTTTTGGGTGGTCATGGGTTCGCCCCTGCCGCCCATAGGTTCCATGGAGGCCTGTGGGTGGATGCTGCTGTCAGGCTTGGTGGGCTATGTCATAGGCGACTTCTGTCTCTTCCAGTGTTACATCATCATCGGTTCCCGCTACGGACAGTTGTTTATGACACTGGCACCACTGTCGGCGGCCTTGATGGCATGGGTGACGTTAGGTCAGCAGATGACGATGATGAGTATCGTTGCCATGCTCGTAACACTGACGGGTATCGGAATCTCTGTCATAGGTCGTGGAGAGCATCATAAGGTATCATTGAAACTCCCTGCCAATGGAGTGCTTTTTGCCGTCGGAGCCGCTATTTGTCAGGGTGTCGGACTTGTGTTGAGCAAGATAGGCATGGATCACTACCAGACTACTGACATGCCCGAATGGCTGATACCTTTCAGTGCCAATTTCTTCCGTTGTGTAGCTGGTATCATTGGCTTTATGCTGTTGCTTTACTGGCACGAGGGCTTTGCTCCGCTTCGTACGGCGATGCATGACCGTAAGGGACTTACCGTAGCCACGGCTACTACCGTTTTCGGGCCCTTTGTGGGTGTCGGTTTCTCGTTGATGGCCGTTCAATATACCGATGCTGGTATTGCCTCGACGCTCATGGCAATGACGCCGGTCATCATCCTGCTACCTTCCTATTGGCTGTTTGGTCAGAAAATCACGTGGCGCTCTGTCTTGGGTGCCTTGATTTCCGTTGTGGGTGTCAGTTTGTTCTTCCTCTTCGACTAAGAGTCCAGTTGGCGCACGTAGTCATCCATATACATCGGTCGATGTCGCAATGCCTGAGTTTCTGCGAAGTCGAAGTATCCTGATACGAGATTGTTCAGGTTTCTCGGCATCTGCTCCCATTGGCGGAAGCGTGTTCCAACGACAGACTTCACACGATAACCAACGGAAATGATGACATCGAGGTTGTAGAGAGTTACTTCTTGGCTTTGCGTTTTACTCTCCATAGCACCATGTTGAGTGGTATGTCGGATTTTCCGACATACCTTCTCCTTCTCTAATTCTCCCTCCTTGAAGACATTGGAAATATGCTCTGTTATAGTTGATCTACCCTTGCCGTACAGCTGAGCAATTTGCCCCTGTGTCAGCCATACCGTTTTCTCCTCCAACCTGACATCCAGCCTTATTTTACCATCCTCCGACTGGTAGATGATAATTTCACCATTGTTCTTTTCTATATTGTTTGCCATGTCGTTAATACTTCTCTACGTTTTGTCATATTATGTTATAACGTTTTGTTTTCTTGTCCTATAGTTATAAGATTGGATCGGGAGAACCTTCCCCATGATTCCTCTCCCAATATACGAGCCGCGAATCCTTTTTTGTTAGAATCTTCTTTTATTTCTTGTGCCATTTTTCTTATTTATTATGGATACAATGCCAATGGTAATCTATCATCAATTGGCGTTTCGTGTGCAAATATATGAAATAAAAATATACTTTCCAAATTTTCTTGTGGAAATGCCATACAATTTATGGAGTGTCAGATAGATAGTGAAAGAAGAAAGAATGCTAACGATAACTATCTCACACAGAAGGTATCATACAGATAAGTGCCGAGTGTCTAGTACAAACTGCCGGGGGAAGTGGGAGAGAAGTACGGGGGAGCAGGGAGTTTCTGCCGGGGTAGCGAGAATTGCGCGGGCGCCCCAAACATTTTGGGCGCCCGACCGAATGTTTTTGGTCGGACGCCCAAATATCTTGGGGCGGACGGGCTAATCCCTATATGCCTGCTTTTATTGTTTCGCCATCTTGAAGGCAAAGTTACAAAAAATAGTCGGATTATCCAAACATTCGAGCAGAAAAAAGTAAAAACTATAAAAATGTATCAGAAGTGTACTGAATGACAAATTATTTCGTATCTTTGCATCGTGAAACGCATGTCATGGATGTTGTTGCTGATGCTGCTGCTGGCTTTCGGATGTCGGCAGGAGGAGCCGATGGCGGTAGAGAATGCCGTCTATTATTGGCGTACGGAGTGGCAGCTGGACTCCACGGAGGTGGACTTCCTGAGTCGTTATGACATTCATAAGGTGTATTGCCGCTATTTCGATGTGGTGATGGCCGACAGCGTTCCCGTACCCAATGCGACCATCACGTTCGACGGGGAGGTGCCTCAGGGGGTGGAAATCATTCCAACCGTCTATATTACCGAGGACTGTATGCACCAGCGGCACAGCGGACTGGCCGACAGGCTGGTCAGCAGGATTCTCCAGATGAACAAGACGAACGACATCAACGGCACGAGAGAGTTACAGATAGACTGCGACTACACGGCACGAAGCCTGCACACCTACTATGACTTCCTCAGTGAGGTCAGAAAACTGGCGGCCGACCAGGGACTGCGACTCTCGACAACCATTCGGTTGCACCAGCTTTCCATGCCTGTGCCGCCTGCTGACTATGGGGTGCTGATGGTGTATAACACGGGTGACCCAAGAAAGTTCATGGAGCGTAACCCCATACTGGATATGCGCGACGTACAGCCCTACCTGCCAAAGGTGGATGACTACCCGCTGCCACTGGCTGCCGCCTATCCGGTGTATCGCTGGCAGCGTACCATTCATGGTGTCAACGTGGAACATGAGGTGACGGCAGAGGAGATACTGCAGGTGAAGGAGGCACTGGAAAAGCAGCGTCCCGGACTGCGCCGCACCATACTGACCTATCATTTGGACAACGAGAATATTAACAGATATAAACCAAAAACCTATGAAGCGATTTATCATCATTAGTACAATGCTGGCAGCGATATGCTGGCAGCAGGCTGTAGCATGCATCTGGTTTGACAGCCACAACAGTTACTTATTCAGAGTCTGCAACGAAGAGAGTTTCAGCGACCGTGTGAATAAGATTACCCTCGACAACTGGAAGGCCTATCTGGGCTCCACTCAAGAGTACTACTGGTTTGATGCGGAAGAAATCACCAACTTTGCCCGGCAGAAGGGTGACGACCTGATGGTGAGCTATGTACAACAGCTGAGCAAGTACCTGGAATGTGTCGATGAGGTGAGAGCCGAGCAATGGGACTACCCCTCAAAGGAAGACATCAACAAGCGCAAGCAGAAACTGACGGCGATACGTACCTACGCCCAAAGTAAGCTGAAGTCGAAACTGCGCAGCCAGCACGCGCTGCTCTTCATGCGCTGTAACATGATGCTGGGGCGCCATGCCGAGAACGTCACCTTCTGGGAACAGACCGCCAGCCAGTATATTGAGACAGTCTATAAGGACATGATGAAGAATATCTATGCCGGAGCGCTGTATAAAACAGGTAAGGGCGATGCTGCCGGACAGCTCTTTGCCGAGATGGAAGACTGGAACAGCCTGATGACACAGTACTACAAGAAACGCTCATTTGCTGCTATCCGTCAGGAGTACCTGCGCGATGCCAACTCTGCCGTACTGCCGTTCCTGCTACAGGACTTTGTCAATAATGCCCAGGAGGCTGCCGACGCTATGGATGGCGACAGCTTCCAAGGCAAGCTGTTTGTGCGCGACATTACCCGCAACGAGGCGCAACAGATGGTACAGTTCGCCGGACAGGTAGCTCGCGAGGGGAAAACCCGGACACCAGCACTGTGGAAGACGGCACAGGCATGGCTGGAATTCCTCTTCGGACAGCGTCAGCAGGCGCTGACCGATGCCCAGGCGGCCGTTGGAATGGAAGGCACTGAGAAAATGCGTGACGTAGCCCGCATCATACTGTTCCATGTCAAGTCAGCTGAAAGTCAGCTGACACCAGCCTTCGACGACTATGTAGCCGGGGAACTGGAATGGTTGAAGACGAAGAAGTACGGCCAGGCACTGGACCGCACGGTTGTTCAGGTGCTTTTGGACAAATATCAGCAGGCCGACAGAAAGGAAACGTCCTATGGCCTGATGCGATATATTGGCTCATACCAGTATGAAGTGGAAGTGGAGAAGATGAGTGCCAGTGAGCTGCTGGCTCATCTGGACAACCTGAAGAAAACACCGCGAACAGCCCTGGAACGTGTGCTGAAACAGGACAACACAGGGATGTCAGAGCAGGCACTGACAGACCTGATAGGCACGAAATACCTGCGTGAGCAGCAGTGGCAGCTGGCACAGCAATGGCTGGCAAAGGTGCCGCTGGCCTACTATAACGAGAAGGGTTACGCCATCTATGCCGCCAAACGACGCTACACTGTGGAGCCTTGGATAACACGCCAGTGGCTGCCCTTCGGAATGGAGTGGGACCACGAACCCGTCAACCTGAAGTCGAACCCGAAACTGGACTTCGCCCGTGAGATGGAGAAGATGGAAGGCGAACTGAACGTGCTGACGGGAAAGGCACGCGAGCTGCGATGCTACGAGCTGGCTGTGCGCTATGCTCAGGCTTGCATAACGGGTGACTGCTGGTGGTTGCTCTCCGACAGCAAGAGCTCAGCAGACACTGCCGAAGACGACAATACAGGCTATACGAAACGTGCCGTCAACTATCTGCAGCAGGTCAGCCGCAGCAGCGACACACAGCTGAAGGAACGGGCACTCTTTGCCCTCTCCTATGTCTATATGCACCCTGACCAGTGGTTTACGCTGGAGTGGGACGGAGCGACAGGCGAATACAGCCGTCTGGCGAACCCACAGACCAGCCAGTACAAGGCATTTGCCACGCTGTTGCAGTTTGAGAAGGGCAATGCCCATACCAGCGACTACGTGTCACGCTGCGACGAATACGTTCAGTTCAAGCATCTTTACCGCTAAGCGTGAACGAACAGACACAGGATTTCGTCCGTAAACATCGGGAAGACGATGTGCGCCGGCTCGCCCTCAAGGGAGCCGGCGCACCGGACGTGGACCTGCCCGTTGCCTTACAGCAGATAGCCGGTTGGCAAACGGCACGACGGAAACTGCCGACATGGGCCGCAAACGAGGACGTTGTCTATCCTCCGCACCTGAACATGGAACAATGTTCAAGTGAACTGACGGCACGCTATAAAGCCTCCCTCGTACCTTCACCCTCCACCCTCCGCCCTTCACCCTTCACTCTCATCGACCTGACAGGAGGCTTCGGGGTGGACTTCTATTTTATGGCGCTGTCGGTGGCATCACGCACCAGCGGGGCAGAAGGCAGGCTTCTCTACGTAGAACAGAATCCCGAATTGTGTAAGCTGGCAACACACAACTTCCGTGTCTTAGGACTGGACTGTGAAGTGGTTTGCGGTTCTGCTGAAGACGTACTCCAACACATTGATCATGTCAGCTGTATATACCTGGATCCTGCCCGTAGGGACAACCACGGTGGACGGACGTATGCCTTGGAAGACTGCACACCCAACGTACTGGAACTCCAGGAATACCTGTTGCAAAAGGCCGACCGCATCATACTGAAACTCTCGCCCATGCTGGACTGGCACAAGGCGGTAAGCGACCTGAAGAAGGTGTCGCAGGTACATATTGTCAGTGTGCAGAATGAGTGCAAGGAGTTGGTGGCGGTCATCGATTCATGCAAGAAAGGGGAAGGGTGGAACGAAGAGGGAGAAGTCCAACTGGTATGTGTGAACCTTTTGTCCAATGGTACAGAACAGCGGTTTGAAACGCTTCTCACCCCTCCTACCTCCCCATTCCTTTCTCGGGCGAACACGCCTCGACGTTTCTCCCCCCTCGATAATCCCCCTTCATGGAAATACCTCTACGAGCCGAACGCCAGCATCATGAAGGCAGGGTGCTTTGAGGAACTGGCGCAAGCGTATGCCGTCCGTCAACTGTCATCCAACAGCCACTTGTTTGTTTCCAATGACCCGGTGCCGGACTTCCCTGGACGTGGCTTTCTGGTGGAGCGGGCGACGACGCTGAACAAACAAGAACTGAAGGCGGCACTAACAGGAATGGAACGGGCTAACATCACCGTCAGGAACTTTCCTATGAGCGCAGAGGAACTGCGCAAGAAGCTGCGACTGAAGGACGGCGGCGAGGAATATATTTTCGCCACAACCCTCGCTGACGGGGGCAGGATGCTTTTCATTTGTCGCAAAATAGTTTAAAAAACACTACTTTATTTTGGTTTTCTCTCTTTTTTTACTATTTTTGCAACGTAATATGGCTTAAAAGAGAGGATACATGTCAGCAATAGAAATCAGAAAAGTGACAGACAGGAAAGGGCTTGACGCCTTCATCCAGTTCCATTACGACCTGTATCGAGGTAACGAGTATGATGCACCCAACTTGTATAGCGATGAAGTCCATACGCTGAGCAAGGATAAGAATGCGGCTTTCGAGTTCTGCGAGGCCGATTATTTTTTAGCCTATCGTGACGGCAAGGTCGTAGGGCGTGTTGCCGCCATCATCAACCACCGGGCTAACGAGGCATGGAACCGCAAGAGCGTGCGCTTCGGATGGATTGACTTCGTTGACGACTTGGAGGTGTCGCGTGCCTTGTTGGATGCTGTCATGGAATGGGGACGCGAAAAAGGCATGACAGAGGTGGTCGGGCCGTTGGGGTTCACCGATATGGATCCCGAAGGTATGCTCATAGAAGGCTTCGACCAGTTAGGCACGATGGCCACTATCTATAACTACTCCTACTATCCCAAGCATATTGAGCAGATGGGCGGCTGGACCAAGGATAATGACTACGTGGAATACAAGCTCATCGTACCCAAGGAGGGCATGCCGGAGAAGTTCCGCAAAGTGGCAGAATTGGTGATGAAACGCTACAACCTGCACCCCATGCACCCCAAGCGCAGCCAGGTGTTTGGAAAAGAACAGTATGGCCGTAAGGTGCTGGACGTAGTTAATAAGTCGTTCGGCCACTTGTATGGCTATTCACAGATGACGGAGCGGCAGATTGACGAGTATCTGAAGATGTATTTCCCCATGCTCGACATGGACATGCTCTGTCTGATAGAAGACTGGAACACCCCCAACCACGAGGTGATTGGCGTAGGAATCAGCATTACCAACATGACCCGGGCCCTGCAGAAGTGCCGCAACGGACGGCTGTGGCCCTTCGGATGGTGGCACTGCCTGAGGGCACTGAAGTTTCATAAAGCGGAATGCCTGGACCTCATGCTCATCGGCATCCTGCCCGAATACCAGCAGAAAGGTGCCAATGCCCTTTTGTTCTACGACCTCATTCCCTGGTACCAGAAGTTTGGTTTTAAGTGGGGAGAGACCAATGTAGAGATGGAAACAAACGAGAAAGTACAAAGTCAATGGCAATATCTGGAACACATACGCCACAAGCGTCGCCGTTGCTATAAGAAGATTATTTAAAGATATGAGCGAAGAAATAACCAATCAAACCCAAGACTATAGTGAGATTAATATTAAGACGCTGACGGGTACCGAGCATATCCGGCTACGTCCTGGCATGTATATTGGACGACTGGGCGACGGTTCGCTTCCCGAGGACGGCATCTACGTGTTGCTGAAGGAGGTCATCGACAACTCCATCGATGAATTTAAGATGAATGCCGGCGACCGCATCGAGATTATGGTGGAAGACCATCTGCGGGTCAGCGTCCGCGACTATGGACGTGGCATACCGCAGGGCAAGATGATTGAAGCCGTCAGCGTGCTCAATACCGGCGGCAAGTATGACTCCAAGGCCTTCAAGAAGTCCATCGGCCTGAATGGTGTCGGTGTGAAGGCCGTCAATGCGCTGAGCAAGCATTTCGAGGTCCATAGCTTCCGCGACGGCAAGGTCCGCAAGGCCAGTTTCGAGTTTGGCAAGCTGGTGAGCGACGTCACCGAGGAGACGCAGGACGAGAACGGTACCTACATCTTCTTCGAGCCCGACAACGACCCCAAGCTGTTCAAGGACTACCAGTTCCAGGATGACATCGTGGAGAACATGCTCCGCAACTATACCTACCTGAATACGGGACTGACCATCATGTACAACGGTCGTCGCATCCTCTCCCGTCACGGACTGGAGGACCTGCTGAGCGACCGCATGACCAACGATGCGCTTTATCCCATTATCCACCTGAAGGGTGACGACATCGAGATAGCCTTCACCCATGCCAACCAGTATGGCGAGGAGTACTACTCGTTTGTCAACGGACAGCACACCACACAGGGCGGCACACACCAGAGTGCCTTCAAGGAGCATATTGCCAAGACCATCAAGGAGTTTTTCGGCAAGTATGAGTATGGTGACATCCGAACGGGTATCGTGGCCGCTATTGCCATCAATGTGGAGGAGCCGGTCTTTGAAAGTCAGACAAAGATAAAACTCGGCTCGACGGTGATGGCTCCTGACGGCGATACCATCAACAAATATGTAGGCGACTTCATCAAGCAGCAGGTCGATAACTACCTGCATATCCACAGTGACGTGGCAGAGGTGATTGAGCAGAAAATCAAGGACAGCGAACGGGAACGCAAGGCCATTGCCGGCGTGACAAAACTGGCACGCGAGCGAGCCAAGAAAGCCAACCTGCATAACCGCAAACTGCGTGACTGCCGCATCCATTTCAGCGATGCCAAGAACGACCGCAAGGAAGAGTCGAGCATCTTCATTACCGAAGGTGACTCTGCCAGCGGAAGCATCACCAAGAGCCGCGACGTCAACACACAAGCCGTATTCTCACTACGAGGCAAACCTCTCAATACCTTCGGACTGACCAAGAAGGTGGTCTATGAGAACGAGGAATTCAATCTGCTGCAGGCTGCCCTCGACATTGAGGAGGGACTCGACACGCTGCGCTATAACAAGGTCATCGTGGCTACTGATGCCGATGTCGATGGCATGCACATCCGACTGCTCATCATCACGTTCTTCCTACAGTTCTTCCCCGACCTCATCAAGAAGGGACACGTCTATGTGCTGCAGACACCGCTGTTCAGGGTACGTAACCGCCGCACCAAAATCAAGAACAAAACGGTGCTGGCTGCCGAAGACGAGAAAAGCTCCAAGAAGTCCGACTTCGTTACCCGTTACTGCTATAGCGACGAGGAACGGCTGAAGGCTATTCTGGAGTTAGGGCCAGACCCCGAAATCACCCGATTCAAGGGACTGGGCGAAATATCGCCTGAAGAGTTTGCCGGATTCATAGGTCCCGACATGCGCCTGGAACAAGTGACGCTGCACAAGACCGACCAGGTGCAGCAGCTCCTGGAGTACTATATGGGCAAGAACACCATGGAACGTCAGAACTTCATCATTGACAACCTCGTTATTGAGGAGGACCGGCCGGAAGAAGATACTTACCAATAAATAATAAAGACACGAAAGCGTTGTAATAGCGAATGAATATGAATGCAATAACTACTAACAAGGCTGAAGAATGGGTGAAGGTGTTTTTCCTGTTTTACCTTTTTACCTTTTTACCCTTGACTGTCGGCGCACAGATAAAGCTGAACCTGAATCGGAATACGCCGATGCAGAAACTCATCAATGCCGAGATGGCCATCAACCAGCTTTATGTTGACAGTGTTGACGAGAAAAAACTGGTGGAGGAGGCTATTCGCGGCATGCTGGGCAGTCTCGACCCCCACTCGTCATACGCCACAAAAGAAGAAGTGAAAGCCCTGCAGGAGCCCCTCAACGGTAACTTCGAGGGCATCGGAGTGGAGTATAACATGATTGAAGACACGCTGCTCGTTATCCAGCCGGTGGTTGACGGGCCTTCCGAGAAGGCAGGCATCATGGCTGGCGACCGTATCGTTTCGGTTGACGGCACACCGATTGCCGGTGTCCACATGTCGAAAGAGGAAATCATGCGGCGGCTGCGTGGCCCTAAAGGAACGAAGGTCCGGCTGGGAATCCGTCGGCAGGGCTTCGACGAGGAACTGCAGTTTCGTGTGACACGCGACAAGATTCCCGTGAAGTCCATCAATGCCACTTACATGCTCCGTCCTGGAGTGGGCTATATCCGCATCGGTAACTTCGGTGCCACCACGCACGAGGAATTTGTGACGAGCCTCCAGAAACTGCAGAAGCAGGGCATGAAGAGCCTTGTGCTTGACCTCCAGGAGAATGGCGGAGGATATATGAAGGCAGCTGTTGACGTTGCCAACGAGTTTCTGCAGCGCCTGGACCTCATTGTCTATACCGACGGACGCGAACGCTCTGAGTTCCGTGCAAAGGGCAATGGCCGCTTCCGTGTAGGCTCGCTCATCGTGCTGGTTGATGAATATACCGCTTCTGCGGCAGAGATTGTGACCGGTGCCGTACAAGACCAGGACCGCGGTCTGGTAGTCGGTCGGCGCACCTTTGGCAAAGGACTGGTACAACGGCAGATTAGCCTGCCTGACACCTCCATGATACGACTCACCATTGCACACTACTACACCCCTGCCGGGCGCTGCATCCAGAAGCCCTACGTCAAGGGAAAGAGCGATGACTATGCCATGGATATGCAGAACCGGCTACGTCATGGTGAACTGATGAATGCCGACAGCATCCACTTTGCCGACTCCCTGCGCTACTACACCCTGCGCAAGCACCGTATGGTATATGGCGGCGGTGGCATCATGCCCGACTATTTCGTACCTCTGGACACCACCATCTATACCCGTTACCACCGGGCACTGCAGGCTCGTAGCGTGGTACTGAATGCCAACCTCCGCTACGTGGATGACCATCGTCGCGAACTGACCGATGCCTATCCTACGTTTGAGGCGTTCAAGAATACCTTTGAGATACCCAAATCAGTCATCGAAAACGTCATTGACGAAGGTGAGAAACTGGGCATCAGACCCAGCAACAAAGAAGAAAAGAAAAAGACGCTGGACTACATGAAGCTACAGCTCAAGGCACTCGTAGCCCGCGACCTGTGGGGAATGGATGAGTACTTCGCCATCATGAACGAGAGCAGCCCCATCGTACAGGCAGCCATCCGGCTGATAACTGATAACTGATAACCGATAACCGATAACTGATAACAAATAACCAATCGTGATTACCTATAATGCAGAGGGAGTTAAGTTCCCCAATATCAAGCGACGCGAGACAACGGCATGGATTCGCCGCGTAGCCTCCACCTACGGCAAGACCGTGGGCGAGGTAGGCTACCTGTTCTGCAACGACGAGAAAATACTGGAAGTCAACCGTGAGTATCTCGGTCACGACTACTATACGGACATCATTACCTTCGACTACGACGAGGGAGACCAGATCAACGGCGACCTTGTCATATCGCTCGACACCATCCGTACCAATGCCGAGCAGTTCGGGAAACCCTACGACGAAGAACTGCACCGCGTCATCATACACGGCATCCTGCACCTCTGCGGTCTCAACGACAAAGGACCCGGTGAACGGGAGTTGATGGAGGCTGCAGAAGACAAGGCGCTATCATTACGATAGTGCATTGCTATTTGTTCAGTATCTGTGTTGCGTGCTCTTTGGTCTTCACCTGCTTGCCAGAGAAGATCTGCTCTATGATTCCTTCCTCATTGATAATAAAGGTAGTACGGATGGTGCCCATGGTCTTCTTTCCGTACATGACCTTCTCGCCCCAGGCTCCCATCGCCTCCATCAGCGTCTTGTCAACGTCGGCAATCAGGGGGAAGGGCAGTTCGTGCTTCTCCTTGAATTTCACATGTGAGGCAGCAGAGTCCTTGCTGACACCCACTACCTCGTAACCGGCTCCCTGCAGTTCCTGAAAGTGGTCGCGCAGGCTACAAGCCTCTGCTGTACATCCGCTGGTGTTGTCCTTCGGATAAAAGTAAAGCACCAGCTTTCGTCCCTGATAGTCACTCAGACGGATGTCCCGTCCCTGTTCGTCCTTGCCCAGTATCTCTGGGGCCTTGTCTCCAATATTCATAGCTTGTTGTATTTTAGTTCAGATAGATACGTCCTTTGTATATCACTAACCCGCGGTAAGACTTGTCAACCTGCTGTCCCTTCAGGCAGTTTATCTTTTGGGCAAAAGCTCCGCATGCCATCAGCAACAGGAGCGACCATATCAGCAAAAACTTCTTCATCTTGGTAAAGATATGATTATGAATTTGGCTGCAAAGGTACGAAATAATTGTAGGAAAAACTCAAATAATATTTGGTTTTTCACTCGGTTTGCGCTACCTTTGCAGGATAAAAGTACTAAAGAAACAATGAAGATCTCAAAAAATGTGGTGTGGGGATTGTGTGCACTAATGTGCCTCACTCATCTGTCGTGCGCAGAGAAGAAGACCAATAGGCCCGACAGCGTCAACGTGAA
>Ga0310697_10000709_pt1 | contig 42947 bp, 30 predicted proteins | sample 172DNAGHGlowgp2_FD_203883 | JGI IMG/M metagenome (GOLD analysis project Ga0310697, IMG submission 203883) | Sheep rumen microbial communities from Palmerston North, Manawatu-Wanganui, New Zealand - 1728 DNA GHGlow gp2 (v2) (version 2) | ecosystem: Host-associated > Mammals > Digestive system >...
TCTGACAGACTCTTGCCGCCGCCTCACAATCCCGGTGACAGTGGAACAACTGCCCTGGCTCTATAAAAAAAAAGAGGGTGCCTTTTGGGACACCCTCTTTCGTATCTAATGAATGACGAGTCAATATTAGATGATGCCCTGGGCAACCATAGCTTTGGCAACGCGCATGAAACCGGCGATGTTAGCACCCTTAACATAGTTGATGGTGCCGTCGGCCTGCTTGCCGTGCTCAACGCACATGTCATAGATGTCGTTCATGATCTTGTGCAGTTTCTGGTCAACTTCGGGGGCAGTCCAGTTGATGTGACCAGCGTTCTGGCAGATTTCGAGGCCAGAGGTAGCAACGCCACCGGCATTGACAGCCTTACCAGGACCGAAGGGAACCTTGGCAGCCTGGATGGCAGCGATAGCGGCGGGCTGGCAACCCATGTTGGAAACCTCGGCAACATACTTCACGCCATTCTCGAGAAGCATCTTGGCATCTTCTTCGGCGAGCTCGTTCTGGAAGGCGCAAGGCATAGCAATGTCGCACTTCACAATCCAAGCCTTCTTGCCGGCGGTGAACTTAGCCTTGCCGGGGAACTTGGTGGCCATATCCTCAACCTTGTTGCGGTTGCTGGCGCGCATGACAAGCATGTAGTCAATCATCTCTTTGGTGATACCGTCGGGAATCTCGCAAACACCGTCGGGGCCGCTGATAGCGACAACCTTGGCACCGAGTTCGACAGCCTTGGTGGCAGCACCCCAAGCAACGTTACCGAAGCCAGAGAGGGCAATGCGCTTGCCTTCCATCTTGTCGCCTTTTTCTTTCACCATGCGCTCAACATAGTAGATGGCACCGAAACCAGTAGCCTCGGGACGGATGAGGGAACCACCCCAGCCGTAGCTCTTGCCGGTCAGAGCACCAGTGCTGTGCTCGCGAGCCAGTTTCTTATAGGCACCATAGAGGTAACCAATCTCGCGGCCACCAACGCCTACGTCACCAGCGGGGCTGTCCTGATCGGGACCGATGTTGCGCCACAGCTCATACATGAAGGCCTGGCAGAAGCGCATGATTTCGGCGTCGCTCTTTCCAACGGGGTCGAAATCGGCACCACCCTTACCACCACCGAGAGGCAGGTTGGTGAGGCTGTTTTTGAAGATCTGCTCGAAACCGAGGAACTTCAGCATGGAAACGTTCACTTTCGGGTGGAAGCGGAGACCGCCTTTGTAAGCACCGAGGGCGGCGTTGAACTGAACACGATAGCCGAGGTTGGTCTGGACCTGACCCTTGTCGTCAACCCAGGTAACACGGAAGGTGAAGATACGGTCGGGCTCAACAATGCGCTCGACGATCTTGGCAGCCTCGAACTCGGGGTGCTTGTTGTATTCTTCCTCGATGGTCTCCAGGACCTCGCGTACAGCCTGTAAGTACTCGTTTTCACCCGGATGTTTGGCTTCCAGGTTAGCCATAATTTCATTTACTTTCATGATATTGAATGTTTTGTATTAAACAAATATTTTACTTTGAGGTAACAAATATACAACCTTTTTTTTAATAATTAAAAATTATTTTTTGAGGGGGGATGTTTTTTATCAAGGCATCACGCTGGGCGGAGGATGGTCTTACCTTGCTTAACCATGAGTTTCAGATGAGTATAACTTTATCTGAAGCCTATGGCAACCGGTAGGGTGCTATTTCTAAAAGAGACTGGACGGGAAGATGGGGTGGATCGGGCCTGCAACGGTGGAACAACGGCGTTGGTTCGGGCGAACGAGGCCGCAGCCCCCCGGATACTGAGCCTACAGATAGCAGGTGGTGACAAAATTCTGGATGCGTGGGCGGACATAGTCGCGCTCCTCTATGTGCGCCATGTGCGCCACATTGTCGAGCAATAATATCTCCGCATGGTGGGCTTCCATGGCTTGCGACAGAGCCAACTCGACAGGCAGACGAGGGTCGTTCTTGCCATAGACAAACAGCACGGGCACCTCCAGTTGCTGCAACACATGGAGCCGGGACGGCCTGGAGGCCATGCCACGTTGGGCAGCAATGATGCTCTCGGCCTTGGTTTCGAGGCATTGGTCCTGCAAGTCTTTAATCTCAACTGTGAGAGCCACACGGCTGCGCACATCAAAGAGGGGGGGGATAAAACTGACGATGTAGCTGGCGCGGTTTTGCATTACCTGTTCGCATGTGGCCATACGTCTCTCTATGATAGACTCTGTGTCGGCCAAGGCGTGGGAATGAAGCAACCCCAAGCCACGCAACCGGTGGGGGAACAGGTCGGCAAAAGCCAAAGCCACGTAGCCACCCATTGAGTGTCCAACCATAACACATTGCTCCACACCGGCATCGTCAAGCACGGCCTTCACAGCACGAGCCATAAAGTCCATAGTGTGCACCTCACCGAAACACTCACTGTAGCCATGTCCCGGGAGGTCGATGGTGATGACGTGCATCGAACGCATGTACGACAGCACATACGAACTCCATATATCCAGATTCTGCAGGTAGCCATGAAGCAGAACCAACGTCTGCTCGTGCCCCCTGCCCTCATCGCGATAATGCAACGTATGTTCTTCAAAGACAATAGTCTTATGCTGTTCCATCGTGTGCTATTTTGTAAAGATTAACGAAAGCAAAGTTACACATTTTTTTTCTCATTGCAACCCTTTTTTTTCAAAAAAAATGTGTGTCTCTTGCTAACCACTCTCTGACAGGTGGTTCCGCAGAGAGAATTTCGGTTTGACAATCGACACTTTTGATTTGTCTAATTCTCCCCGATGAAGGCCATCCTTACGTTGGCGGGATACCTTCACTGTGGGTGTTGAACGGACAGCCATCTGGAACCCAACAGGACAAAACTACATGAAAGTGATTTCAACTTCGTTAGGTTTCTGGCTTTTCTTGTACATCATGTTGCCACAGGCTGTTAGAAGCACCCGGGAAGAGTCGATACCATGTTCCACCAGGTAGTTTCGGATACTGGTGGCTCGATTGAGCGAGAGATTATAACATTGGAGGTCGTCATTTCCTTTGGCGTGAACAGTCACCCGTATGCGGCTACCGGCATGCTGACGCATAAAGCGCACAATGTTATCCAGTTCGCGGCCAGAGAGAGGCTCAAGTCTTGATGTGGAGCCGTAGAATTTCACCAGCGGCAGCGGGAGAGGCTCTTTGCGCTGGCGCAGTTCGTCGTAGGTAAATCCCTCCATTGTGAGATGGTTTGCATTGTCGGTCACCATGAGGGTGGGCACATACATCCAGTCGGCATCGGACACCAGGGCGTAGGTTTTGCCTTTGTATAGAATAATCGGTTGGAGTGAATCGAGTTCCTGGTCGTTAATTTGCTGCACGGTACGCTTGTCATGGAGTTCCACAACATCGAGTCCACGCATAACATCAAGGACATCCACCATATTCACCAGGACGGTGCGGTGGCAGTCTGCCGTGTCATGCCGTGTGGTAAAACTATAGCACTGAGCCATATCACCGGGCTGAGGTTGGGCGGTAAGCAGGATGGTTTTTTCGCCAGGCATGAAGGCAAGGGCAGTTTCGGCAAAAGCCCCATTTATCCCTTTGCCGAGGTTGACCGGTTCGGACCATTGTGTCCAGTCATTGGCGTTGCTACGAGAGGTCATATAAACATCACCATACCCCAAGCCACGAGCGTCAGTAATAAAGTAGAGGGTTTTGAGGTTTCGGCTCATGATGGGGCTGCGTTCGCAACAAGAGGTATTGACGGGGATGCCGAGGTTTACAGCCTCCCCCCAACGTCCATCGATAAAGGGCAGGAAGTAAAGGTCGGTAGCCAAGGCAGTGTCGCCATGGAAATAGGCACCCGATTCCTGTACGTTTTGTCCGCCAGGACGATCGGAAGCGAGCAATAGGCCACTGCCGTCAGGCAGCATGTAGGCATCCGTTTCGGTATAGATTGTATTGACTGGGTATGCAAGGCGTTCGGGTGCAGACCAAAGGGTGTCGTTGACAACAGTTGCGGACCAGATATCGCCCTCCATGCCCAGGAGAACGCGTTGCCCATTATCGTAGAAACCAAAAGCCACCACCTCGGCTGTAGCTCCCTCCAGATGCACCCTGCCGGCATATTCCCAAGGGCCTTTGCCCTTGTTGCGGCGGGCGCAGCCCACCACCATACCTCCACTTTCAAGAGTTAGGTACTGGAGCGTGTCCTGTCGTGCACGGAGGGTATTTTTTCTGGTAGTAAAAGTTTTGTCCCGTTCGGTAAAATAGAGCCGAGTGCCCTGAGGGTTGGCAAATACATGGTGCAGGCCGGTGCGGGTCAGTATCGGTTTCTTTGCAACGGTTTCTTTGTCATGGAGCAGGGTGGCCAGTTCTGCATATTCTTTGGCACCATTGTCTTCAAAACAGATGGCAAAATGTTCCATACGTTGCTGGGCCGCCCCCCATTCCCGGCGTGCTATTTGTTGCTGCAAAACGCGTTGCAGCGCTACAAAGGCTGATTTGCGGCCAGTAAAAAGGTGGATGCACTCGGTAAGCCGTGGCAGGTCGGTCTCAACAAAAGGTTTGGTGAGGTCGAACGAGTCGAAGACAATGCTGCGCGCCAGGTCGGACTGGACGGCAAGCTGAAAGGGGTAGTCAGGGTTGTCGTTGGCAAAGGACTCAATAGGTTGGCGGTTGCCTTCGGCAGCAAACCAGCTGTAATACTCTTTGTAAACATCGGAGTAGTGTTCGTCGAGAGGGAAGCGCTCGAGGTAGACGGTGGCAGCTTCTTGGCTGTGAGCACTAAACACAAGCGTACGGAGTCTGGACAAGGCGCTGTCGGCATAAGGGTCGTCACTATGAGCCTCGGCGAAGTCGGCAAGCTGTTGCACGGTGGAGAGGAGGGCATAGTCCATGCTGCGAAGCGTTTGCAGATGGTTAAGCGCATCGAGGTAGTTGTCGCCACGAGGGTAACGTTCAAGATAAGAAGAAAAGGCTTCTTCTGTGTTGATGTGACATGCAGTACGATAGGCGATGCGGCTTTTCTGTCGCATGGCAGCACGCTGCATAACCGGACTGGAAGGAAAAGAGGCTGCCAGACTGTCGATGTCGTGTTCGTTATCGAAGGCAGAGAAGAAGCGGGGTGCCATCCGTTCCAAAGCAGCCTCGACCGAGTCACTTTCAGGAATATCAGGATGAGCAACCAAAAAACTGTAGTAGGCTTCGATTGTGTTTTCGCGACAAACAGCGTGGTATTCGTCAGCAATCCTTGCAGAATGGAGTTGCGAAGCAATGACAGGGTTATCGGGGAAGGATTCGAGGTAGGATTTTATTTCAGAAGTGCCCATTTGGTTTGCATGACTGAGCACGTAGGCTTCGGCCTGTTCCTGGACAGACTGGCGATATTGTCGGATGAGCGAGAGGGTGATGCCTTTTTTTATAAGTCGCTGCAAGTCGCGATAGCGATGTTTGTCCTGAAGCCAGAGGGTGTATAGTTCCTCGGTCCGAGCCAGGATGTCGGCGGAAGAGGCAAGGTTGAACTGCGGGTTGTCGGGATGGGAGTAGAAACGCGCCATGTCCATTAAATTGACGATATCGTCAGGGTTTTTGACAAACCGGCTGCTGTATTTCACATACTGTTCGCGGAATACCCCCAAAAGAGAGTCCTGTTGGGCAATGACAGTACCAGAAAGCAGCAGCGATACAAGCAGTATCAACGTCTTTTTCATGCTTTGTCAATTAGGATGATTAGAAGGTGAGGCTGGCCAATATTGATTCAAAATCCTTGGCCATGGCGGAATAGGTGCCGCGAGTGGTTTCCAACCGGAACTCAACTATAGTGTTTTGGGATTTAAAGTAGACCATACGGAACTGATAGTCCTTTTTGTCGCCCGGATTGGTGTAAGCGCCAATATAGCCCATGCCCCCGCTCTTGGGCAGACCCAAACCTTGGGTATAATCCTTCAGCGGCTGGTAGGGTTCTGCCACATAACGGTCATAGACATAGTCAACGATGTCTCCACTGTAATTTTTTCGCACCCTGATGCGCAGGAACGGCAATGCCGTGTCGCCCTGAGAGACGAGGATACGGCCACTGTAGTAATAGAGATATACATTGGTGTTTTTGTCCACCTTGTCGGTCTTGAGAAAGTGCCACTGGGTCGGCACGGTATAGGACACCTTAGTGCCAGGTATGGTTACACGTGACTGGGCCATGCACCCAACCGATGCGAACAGAAGTGCACCTAAGATCACAAGGGTTTTCAAACAAGTGTTTGTGGATTGAATTGGTTTCATGGTTTATGTAAAGTTTATTCGTTTTCCGTAAAAATCAAGCAATTGATTGGTCAGCGTCGCTGTGCTGTAAGAATGTAAAATAAAGTCATATGCATTGCGACCTATGCGGTGGCAGAATTCCGGGTCGTTGACACAACGTTGTATTTGTTCGGCAAAAGCATCGGGGGTATCAGCCAAAAGCAGGTGTTCGCCATTGGTGCAACCAATTCCCTGTGCACCAATGGTGGTGGAGATGACGGTTTTGCCAAGCGACATGGCTTCGATAATCTTCACACGTATGCCACTGCCGCTAAGCAATGGTACAACGTTTATCTGTTTAGAAGCTATAAAATACGTGGCGTCGGCCACCTCCCCTACCACTTTCACGCCCTCCATGTTGAGACGCATTAGGTGTTCAGGCATTTTGCGTCCTGCAAGGTAAAGTGAAAGCTGGGGGATGCGCTCGTGTACCACCGGCCAAACACGCTCGAGGAACCAGTTTATTCCCTCAAGGTTTGGCAACCAGTCCATAGAGCCAATATGGAAAAGGGTGCCAGGTTCTTCTGCCACATTGTCGGGTACGCATGGGGTGATGCCAAAAGGAATCGATATCACCTCCTTGCGACAGCCATTTTGGCGAAAGTAATCAGCATCGTTTTCGGTGATGCACACTATGCCATCGTAATCGTTGATATGTTCCAGCTCGTAGGCACGCAGTGTGAGCGAGAGGTGTTTGAGGTAGCCCCGTCTGAACGGGTTGTGCTCGCTGGCAGAGATGCGTTGCCATATCTGGTTCTCCACGTTGTGAGCCCGCAGTATGACAGCAGCCTTGCTGTATTTGCGAATAAGCGGTACATAAGTTGACAAAAAAATGCTCTCGAGATGCACCACATCGAATTCCTCGGCACGCAACACCTCGGACAAACGAGAGGCAAATGTTTTGCTGTTGAACCGCTTTGCATGGTAGGATTCGCCACAAAGCCATGCCAATCCTGCATCAATGGGATGAATGCCAAGGTCTACATACACTGCCTCAAAACGGGTGGCCTGACGGTAGTCGTCTGTCATACGGCTTTCGAGCACAGGGTGCTTGTCGCTACACATGGATAGCACTTTCACCTTGCAGCCCGCGCCAAGTAGACCCTGTGTGATACTGTTCATGGCCAGGGTGCCACCATCCACCGGTGGGAAAGGGGGTTTGATGCAGAGCTGAAGTACCTTCACGACTAACGGGATTGATGCCTTGAACTTGGTTATTCAGTGGGGAGCTCTTTGAAACCCTTGCCCATAATCTCGGCGCTGTCAATGACATTAACAAAGGCCGTGGGGTCGAGGTTGCGCAGGTTAGCACGCAGTTTTACAAAGTCAGCACGCTCCATGGTGACATATATCATTTTGCGTTCGGTGCCATTGTAAAGCCCCTCGCCAGTAATGCAGGTGCCGCCACGGTTCAGGTCATGGAGGATGTAGTTCTTCACCTCACTGAGCTTGTCGGTAACGATGAGGGCTGTCTTATAGCTCTTGATACCGTCAACCACAACGTCAATAACTTTACTCTCAATAAAAATGAGGATAATGGAATAGATGGGGAGTCGTATGTCGCCGAAGGCGATGAAAGTGGTGAGCGTGATGCAGCTATCAACAATAAGTACCAATGTGCCAAGTGAAATTTTAGTGTATTTGTGCAATATCATCGAGATGATGTCGCTGCCGCCGCTGGTGGCTCCTGAGCGGAATATCAAGCCTATAGCGACACCATAGATAAGGCCTGCCACTACAGTGTTGAGGAAGTAGTCAGGCACAAACCATCCGCCATGGTTGGGTATTTCCACCATGTTCATGCCTTCAATAGGACTGGCCACAATGGCGCCATCATGGATAACGGGATTATAACCCCACAACGATTCAAGGAGCAGGGTGAAAAGGAAAATGAGTATGGTGGACACAACGGTCTTGACACCGAAACGGGGTCCCAGAATTAGGGTGCCGATAATGAGTAGTGGGATATCCATGCATATAGCATAAAAGGCTATTTTCCATGGCCATACAGTGTTCAACACATTAGAGAGACCATAGGTGCCGCCTGGTGCCATAAGGTAAGGGTTTACAAACATCACATCGCCCACAGCGAAAAGGGCGCTGCCAAGAATAAGCATTAAATAGGCAACCACTTGTTGCTTAAAGTTCTTCTTTTCCATCTATTGTTAAGTTTATTATAGCATTGTATTATTGCACGTTGAATATTCCCATCAAAGGAATGTAGAAATTGCAAAGATACAAAAGATATTCGGTTTATTGACTTTTTCGCGAAAATAAGGTCTTATGTTTGAACTACAGCCCCACGGTCCAGTAAGGAATGATATTTTTGCGAAATGGATTATTCTTTGTATTTTTGCAGCGGCTTAGCAATGGCAGGTTTCCTGCTCGCTTGGCACACAGTCAGCCTGTTTCACATAGAACGCAACAAACACTATGGACTACATCAACATCGTCGGAGCCACAGAGAACAACTTGAAGAACATCACCCTGCAAATACCTAAAAGACAGATTACGGTGTTCACTGGGGTATCCGGGTCTGGGAAATCGTCGCTGTGCCTGGACACAATAGCGGCCGAAAGCCGCAGGGAACTGAACGAGACGTTCCCCAGTTTTGTACAGCAATATCTGCCCAAATACGGCCGACCAAAGGTGGCTCGCATAGAGAACATGCCCGTAACAATCGTGATAGATCAAAAGAAACCTGCCAACAACAGCCGCTCCACGGTGGGGACATACACGGACATATATGCCCTGCTACGACTGCTTTTCTCGCGCATCGGGGAGCCCTTCGTTGGGTATAGCGACTCATTCTCGTTCAACCACCCTTCCGGCATGTGCCCGCGCTGTAGCGGATTGGGTATGGTGACCGACTTAGACATCCATAAGCTGGTGGATTTCGACAAATGTCTCAACGATGAGGATGTGATTCACTTCCCCACCTTCACCACCGGTGCCTGGCGTTGGAAGCGCTATGCCTACAGCGGTCTTTTCGATTTGAACAAAAAGATTAAGGACTACACATCTGAGGAACTGGATATGCTTCTTTACTCCCCTCAGACAAGGCTTAAGAACCCTCCTGACAATTGGCCCAAGTCGGCCAAATACGAAGGTTTATACCCCCGCATGTACCGCAGCATCATTACCACCAAAGAGGGCAAGCGTCAACAAAAGGTGCTTGACGGGATGACATGTACCAAGGAGTGTCCCGATTGCCACGGCACCCGGCTCAACGAGCGAGTACGCAGCTGCCTCATCAAGGGTAAGAATCTGGCAGACATTGTTGCAATGCCTATTACAGAGGCACTTTCGTTTGTCATGACCATCGAACACCCCCTGGCTTCTGAACTGAAAGGGGAGCTTATGAAAAGGCTACAAGCTTTGTGCGATATAGGGTTGGGCTATCTCTCTCTGAGCCGAGGCACTGGCACATTGAGCGGTGGCGAGGCACAACGTATCAAGATAGCCAAATACATCAACTCACCCCTTACCGACATGGCCTACGTGCTGGACGAACCCAGCGTGGGGCTGCACCCCCAGGATATTAGCCGGCTAAAGAAATCGTTGCGTCATCTGCGAGACCATGGCAACACCATATTGATTGTAGAGCATCATCGCGAGATAATAGCCATGGCTGACCATGTGGTGGATATGGGACCCGGTGCCGGCGACCACGGGGGAAAAATCACCTATCTGGGGTCGTATCAGGGACTGACCGCATCTGACACCGTGACGGGTCGCATGCTGCGCTTCAAGACACCAATAAAAAAACACGTCCGCACACCCACAGGCTGGTACCACATCAAAGATGCATCCCTACATAACCTTAAGCATATCGACGTGGCCATCCCGCAAGGGGTAATCACCGTGATAGCCGGGGTGGCGGGGTCGGGCAAAAGCTCGCTGGTGGAGTGCTTTATGCAGCAGGAAAGCAGTCCATTGGTTTTCATTGGCCAGAAAGATATCGGCATCAATTTGCGAAGTACACCCGCCACCTACCTGGACATATCTGATACCATAAGGCGACTGTTTGCCAAAGAAGGTATGGTGGACGGACAACACAAACAGCATCCCAGTGTACAGCTGTTTTCCTTCAACAGCAAGGGGGCCTGCCCCGCTTGTGGCGGCAAAGGGGTGATTGTGTCGGACATGGCATTCATGGAGAGCATCGAGACCGTGTGCGAGGAGTGCCACGGCAGTCGCTATAATCGGGAGGCTCTTAGCTACCGCTATCGCGGCAAGACTATAGCGGAAGTGATGGAGTTGACCGTGGAGGAGGCTATCAGCTTTTTCGACGGAATGGCATTCCTTCCCCAACTCCAAATGTTGAAGAAAGTGGGGTTGGGCTACCTGCACTTAAACCAGTCTATGAGCACTTTGAGTGGCGGGGAACTACAGCGGGTAAAGCTGGCAGACCGGCTCTACAGTTCAGCCATTCATTTAACAGATACTGAGACACGCTTGTCATCCGGCCACACATATATTATCGACGAACCCACCGACGGCCTCCATTTAGACGACGTAAGACGCCTGATGGACTTATTTGACGAAATGACTGATGCAGGCAATAGCTTGATACTGATAGAACACAGCCTGGATGTAATGAAAAGGGCAGACTACCTGATCGAGCTCGGACCCGGAGGCGGCGGCAATGGGGGGAAGCTGCTATATTGTGGCACACCCAAAGCAATACTCTCGGAAAGGGAATCGGTCACTGCACCTTACCTTGTTTCATCACTGCCTATGGACAGTTAATAATCAAGAGTTGGCATAACGCATAATAGCACCATATATACCTCGGTTATTGCCAATGCCCTCAAGCAAGCCAAAACCGGGTGAAGGGTTGCCCTCAATAATTAGTGGTCCCTCTGGGGTTACAGCTACATCCCATCCCACATAGCGCAACTGGGGCAAAACCGTGGCTGCCTCCTCAACCATCGAAAGCACCTCTGACCAAAAAGGAATCCGTCTCCCCACCACAACAATATCGGTACCGGGATGTATATATACCGGTTTATGCCTGTTGGCTATTTGCACACCAAATGTTTCGATGATGCCATGCTCGATATTAATAGGATACCCTACACCACCGGCACTAAAATTATCAACCACCGAACCGCCTACACCGCAACGGAGAGCAGCTGTCAAAATATGGGGCTTACCCCAGGAGTCAACCATCGTGACTATACGGATAGTATTGACCGATTTCCCTGCAAAGGCAAGGTCGGGATGTTGCTCCACGCATTGCTCCACAATTACGTCCTTGCCGGCAATCTTGGCTATTTGCTCAGCCGTGACATCACTTCCCTCCAAAAGATAGATCCCCTCACCGGCCTCACTTGCATTTGGCTTTACTATCACCCGTCCATAACTCCTGACAAAGTCGGCCACGGCATCGGGTGTGGAATTCATTCCGTATAGCCAGCCACGCTTGATAAACCGGCTGTAAGTCTCATTAAACTCGTTTTTCCGCTCAGTGAAGTGAAGATATTGGGGGTTATTGTATCTTGAAGCCTTCTGGAGGTGACCTGACGTGAGCGTCTTGGCCCTATCGAACGAGCGCAGTTTATAGAAATCCATGTCGCTGTATTGATAACAGCGACAACCATATTTCCAATTGCAATACAGGCAGTCGAAGAAATGGTAAAGTACGGACTTCCCGGTATAAGACGAGACGACACGAGCTGCATCAATTCGTGGCTTAAGAAATGAACCGATTGTTTTCATGGGATTAGACTTTTACTGGTCGAAAGGACTAGCATCACAAAACTCTGACCTGCCGTCATTCAGCAACTCGACAAACTGCCTTCCAACGATTGAGCGACAGACGGGGTTCGAACCCGCGACCTGCGGCTTGGGAAGCCGCCGCTCTGCCAACTGAGCTACTGTCGCATTCGGGTGTCTGCTGGCTTCTGTTTTGTCCAACAGACACCCCTATAACTGACCTTTTGTATTTTTATTGTACAAAAGCAAATATTTTTTTATCGTCTGCGTCCACCGCCATCGCTGCGACGACGATCGCCACCCTCGCGACGGGATGCGCCGCGGTCGCCTCCCTCACGACGGGGACCACGGTCGCCTTCGCGTCGGGGAGCGCGTGCGGGTTTCTCTTCCACATAGCCCTCAGGTTTGGGCAACAAGGCTTTGCGGCTAAGCTTAAGCTTGCCGTTTTTCTCATCAACAGCAATAATCTTCACCTTGATGATGTCACCCTCTTTTATAAGACCTTCGAGCGAGTCAGTACGTTTCCAGTCATATTCGCTTATGTGCATCAAACCCTCCTTGCCCGGCAAGAATTCGAGGAAAGCACCGAACTCGACAATGCTGACAACCTTGGCATCATACACCTGGCCAACCTCCGGAACCGTGCATATTTCCTTAATCCACTTGATGGCGGCGTCAATGCCCTCCTTGTCCTGAGAGGCGACATCAACAATACCCTGGTCTCCGACCTCCTCAATATTGATGATCGTGTTGGTTTCAGACTGTATTTTCTGGATAACCTCACCGCCCTTGCCGATAACAGCGCCAATAAAGTCCTTGGGAATCTGTATCTGCACAATGCGGGGCACAAAGGGCTTATAGTCTTCGCGCGGCTCGGCAATGGTGCTCTGCAGATGGTCGAGAATATGCAGGCGTCCCTGGCGGGCCTGTTCAAGGGCTTTGGCAAGAACGTCATAACTGAGACCATCTACCTTAATATCCATCTGGCAGGCGGTAATACCGTCGCGCGTACCACAGACCTTAAAGTCCATGTCGCCCAAATGGTCCTCATCGCCAAGAATATCGCTCAATACTGCCCACTTGTCTCCCTTGCTGATAAGACCCATTGCAATACCGGCGACCGGCTTGCGGATTTTCACGCCAGCATCCATCAGAGCCAAGCATCCGGCACACACCGTGGCCATAGAACTGGAACCATTGGACTCGAGAATGTCAGACACCACACGGATAGTATAGGGGCACTCGCTCTCGGAAGGCAACACCTCTTTAAGGGCACGCCAGGCAAGATGGCCATGGCCAACCTCGCGACGGCTGAGTCCACGATTGCCCTTCACCTCGCCCGTAGCAAAGCCCGGGAAGTTGTAGTGGAGAAGGAACCGGCGGGTTCCTTCGATGACGGCGCCGTCGATAATCTGCTCGTCCAGCTTAGTACCCAGGGTAACCGTGCTCAACGACTGGGTCTCACCACGGGTAAAGATGGCACTGCCGTGTGCCGAAGGCAGGTAGCTCACCTCGCTCCAAAGGGGACGAATCTCGTCCAGTTGGCGACCGTCCAAACGGGTGCGCTCGGCAAGCACCATATCGCGCATCGCCTCGCGTTCCGTGTCATGGTAATAGCGGTCAATCATAAACTGAATCTCATCCGTAAGGGTCTCCTCGGTATAATTGGCGTCGATAAACTCCTGCTTAATAGCCTCAAACCCTTCCTCGCGCTGGTGCTTGTTGGCAATACCCTGCTTGCTGAAATCATAGCACTTCTGGTAAACCGCATCGTGCAGACGCTGGCGCAGCTCCTCGTCATTCACCTCATGGCAATATTCACGTTTCTCGGTCTTGCCAGCCTCCACTGTCAGCTCGGCAATGGCACGGCACTGAATCTGGATAGCCTTGTGGGCAGCCTTGAGGGCACCCAGCATAACCTCCTCGCTAACCTCCTTCATCTCGCCTTCCACCATCATAATATTCTCCTCGGTGGCGGCAACAATCAAATCGAGGTCGGCACGCTCAATGTCAGGCATCGGGGTATTGATAACATACTCACCGTCGAGATACGACACACGCACCTCCGAAACCGGACCATTGAAAGGTATATCCGACACAGCCAACGCAGAAGCGGCCGCCAAGGCAGCCAGCTGGTCGGGCATAGTGTTCTTGTCACCTGAAATAAGGGTAATCTGGACCTGCACCTCGGCATGGAAATTGTCGGGGAACAGGGGACGCAGGGCGCGGTCCACCAGTCGGGCAATCAAAATCTCATGCTCCGAGGGACGGGCCTCGCGCTTGAAGAAACCGCCGGGGAAACGCCCCATAGCAGCATATTTCTCTTGGTAATCAACTGTAAGGGGCATAAAATCTACATTCTCGCCCACCTCTTTCTTTGCGCAAACAGTAGCCAGCAACATAGTGTCGTTCATACGCACCACTGCCGACCCGTCGGCCTGCTTGGCCAGTTTGCCTGTCTCAATCTCAATCATGCGGCCATCGCCCAGATCGAATTTCTTTGTGATAATGTTCATTTGTTTCCTTTATTATTCTTTATTTCCGCTACACGACGCACCGCGCGCCATGCATTCTGCAAGCCTCGACGGCGGTTAGAGCCGCCTCTGCCTGGCTATATCGATAATCTTATAGGCTTTTTCAAAAAAGGGTCCCCAGAGAACCCAGGGACCCCAACCATAACCAAATAAATATGAAAAACTATTACTTCCTTAAGTTTAACTTCTTGATAAGGGCACGATAACGCTCGATATCAACCTCTTTCAAGTAATCCAGTTGACGACGGCGCTTACCTACAAGTGCAACCAGCGCACGCTCGCTAACTTGGTCCTTCTTATTCTTTTTCATCAACTCAGTGAGATGTTGAATCCGGTAGGTGAACAGGGCAATCTGTGCCTCGACCGAACCAGTATCCTTCGCACTCTTACCATACTCGGCGAATATCTCTTCCTTCTTTTCTTTTGTCAAATACATGTTTTTGTTCTACGTTTTATGTGTGTTTTTCCTTTCGAATTCGTTTGCAAAAGTACAACTTTTTTTTCATTCCGCAAGCTTTTTTCAAAAAAAAGTCCACATTTAACCTTTATTAGGAAAGTACAGCACCGCCAGCCAAAACTCAATAATCTTTTTTTCAACTGAATAAAAAAAAATGCGTATCTTTGCAAAATTATCACCACACACTAACAATCCTATGAATTTTGGGGACATATTGCTGGTAATTATCAAATTTGCGGGTGCCGTAGTGGCGTTTATCTACGGCATGAAACTCATGAGCGAGGGGCTACAAAAGGTTGCCGGCAACAAAATGCGCAGCATTATGGGGCGCATGACCAACAATCCATTCAGGGGCATTGTAACCGGCGCCGCCGTCACGGCAGCCGTCCAATCTTCCACCGCCACCACCGTCATGGTGGTAAGCTTCGTCAACTCCGGCCTGCTCACCCTGGCCAGCGCCATAGCCGTCGTCATGGGCGCCAACATAGGCACCACCATCACCTCCTGGATCATACTCCTGGGCATCGTCGGAGAGGCAAACAAATTCGTCCTCCCTCTCACCATCTTCGCCATAGCTGCTCCACTCCTACTGATAAAAGGCGACAAAGCAAAATCCATCAGCGAATTCATCATCGGGTTCGGCATCGTCATGGTGGGACTCCAATTCATGCAGGACGCCATGCCCGACCTCAGCCAAAACCCCGCCCTGCTGCAAACCATGCACAGCTGGTCCGACTGGGGGTTCTGGTCCATCCCCCTATTCATTATCATAGGGGCAATACTCACCGTGCTCATCCAAGCCTCGTCGGCCGTCATGGCCATCACCCTCATCATGACCGCCAACGGCTGGATAGGGTTCGACATAGCCGTAGCCATCATCATGGGGCAAAACATCGGCACAACACTCACCGCCAACATCGCAGCCAAGGCTGCCAACACCGCAGGCAAAAAGGCAGCCCGTGCACACTTCGTCTTCAACATGGTAGGCGTACTCCTCACACTCCTCGTCCTCTACCCCGAACTCAACCTCATAGCCTATATCACCGAACTCTTCGCGGGCAAAAGCCCCGCATTCGACTTCAGGCAGCTCCCCGTCCATCTCGTCCCCCTGGCCATCACCATCTTCCACACCTTCTTCAACCTCATCACCACCGTCATCCTTGCATTCTTCATCCCGCAATTCCTCCAACTGATAAACCTCATGGTGAAAACCTCGCCCGAAGACAGCGAGGACGAGTTCCGGCTCCGCTTCATAAGTGGTGGATTTACCAACACCGCCGAACTCAACCTCCAGGCCGCACAAAACGAGATACAAAACTTCTCCACACGCATAATGCGCATGTTCACCTTCCTCCCCGGCCTGCGCACCGCCAAAGACGACGACGAATTCAACAAAACCCTTGCCCGTATAGAAAAATACGAAAACATCGCCGACCGCATGGAGATGGAAATATCGCGCTTCCTCACACAAACCGCCGCAGGCGACCTCTCGCAGGAAGGCTCACAACGCGTCTCCTCCATGCTCCGCATCGTCGACAACCTCGAAAGCATAGGCGACATCATCTTCCAAATCGCCATGACACGCAAAAACAAACGCGAAACGGCCGTACACTTCGACCAAGGCCTCAACGACAACCTCAGCCACATGACACGCCTCGTACAGCACGCACTCGACATCATGGACCAAAACATACGCCACGACAACCAGCAAATCAACCTCGAGGCAGCCTACAACGCCGAACAGGAAATAAACCACTACCGCGACCTGCTCCGCTCACGACACCTCGACGCACTCAAACTGGGCGTATACGACTTTGCCATAGGCAACGCCTACAGCTCCTTCTACGCACTCTACGAAAAACTCGGCGACTACATCATCAACGTCTCCGAAGCCATAGACAACAGCATCAAAAAAGCCGAAGTACTCGGAACAACAAAATAAAAACAAAAACCAAACATGGACACCCTCAAATACAACCTGCGCGGCGTATCCGCATCAAAAGAAGACGTACACAACGCCATCAAAAACATAGACAAAGGCCTCTACCCTAAAGCCTTCTGCAAAATCATCCCCGACCACCTCGGCGGCGACGACAACTACTGCAACATCATGCACGCCGACGGAGCCGGCACCAAATCATCACTCGCCTACCTCTACTGGAAAGAAACAGGCGACATGAGCGTATGGAAAGGCATTGCCATCGACGCCATAGTCATGAACCTCGACGACCTCCTGTGCGTAGGCGCAGTGGACAACATACTCCTGTCCTCCACCATCGGCCGCAACAAAAACCTCATACCGGGCGAAGTTATCAGCGCCGTCATCAACGGCACCGAAGAATTCCTGCAACAAATGCGCGACCTCGGCATCGGCATCTACCTGACAGGCGGCGAAACAGCCGACGTAGGCGACCTTGTACGCACCATCATCGTCGACTCCACCGTCACCGCACGCATGCGCCGCGCCGACGTAATCGACAACGCACACATCCACGCCGGCAACGTAATCGTCGGCCTCGCCTCCTACGGCCAGGCCACCTACGAAACACAATACAATGGCGGCATGGGCAGCAACGGCCTCACCTCCGCCCGCCACGACGTATTCGCCAAAACCTACGCCCGCCAATACCCCGAAAGCTACGACCACAACCTGCCCGACCAAGTGGTATACTGCGGCAACCGGCACCTCACCGACCCCACCGAAATACCCGGCATAGACGCCGGCAAAATGGTACTCTCACCCACCCGCACCTACGCACCCGTCATACGCCGCGTACTCGACCAATACCGCCCACACATAAGCGGAATGATACACTGCAGCGGCGGCGCGCAAACCAAAGTACTCCACTTCATCGACAACCTCCACGTAATTAAAGACAACCTCTTCCCCGTTCCGCCACTATTCCGCATGATACACGACGAAAGCCACACCGACTGGAAAGAAATGTACAAAGTCTTCAACATGGGCCACCGCATGGAAATCTACACCGACGAAACCGCCGCACAAGGCATCATCGACATAGCACACACCTTCAACATCGACGCACAAATAATCGGCCACGTCGAACCACACCCCACCGCACAGGTAACCGTAGCCACCGAAAACGGAACATACATCTACAACAATTAATAAACAACACCATGGCATCAATCTTTTCACGAATCGTAGCAGGCGAAATACCATGCTACAAAGTTGCCGAAACCGACAACTGCCTCGCCTTCCTCGACGTCAACCCCGTTGTGAAAGGCCACGTACTCTGCATCCCCAAAAAGGAAGTGGACTACATCTTCGACCTCGACGAAGACCTCTACTGCCAACTGCAACACTTCACCCAACGCGTAGCCAAAGGCCTTAAAAAAACCTGCCCATGCGTCAAAATAGGCATGGCAGTCCTCGGACTCGAAGTACCCCACGCACACATCCACCTCGTCCCCATGCAAACCGAAGCCGACCTCAACTTCCACCACCACATCAAAATGGAACCCGACGAGATGAAAGCCCTCGCTGCTCAAATCGCCGCAGCCATCGAACTGTAACACACCATCACCCAACAACCCAACGGTGGCCCGACCCAAAAGCCGGGCCACCGTTGCCATTTTATCAACCCAGCCTCCCAAAAAGTAACATCAACACATGAACCACAACAGTAACACAAAACCTCGGCAACAGCATAAAACAAAACCTCCCAACATAAGACAAGCACGAACACAGCCAGCCAACCGTTGTTGCCAAACCCCAATCCCGCCCCGGCACCGCTCCTTTGCCCACAGTTACTCGACAGTTACTCTACAGTTCTTCGACACCAAATCGAAAAACAAGAGAACAACTGACAAGTAAACAACGGCTATAAATGGGCGAAGCAACGGCCCAAAAAGGGAGCGACAACGGGTCCAAAAACAAAAAGGACTGGAGGAAGGACAAAGAATGAAAAAAGAATGGGCGGACACCCGTCTGGCCAAAATCCAAAGACTGGTGTCCGCCCAATAGTCCCAAACGGCCATGCCGTCAGGATGCAGTTAGCGAAAGAGGCTAACGTTCAATAGAAAGAATCTCAAATTGCATGGTTCCTGCAGGAACGACAACATCCACCTTATCGCCCGCACGTTTGCCAAGAAAAGCCTGGGCAAAGGGCGAGGTTACGGAAATCTTGCCTTCCTTAAGGCTGGCCTCGCTTTCGGGCACAATGGTATATACCTGCTTGGCGTTGTTCTTAATGTTACGGATGGTGATTTTTGACAGAAGCAACACCTTGCTGGTATCGATTTTCGATTCGTCGAGCAGACGGGCATTTGCCACAAGCTCCTGCAGTTTCGATATACGGGCTTCGAGATGGCCCTGCGCCTCCTTGGCAGCATCGTATTCGGCATTCTCGGAGAGGTCCCCCTTGTCGCGGGCTTCGGCTATGGCCGCTGCCGCTGCAGGACGGTCAAAGGCTATGAGGTGGTGCAACTCGTCTTTCAGTTTCTGAAGACCTTCTTCGCTGTAATATTTTATTTCTGACATAATGGTTGTTTTGTGTTATAGCGTTTAAAAATTAGGAAAGGCTTTGAAAGCCTTTCCTAATTAAGTTTATGTTACGGATATACTTTAGAAGCGGAAGGTGGCTCCGATGGAATGGGTACCACGGAGATTTGAACTTGCGCGGAAAGAGTAATCTATTGAGAGGGATGTGGGTTTCTCGCTGTCTTTCTTGCTCAGCGGTATGTCGACCGAGGCACCGGCACAGAGACCAGAGTTGGACGTGGTGCGGAGTGATTCGCTAAAGATGTCGGTCTGGTATACATAGCCACAACGGAGGTTGAGGATATCCAGCAGGCCGTATTCAAGACCCATAGCGAAGTTGTCCTTCAAGAAAGCGTTGGAGGTAAACGCGGCGGCAATGGTGATGTGCTGGCTTAAGGCCTCAATCAGGAAGTCGTAGGAGAGACCTATGTTGAGGCAGGTGGGCAGCTCCATCTCGGCCGAGCGATACTCACCGGTCATGGTGTTGTCGGCATTGTTGACAAAGGTGAACGACATGCCGGTACCCGAAAAGCTGAAGGAGGGACCCCAGTTTTTGAGGCTGATACCGAACTTGAGTTCATCGTTGGCACCGGTAACATACTGGATACCGGCATCCACAGCAAAGGCGCTTCCCGACACGTTGTCGGTCGACTCGCTGATGACTTTGAGGTTGACACCACCTTTAATTGAGGCTGTGAAGGTATGGGCGTAGGCCACATTGATATTCATCAGTGTGGGCGAAATGGTACCATTGATGGGTTCGGGACTATCCACAGTGGTAACATATATATCGCCAAAGCCCATAGACATGAGGCTCAAACCTACGACACCTTGGTCGAACAGACGGATAGCAAGGCCGAAAGCGTTGATTGATGCACCGCTGTTGAGACCGGATCTGCCTCCGTTGAGCATGGTGTTGGAGTAGGCGAACTCTACATTGCCAACATAGCTAAGACCTGCTATGTTCGAATAGAAAGCATCGAGACCGCGTACGTTGGACACATTGGCATTTCCCCAACCGGCACTGCGAGCCCAAGGATTGATGAGCAATTCTGTGCCACCGGCAGTACCTCTACGCTTGTCGTTACCGGCAAATACGGCTTCTGTCGTCACGAGCAGCATGATGGCCACTACAGTTAATATTTTGAATATGTTTTTCATTTTTGCTATTTTTAAAGATTAACAAACGGGGCTTAGAATCCAAATGAGTTCAGGTCGACAGGACGCATGGTGCCAAACCATTTAACAACACGCTCTCCTATGCCGGGTACTTTGAAGTGGATGAGATATACACCACCTGCAATGGGGATACCGTTGTGGTTGTGCAAATCCCAATCGAGGGTGGTGGCATTACCAGCGGTGGGGCCAAGACGGCGTACCAAAGTTCCATCAACAGTGTAGATAGAGACTACAGAACCTGTGGGTACATTGGTGAAACGAACCTTGGTTTCAAGCTGACTGGTGGTTTCGTAGGTGGAATAACTGTAGTATGGGTTCGGTACAACGTTGATGAGACTGAGGATTGAATCCTGGTAGGATTTGGACGAAGACTCGCGCGTTGCCTGGCCTGTAAGTGTTGCAATGTCGGGTGTGAGTTCGAACATGTACATAGGATAGTTCTCGTTCTGAAGTGTTGCATCGGGGAACAGGCGAACTGCAGAACCGTTGGGCGAGAGGAAACGACCATAAGGAGTGTTGACATCGATGTCGATGGTTACGTCGCAAGGGATGTTGATAGGATTGTCAAATTGGTAACGAGGAGAAATCAACGGCATATTGACCCATGCAACAGAGGCAAACAGAAGTGAAATAGAGTCGCGGCAGGGAATGAGAGAGGTGCTCTCACCATCAAGGACACCATGGTTAAGGCGCAAAGCCTCTACGTCGTTTCTCGGTACATAGTCCATCATGCGATCGAGCGAACGGAGCATGGTCACAGCCCAACGACCGGCATCATAGGACGGTGTCTTGTATGAGGTGACCACATCGCCTCTGCCATTGACCAGGTCAAAGAATGTCTGGTCTGTTGCATTCATCACATAGATGAAGTGGCGACCACCCATAACATAGTTTTGAGTACCTTCAAACAGATCAGATGTTGGATTCCAAAGCATGTCTGAACCGTTGTATTGGATGTAACGGGAATCTTCGCCAAACATGATGTTGAGACGCTCACCAGTAACGGTGTTGATAGCATAGCCGGGGAACCAACCCATACCATCCTCGCTGATGTAGGCAGGATTGGCAGGATCGTCTATATCGGCTGCTACACCGGCCTGAGCGGCTGTACGACCAAGCTTGTCGACAGAAGCATGTCTGCGCATCTGGAAACGGCGAGCATTGCCCTCGGATTGTGTATGGTCGTCGCACATTTCAAGTACCGGGCAACGGGTCCATTTGGATGTGTCGTTGGTGAAAACAATGCGCACACTGGGAAGTTTGGACATATCGTTAAAGTTCAAGGACTTGTTATAGAAGTTGTCCATTGTCTTACGGGTGATAGTCCATTTGTTATAGTTAGAAGCATACGTAGAACTTACTCGACAGAGACTATCAAGCATTTGATCGTCGGAAATATAATAACGGTAGCAGAATCCGGGATGGAAAGGTAAGGTAGAAACCAGACCATAAGGAGCCCAGCCACCAACAACTGACTCAAAGACCTCATATCTGTCAACGCCAGTAAATACGGGATTGCCATTCAATAGTTCTCTAAAGCCTTTGAAATAGTCTTCGTCAAGATAAGTTTCATTCATGCTGATTTCGCCAGTAGTGCCAGTGAAGGCTTTACGGGTACCACCTGCAAACTGAGTACCTGAACGCACCCAGTTTTGAATCATATAGTTGTCGTCGTCGATCAGGCTGGAGAGCCATGGAGTACTATTGTCAGAGAAAGTAATAGATGAGTTTAGCAAAGAGTTGTTGTTTACAAAACCGCCCCAATAACGGGATTCATAGTTCTGGGACATCATGGTAGTAATGATTAAAGGTGAGGCCACGGCTTGGGGATTGCTAATGGCAATGGCAATGCCAAGATCAAGGAAGATTTGCTCGTTGAAGCGATCTAAGGTGAAGTCTGATTTGACTGACATTACATTGTCATAGAGATATGGATTCTCGTCGTAGGTGGGGTCTTCGGGTGATTTGGAGATAACCCAACCATTGCTGGCCATCTCATCATGTTGGTCAAAACGGATGATGTATTTACCGGCATGAACATTGAGGGGGTCTATCACTTCAACACGGATGGGACCATAGTTCTGCTCATAACGAGGATTAAGAATCTGGCATGGATTGATGGCCATTCCATTACCGTCATTGCGCATTTTACCAGCAGGTTTACCAGGAACACCGGGGGCACCCATCAACTCTTCGATAGATTCGTCAGTGAGACGAAGGGCTGAACCACCGTTACCATAACCTTCGATACGGGTAATGTTGGGACACATGCCAAACTCGGCATTCACAACGGTACCACCGTTCTCCGAAGAGGGATCGTGAGGTATGGCAACAACGGGAGTAATGGTTCTGCCAAACTCATCTTTACGTCCAGCAAGGTAGGGTTCTTTCTGACCGTCGAGTTTGTCTGCCTCGATAGCGAACTCTTTGTAACGGTTCTGGGCATAGGCAATGCAGATAAAGTAGTATTCCTTATTGTTTACGAGGTTGGTGTTACGGCCCTGAGCAAAAGCATCGGTAGTAATACGGAAAACATGCTTAATACCCTGGTTTGAACCTTCAACCATGATAGAGGGAGTCATCAAGCCAGTAGTGCTGTTACGGGTGTAGTTGACCAGGGTTCCAATAGGAAGACTGGGATTATCATTGAAAGTGGTATCGTAAATGCCAGTTACACTGTCGTAAGAAACGCTTTCAATTTCGTCGTAGAAGTTGCGGATGTCACACTGGGCAACAAGAGCGGCTTTGGTTACATCGCGAATATCGGCCACTGAGACATTAGCATCCTTCAACTGATAGATTTGATAGCCCTCGAACTTATAGCTACGCTGGTCGTCGGAATAGAGCACTGTATGACCATTTGCATCGGTATAGGAACGAACAATGGCAGGATCGACTTCAGAGTATTTCTCACCATAGTTGTTGCTGGTGGGGTTGTCGTATTTGACATAAAGGATAAGTTCATTGTTCATCTCCTGAACAACGAGTGTGGGAGCGTCAGGACCATCAAGAACCTTGAAGCAGTTTTCGAAGAGTGCTTGGCAGACATCGTCGATTTCACGCAGCAACTCAACGGAGGAGTATGCCTTGCCCGAGGGAGCCTGTGCAAAAGGAATACCTACTGTGATGTAGTTCAAAGCACCAGGTTTCAGGGTGAAAGGACCAGCAGACTGCATGAAACGGCGGTCGTAGGGCTGGTTGCCGGCAGTTACTTCAGTCCACTCGTCCACGGCAACACCATTGGTACCCCAGTAGAGGGGATCGCTGTTGCCCGGGAACATGAAGTCACAATCATATTCGGTGGTACCGGTGCTAATACCATTTCCACCATATTTCATACGTTGACCGTTTTTCCAGAATCCACGGAGGTAGTTGTAGTAGTCGGTAGCCTTTGAGGGTTCACCATTGATAGCGTTGTTGCCATTGTCATAGTAAACAAAGCGACGCATACCGAAACGTTCATCATCAACAATGTTGTTACCGAAGTTCACACCATTGATGGCGCAGTTTCCAATAGCATCACCAGGAACGAAATACCAAGCATTGGGGTAGTAGAGGTCAGCATCGTCGGTAAGGCTGATGGTGTCATATGTGCCATCGGGGAGACGATAGAGATTCAGTTCATTGGGATAGTAGGCACGCATTTTTCCGATGTCAATCTTAGGATTATCCTTACCATCGGGATCCATATAGGGACCCTGGAAGAAGTCAATACCTACTGCAGGAGGGATACCAGAATAGGAACCAGAGCCAGGACCATCGCTTTCGTCACCGTTATAGCAGTAACCCAGACCACGCTTAACGTCGCATCCCACATAGTCGTCAAAGGCATAACCCAGGTCAGCATCAACCCACTGGCTGAAGTAGGTCTCTCTCAACTCGTAAGTGGAACGGTTAATAATCTCATAGGTGTAGAAGGTCATGTTGTTGATTTCATCGTTGGTGGAGAATCCAAAAGCCTGTGCACGGATTTCCATACCGATAGCTTGACCTTTAGACTCAGTATGGACATTACCCATATCGTTAAACACCCACCAAATAGTCTGGTCACCCTTCAGAACCTGGTCGGAAAGAAGACCACCGGAAACAATACCAGCCTCAGTTTCGAGGGTAGTAGCCACATGAGAGGTGTAGTCTCTTCCCCACTGAGCTTTCAGAGTGCGGGGGCAAAGGTCGTTGTTAAAGTCATAATAAGGATAGTCACCATCTTCCCAATTGTAGGCACCGTCGTGGTTGGCATCAAAATAAGGGGCCAGGTAGGGAGACTGGTTGGCATTGATGCCCGATGCAGGCCAATTTTTAATTGAGGCAGGAATTGACTCAGGAGAGAACGACTCGTTGGGAGTAGCACCGTTCTCATCATAGTCGAACATGGACATAAAGTCAAGCACCTCGGTCTTGGTAATGATATAGTGTTTGTCGAAATAGTTACAGACGGGCAGGTCAACAGAAGCAGTTTTCAGCTCAAGGGGGCCGGGCCAATAGTCGTCACCCTCGGAACCGAAACGAAGAGCTGCGATACGGAGTTGGTCATTGACATCGGTACCGCCAATCCACAAAGCAGCGCAGAAAAGCGGGCAAGTGTTACTGTTCTTTGGAAGGTGGTATTGTGCCACACTACCATCATACCACATATTGCCATAGCCGTTAATCAATGCCCTAACATTGTTGACATTCAGCTCAGCGGTACTCTGTGCTCGTTTGCACACGGCAGCTTTAGACTGGACTGCAGCCTTATGGGATGCGGTCTTTTTACAGACCTTGCAATCCTCAGCAAAAGCAGTCCCCGGCAATGCGGAGAAGAGGAAAGCCACCAATACTAATTTGCTAAATATATTCTTCATATCTTAATATTATTTTTCGTTGGAAATTAGAATGAGTAAGCAAGCGTAACCTTGAATTGACGGGGTGAAGTGTAATTCCAAGTGCCATTGTGTAAGTAGATGATGCTATAAAGATCTCGGAACGACTGAGGATCCAAATAAGCAGCAATGGTTGCCTGGGTTTCGGGGTCTGTCAGGTAGCCGTTATCCTCGGGGTTGCCCGAAGCAGGGAATACGTTTCTAATGTTACGTATGTCGAAGAGGTTGGTAACGGTAAGAGCCACAGTAAACCAGGTGTCATGTTTGTTGACTTTGATGGGGAAACGTTTGTCAACAATAATATCGAAGAAGAAACTCCAAGGCAGGTTGGCGCCATTGTAGCTACCAACGATAGTAGACTGCATGATGCTGAAAGCTTTGGTGTAAGGACGACCCGACTGGGCAACAGCCATGAAGTTAACACCAAAGTTTTCAAGGAGGTTGACTGTCTCTTTGCGAAGTTCACCAGTCTCCTTGTCCTTAACGGCACGATCAATCTTGGGACCATGGTAATTCTTGCCACCACCATAGCGGAAGTCAACATTGACTTTAAACTCGTGGCGACGGTCATCACCGATAGGATTGAGCATCTTCAGGGTTGTGTAACCCTCTTTGATAAGCTCCTGCATAGTAGTAGCAGTCAAACCCGTACCCTCAGCATACTGGAGAGTGTAGTTGGCGTTGACACGGATATTTTTAGACTGACGCATATCGTAACTGACAGTCAAACCCTTTGTGGTCTTAAAGTCAATGTTATCGTATGAATAGTAGTTCTGGTTGGGGTCAGCACCTGCATACTGAACGAGCTGGATAAGGTCACGGGTCTCTTTATAGTAGGCACTGACACTGATAGCGTTGAACTTGTTGAGCGCTTGCTGGAAACCAAGTTCATAGTTGGTGATGCGCTCCGGTTTCAGATTAGGATTATTGAGCGAGGTAATCTGGGTCATGTACAGATAACTGAAATAGTCTGCACGCCAGTTGCTGGAAGGACGACGGGCAATAATGTCATAGTTGGCTTTAAACTGTGAATTTTCACCGACGGGGAAAGAGAAAGCAATACGGGGCATAACCACCACCTGTGGCTTATAGTCCTCGAAAGCTTCCACACCAACGGTGTTGTTGGTCATAGCTTTCTGACCATTGGGAGTGCGGTAGGGAGTGGGTTTACCGGATTTACCAGCCAAACCATTGGGGGAAGCAAGTTCTACACCATTGGCATCATACCAAGTGGAACCGTTACGGTAACCGTAGATGGTGGGTTGGTCTGCATCAGCTGCATCAACATAGACAGTCCAGTTGTCACCGGCACCGCTATAAATGTCACCCTGGTAGGGAGCCTTGCCGTCTTTCAGGTCTTTAACAGAATAAGACTCATACAGCAGATAGGGATCTTTCAACACACTTTGGTTTGCGTCGAAGATATCAACACGCACACCCACGTTGAAGATAAGGTCAGAGAAGTAGAACTGATCCTGAATATAGCCAGCCATATAGGTTGGGGTGTAGGCAGGAGCATAGCGGTATTTGGGGTCGCTGGGGCTGAAATAGTCTTTCAAACTCCAGTTGCTGCTGTTAAACTTTTTACCAGTATGGTCATAACCATAGTAGTTGACAAGTCTGGAACCATTGTTAAAGAGTTCGTCGGCGGAGAACATATTCAAACCACCAGCTTTCACATAGTCCTCAGGAGTGTAGCGGTCGACATCGAGATAAGTGACTTCTAACTTTTCGTCACCAGACCAACCGAGATAGTCGCGCATAGCCTTGTCAAAATAGGATTGGCCTTCGCGGTTGAGCAAACGGTCGTAATCCACATAAAGGGTAGAACCAACCCAGCGATAGTTGGGTTTGCTCAGATCCATCTGCGAGATATGGCGGTTTGCATTCTGACGCATGATGGTCCACAAAGAATTTGAACTCAGTGCAAAGTAAGACTGGTCTGAACGGTCATACTGGAAACCAATCTCAATAGCGTGTCCTTTAATCTCAGCACTGGCTTTTGCTGCAAGGTAAATATAATCATTCTGCTGGAAGCCAAAACTACCATCTTGGACACCCACGTTTGCCATCAAGCCATAAATATCACTGGGAGAATCGCCATTAGCAAGACCCTTAAAATAGCGAAGGTTATCAATATTTGTAAGGGCTGGCGCAATATCGGGGATGCCTAACAATTGGAGATTATAGTTGGCCAAAATCTGGTTGCCTTCATAAGGCTCATAAGTACTCCAGTCGATAATGTCGTACCAGCTGTTCTGCACCATGGCAGCACGGCTGACGCCATTATAATTAAAGGAAGGATTGAGCTCGTAGTTGGGCACCTGCTCGGTCTCAACTCGACCAATGTAGCCATACTTGAACACATCGTTGAGACTGCTACCAAACACCTCGTTATATGTGTAGGATCTATAACGGTTGAACATGGCAGAAATGTTATACATAACATTCTTTATAGCCTTGCCCTCGGAGCTGTTGCCCTCAGTGTTGTCGGCAGATGTTTCCTCATCGGGGAAACGTTGGGTGAAATCAACCATCACGTCCCAGTTCACAGTGCGACCAACATTGTTGGCACTGCGGGGCATGTTAAGAGGTGCCAGCTGGGTGTTGGGTCCATAGCTGTAATCGAAGTCTCCGGTAATGTTCAAAGTGGCATAGTCGGAAAAACGAACATCAAAAGCCAACTGAGAACTGATGGAATAGGAGCGTGTGTTAGGGACACGACTTGCATCGCCACCGAAATCATTTTTAGTAAGATTTCTGATTTCAACAAACGCATCACTGTACAGACCTCTCTCAGCGCTGTAGTTTACAGTACCCGTTACAGGATCATAACTGATAGGAGCCTGTTCATATTGACGTACCAATGCATCGTTTACGACCATGTAGCGATAGCCCTTAGGACGATAGAAACTATTGTTTGCATATCTGCCATCTAAAGTTAAACGGAAACCGACGAGTGCACGGTCGCCAGTCACATTTCCATTCTCGTCCTTGATGCTCTGCTTGATAACAGGACCCATCAAGTATCCAACAAGGTTGTTATACATTCTATAATTGAGAAGGGTCTCATAACGAACACCACCGTGAAGCTGACTCGTAGGAGGTTTCAAGGTGATAATCTGAGTACCACCGATGGCTTCACCGATGCTTGCAGGTGTACCACCAAGGATAACCTGAATCTCAGCGATAGCCTCCTTGGGGACGTTCACACCGGTACGTTTACGGACACCACCGGTCATGGTCACCATGCCTTCCTCACCACGAGCGGTACTGGTACCACCGTCACTATAACCCACACCACCTACGGCAGCCACAATGGCATCCACAGATGTGCCGGGCATGTGAGCAATATCGTCGGCCGACATACGCTGACCTGTTTCAGCACTTCCGATATCAATAATCGGGTTTTTACTTTCCTTAATCTCTACGACCTCCAACGTTGTAGCAGCTGTTGAAAGCTCAATGTTGCAAGGAGAGATACCAGATGCTTTCACCGTGAACCCCTCTCGAGTGTAGACATTATAGCCGACACAAGAGGCCTTAATGTCATAATTACCGACATTAAGAGGAGCCAGTGTGAAATTACCATCCATGTCTGTTTGCGTACCCTTGATCTGTTTACCGTCTTGCACAGCAACGACGTTGGCAAAAGCAACAGGATCTTTTGTCTTCTGATCAATGATCTTACCTTTGATAGTACCCTGTGCGAGGACGAGGTTCGCCATCAGCAACAGACCGATTGTCATTAGTACTTTTCTAAACATACTTTTAGGTATTAATACTATATAAATTAATTAATTATCATAATGGTCAACCCCCGTAAGGTATTTGGGGGTCAAAATGGCATTATAGACGATAGCTTGTTTCAGGTCAAAATTAAAAGAGGGCATCTGTTCCTCTTGTCGCACAGCCTGGGGGACAATACGGCTCACCTTGGGTTCACTGTTAGGCTTCTCCAACGAAGAGTCTTCGGTCTCATAGGTGAAATATCCTGCACTCTTCTCCTCCTGGGCAAAACTTTTGCGAGTAGACTTTGCCGCTGTAAAGAGGCTCTCGTCTACCGACACAGGTTTGAGTGGCTGATTCTCCAGGTCGGAGAGTTCCTTCCGGAAAGCATTAATAAACTTTGCCGACCTTCCTCCGACCAGGAGAACAATAACCAATACGAAGAAGATATATTCCATCGTCTATATATAATTTGTCAATTAGGCATCAAGCGCTTTCTGATCGCGACGCGAAATCTCAAATACAACGGCGCATGCAATGCAGACCGACGAGAAGACACCAACCAGAACACCAATCAGTATAGCAAAGATAAAGCCACGGATTACTTCACCGCCAAAGATAAACATCATCAGCAGGGTGAAGAAAGTCGTACCACTGGTATTGATAGTACGTGCCAAGGTTGAGTTGATAGCATCGTTCATGTGGGTCTTAAGACTGCGTTTGGGGTACAGTTTTCTGTACTCGCGCACACGGTCAAATATAACCACCGTTGCATTGATTGAATAACCAATGACCGTCAGTACTGCAGCAATAAACGACTGGTCGACATCCAGATTGAACGGAAGCAGTCCATGCAGCAGGGCAAAAGCACCGATAACCAAAATGGTATCGTGAGCCAGTGCAACCACACTGCCTACACCGAAACGCCAGCTGCGGAAACGCAGGCCAATATATACGAACATCACAAGCAGACCACCGATAACAGCCAGGAATGCATTACGCACCAAGTCATTGGCAATGGAAGCACCCACTTGCTCCGACTGGATGATACCTAACGGGTTGGTCTCTGTGCTGCGGAACTCATCCTCTGTAATACCATTTGCAAAGAATCCCTTTGTACCGGCATACAGCAGCGATGCAATCTCGTTATTCACACTCTCACCATCCTCATTGAATTTATACTTGGTGGTAATCTTCAACTGGGTGCTGGGACCATAGGTCTTCACCTCAGGAGCCTCGCCGAACTGCTGATCAAGGGCAGAGCGCACCTCTACAGCATTAACGGGCTGGTCAAAGCGTACCACATACGTACGTCCACCTGTGAAGTCAATACCACGGCTCAACCCGCGAGCAAAGATACCAACCAAACAGATAACAATGGCACAAACGGCGATGATATAAAAGGTCTTGCGCTTTCCAATAAAGTCGACATGGGCGTTGCGCATAAAGTTCTCTGAGAAGGGGAAGGAGAAATTCATCTTCTTCTTATGGTTCAACATCCAGTCAATGCACAGGCGAGTGATGAATATGGAAGTGAACAGGGAGGTTACGATACCGATGCACAAAGTAACGGCAAAACCTTGAACAGGACCCGAACCGAACATAATCAGCACCAGACCCAGCAGGAACGTTGTGACCTGTCCATCGATGATGGCCGAGTATGCATTCTTGAAACCTGCTGCCACAGCATTTGCCATACTCGAACCCGAACGCAACTCCTCTTTGATTCGTTCATATATAATGACGTTGCCGTCCACAGCCATTGCCAGTGTCAAAACAATACCAGCGATGCCCGGCATGGTGAGCACTGCCCCAACCGAGGCCAACACACCAAGCAGCAGGAAAATGTTTGTGATAAGAGCCACAGCCGAAACCCATCCGCCTCGGTTGTAGAATACCACCATATATATAAGAACTATAAGGAAAGCAAGGATAAATGAAATCAAGCCTCTGTTGATAGACTCCTGACCCAACGACGGACCAACAACAGCCTCTTGCACTATGATGGCAGGTGCGGGAAGTTTACCAGACTTAAGGATATTGGCAAGGTCTTTGGCTTCTTCCAAAGTGAAACCACCAGTAATCGAAGAACGACCTCCTGCAATCTCACCGTTAACAACGGGGGCAGAATAAACCAAATTATCAAGTACAATAGCGATGCAGTTGCCCACATTCTCACCGGTGATGCGTTTCCACTCGCGGGCGCCCTCGCTATTCATCGTCATAGAAATCTCATTGCCGCCTGCATTGCTGAAATCCTGGCGAGCATCGGTAATAACACTTCCGTCAAGCAGAGCGGAGCCGTCACGGGTGTTGATGCGGATGGCATACAACTGATAGATGTCCGAACCCTCTTGAACAGGCTTTGCTCCCCAAAGGAACTTAACCGAACGGCTGTCCACAATGCGTTTCTCAAACGCGGTTTCAATCATACGGCTGATAGCATCGCGACTCTTGCCGTGAGCATATCCCACCACAGGGCCGGCCATCAAGCCACCCTGTTGATCAATGTTGGGCATCAACATATTCTCATTAAAGAGCGGGTGATTCTTGGTCAGTTCATCCGTCGAACCCTCCACGTTGTCGCTCTTGTCGGCGCCCAAAGCGTTCAGCAATGAGTCGCCTTCCGAGACAGGCTGTTCTTCGACAACAGCCACCTCTTCCTCAACCTGCTCTTCTGCGGCATCAGCTCCGCCTATCGAGGCGATGAATTGGTCTACCTTGTCAAGCATCTGATAAGCTTCGCCATTGTCATAGGTCAGCCAGAACTCTAACTGGGCAGTCCCCTGCAGAAGTTTGCGAACACGCTGCGGGTCTTTCACACCAGGGAGCTCTACAAGGATACGCTCGGAGGCGCGTAACTGCTGTATAGTGGGCTGAGCCACGCCAAATTTATCTATACGCTGACGGAGGATTTCATAAGTACGGTCATAAGCACCGGCTGCCTCTTCCTTAACAACCTTGATAACAGCATCGTTGTCATCGTTCAGCTTGATGCGGTCACGCAACTGGGTGTTGAAATAAGAGGCCAGCTGCACATTGGGGTTCACCTCGCGGATGGCATCATAGAACAGGGAGACAAAGTCTCTGTTGGTGGTCTTCTTCTGGGCTGCCACAGCCATATCGATAGCCTTGTTAAACACCGAGTCTTCGGTATGACCTGCCAAAGCGCGCACCACATCTACGGTGGAAACTTCAAGCATCACGTTCATACCACCCTTCAAGTCCAAACCGAGGTTAATCTCACGGGCCTGGCACTGACGGTAGGTATAACCCAAATAAACCTTCTCACTTGCCATGGAATCAAGGTACTGGGCCTCGCGGTCAATCAGGAGCGAGTCCTTCAGTGCCTGTGCATACAAACCATCTCCGTGGGATTTGGTGTTAATCAACGTTTGTGCTGTTGTACTCTGAACATAGGCGTCTGCCGCTTTCGCTGCATTTTTCTCAACCCTGCTTGTAACAAAAGTAAACGACAATTGATACAAACAGACTAGGACAAAAGCCCATGTAAGAAATCTGATAAGTCCTTTATTCTGCATATCTTACGTATTAAAGTTTTGTTTAGTTATTACACTTTTTGAACATGCAAAGATAACAATTTTTATCGACACAACAAGCATTTTTCCAAAAAAAGGCGTATTTTTGCAAAAAAATAAATACTAATGAACAACGAAAACGAACCTACAACACTCAGAAACATCCCCATTACCCAATGGGCAAAAGAAGACCGTCCCCGCGAAAAAATGATGGCCCTGGGCAAAAAGAGCCTTTCCGACAGCGAACTCATCGCCATCCTTCTTCGCACCGGTATTCCCGGTGCCAGTGCAGCCGAACTCGCCAAACAAATCCTTCAACTGTCCGGCAACAGCCTTACCGAACTGGGACGTATGGAAGTCAGCGATTTGCAACGCTCAACCAAAGGCTTGGGCATGGCCAAGGCAGTCACTGTTCTGGCCGCACTCGAATTGGGCAACCGCATGCTCAAAGAGGTTAATGAAAACAAGGAAGAGATAATCAAGAATAGCCAAGACCTCTATCACATCATAGCACCCGGCATCATCAACCTGCCCCACGAGGAATTCTGGGCCGTCTATCTCAACCAGCGCAATAAAGTCACATGGAAACAGCGTATTGCAGCAGGTGGACTGACACAGACTACCGTTGATGTACGCATCATCTTCCGCACAGCACTTGAACACAATGCTGTAGCCTTAGCCGTAGCGCACAATCACCCTTCCGGGAACCTCCAGCCCAGTGGCGCTGACAAAGAGCTAACCCAACGCATCTTAAAAGCAGGCACCATCCTGCAAATAAAGCTATTGGACCACATCATAGTGGGTATCACCCCCACTGGCGAGAAGGACTATTACAGCTTCAGCGAGCACAACATTTTGTAACCTCCACCGAAACCGATTCCAACTGCCCACCTAAAGGCGGGTTAAGTTTTGATACCTTAGCAGTCACGCTCTCCATAGCTGGAAAACCCGTTAACAAGGCCTGACAAATCCTGTCGCCCACATGTTCCAGCAGATGGGATGGTGTTCCCATCTCACGCTTCACAATCCGATACACATCCAAATAACTAATCGTATCGGCAATATCGTCGGTTTGCTGAGCCTTTGAAGTGTCGGTCACATAGCAAACATCCACCCTAAAATGCGTACCTATGGCCTGTTCCTCGGCAAAACAGCCATGATATGCATAAAACTCCATCCCACTAAGCGTTATCTTTCCCATATCGCATTATATTTGGAAACTTCACTAACCGAATAACCACCACCGCATAGCATCATACAATCAATGCCAAACGGGGCATTCACACTAACGTGTCAAATCCAACCTACACGGGCATCAAACTATGGCGTCGAACTGTCTCAGGAAACGGAGGTCGTTCTCGAAATAGAGGCGCAGGTCACGCACCTGATATTTCAACATTGCCATACGCTCCACCCCCATTCCAAGCGCAAAACCGGTATATTCATTAGGGTCTATACCACATGCTTTCAGCACATTGGGATCAACCATACCACAGCCTAAAATCTCCAACCATCCTGTACCCTTGCAGATATTGCACCCTTTGCCACCGCAAATGCCGCAGGAAATATCCATCTCGGCCGATGGCTCGGTAAACGGGAAATACGACGGGCGCAGGCGGATTTGGGTCTGCTCCCCAAACATCTCCTTGGCAAAATAGAGCAACGTCTGCTTCAGGTCAGCAAATGAGACATGCTTGTCCACATACAACGCCTCCACCTGATGGAAGATGCAATGAGCACGGGCGCTGATAGCCTCGTTGCGGAACACGCGGCCAGGCGCAATTATGCGTATAGGAGGCTTGTTGTTTTCCATTACACGCACCTGCACCGACGAGGTGTGTGTACGGAGTGCCACTTCCTGGCGTCCTTCCTCTTTCTCTACAAAGAAAGTGTCCTGCATGTCGCGTGCCGGGTGGTCGGGGGGAAAGTTAAGTGCCGAAAACAGGTGCCAGTCATCCTCTATCTCAACCGACTCGGCAACCGTGAAACCAATGCGCGAGAAAATATCAATAATCTCGTTCATCACCACCGACAGCACGTGTCGGCTTCCGGGAAGCGAGAAATCGGCCGGCATGGTAAGATCACCTGTCGACTGCAGCTCCTGATGCTCCTCGACAAAGGCCTTAAACTCCTCAATCTTCGCCATAGCAGCTGTCTTGAGCATATTGAGTGCCTTTCCCAACTCCTTCTTATCTTCGTTGGGAACAGACTTAAACTGCTCAAATAGTTCGCTGACAATTCCTTTCTTACCCAGATATTTGACACGGAAAGCCTCAATCCGTGCAGTTCTGTCCTGAATGTTTTCGATTTGTGCGGCCTGGATATCCTCGATATAGGCCTGGATTTTACTGACTAATTCGTTCATCTCTCTATAACAGTCATCTTCATTTTAACATCTTCAACCGGGCGGTCCATTGGCCCGCAGGGCACTGCGGCAATCTTGTCCACAACCTCAAGGCCTTCCACCACCTCGCCAAAAACTGTATAGTCACCGTCCAAAAACGGAGTTCCACCCAAAGTGGCATACACCTTAGCTTGCTCGGGGGTGAAAGTCTTGCCATATCGGTCTTCAACCATCTTCAACCGGTCAGCGGTCCATGTATTACCCTGCACAATATAAAACTGGCAGGACGAGGAGGCCTTCTGCGGATTCACCTGGTCGCCCTGACGGGCAGCAGCCAGTGCACCCTTCTTGTGGTAAAGGCCCGGCACAAACTCGGCCGGAATCGTATAGCCCAACTCGCCGTCACCGAGCATCTGTCCCGGCTTGGCATTACGCGAATTAGGGTCTCCTCCCTGAATCATGAACTGGTTTATCACACGGTGGAAGAGCAGACCGTCATACGTGCCTTCCTTCACCAATTTTAGAAAATTATCGCGATGTTTCGGGGTCTCATTATACAACTTGACCACAATGTCGCCATATGAAGTTTCAATTTTAACGAAGTACACCTTTTCTCCTGTTTTATGCTGTTGCACAACTTTTTGTGAATGCGCACAAAAGAGAAAAGATAAAAAAACAAATAATAAAGAAATTTTTTTTGTCATCATTCCGTGTTTTTTTCCTATCTTTGCAGATGCAAAAGTAGTCAAAAAAATTCATATAAGCACAAAATAAACGAAAAAATTATGAAGAAAAAAGTTCTGCCTTTTATCGGCATTCTGTTTATCAGTCTATTATCCACCGTCGCTTTCAGCTCCTGCGACAAGGACACTTGGTGCTATCTTGATGTCACCGTATTGGATTCTCGCAACAACAACGCTCCCGCACCCGGTGCCTGGGTCAAGATCCAGTATGTTAAAACCAACGAAGCCGACCCACAAAACAACATCACCGGCACCATCTCCGACACCGGTCAGTGCGATGCAAACGGCGTCTACTCCACCAAGTTTGCAGCCCCTGCCATATTCACCGTCCTTGCCCGTATCGACGAGCCCGACACCCTGAACAACAAGTTCTACTATCGCGAAGGCGAGCGCTCCATCCGACTGAAGCCCAGCGAAGTGGTTACCACTACCGTAAAAGTAACGGGCGAAAAGACCCTCGGCCGTGCCGACTTCAAGGACATTTAATCAAAACCCTGCATCATGACAACCAACTTCTCGGCCAGCGACAAACAACAGATGGCTGCGCTGGGGCTGTCCGAAACAGCAGTGGCGCACCAAATTGAGAACTTCCGCAAAGGCTTCCCCCCCACCGAGCTCGTGGCTGCAGCCACAGTCGAAAATGGTGGCATCCTGCACATGGACGACGAAGCCATCAACCGCTATGCCGCCTACTACAAAAAGGCCTCCACCGGCAAACGCATTCTCAAATTCGTCCCCGCTTCCGGAGCTGCCACACGCATGTTCAAAGACCTCTATGCCTTTACCGCCACCTACTGCGGTGTCGACTACAAAATCGGCAACGACCATCCCGAGGTCAAAGAGTTCCTCGAAAAAATACGAACCTTCGCCTTCTTCGACGACCTTGTAGCATGCATGGAGCGTTCCAAGGCCGACTTCAACGACTACATGCAACGCGCCGACTACGCCTCCATCATCAACTTCCTCCTCAAGGAGCAATACATGGGTTATGGCAGCCTTCCAAAAGGCCTGCTCAAGTTCCACAAATACGGCCACCTGCAACGCACCCCGTTAGAGGAGCACATCGTCGAGGGTGCCGAATATGCACGCATGAGCGATGGCAACGTCAACATCCACTTCACCGTCTCCCCCGAACACCGCGCCCTTTTCCGCAAAAAGGTTGCCGAGGTAAAGCGCTACTATGAGGAAGCCTTCCACGTCAAGCTCAACATCACCTTCTCCGAGCAAAAACACTACACCGACATCATCGCCGTTGACGAGCAGAACAACCCCGTGCGCGACGACAACGGCAATATCGTCTTCCGTCCCGGCGGCCACGGCGCCCTCATCGAAAACCTCAACGAGCAGCGCGCCGACATCATCTTTATCAAAAACATCGACAACGTGGTGCCCGACTGGATGAAACACACCACCATCATCTACAAAAAGGTGCTGGCCGGACTCCTCCTCAGCCTGCAGGACAAATGTTTCGACTACCTGCACCAGTTGGACAAAGGCGTATCTTCCCAAACACTCAAAAAAATCGAGCTCTTCCTGCAGCAAGAACTCCACACCGAGTTGCCCCAAGGATACGATACCCTCACCCCCAAACAGCGTGCCGAAGCACTGCACAACCTGCTCAACCGGCCCATGCGCGTATGCGGCATGGTCAAAAACCAGGGCGAACCCGGAGGTGGCCCTTTCTTCACTCTCAACACTCATGGAATCAAAAGCCTGCAGATAGTGGAGACCGCCCAAATCAACCGTAAAAACCCCGAACAGGAAGCCATCCTCTCCAGTGCCACCCACTTCAACCCCGTCGACCTGGTCTGCGCCACCAAAAACTACCGTGGCCGCTACTTCGACCTCAAACAATTCGTCGACCCCGCCACCGGCTTCATCAGCAAAAAGAGCAAAGGTGCCACCGTACTCAAATCGCAGGAGCTCCCCGGACTCTGGAACGGAGCCATGGCCAACTGGATAACCCTCTTTGTCGAAGTGCCGCTGGCCACCTTCAACCCCGTCAAGACCGTCAACGACCTGCTTCGCAAAGAGCACCTCGAAGGTTGACCGCCCCATACCCCAAATCAAATAGCCCTGTCCCGCATGGGACAGGGCTATTTGTATATCGGCAAATATCGTGTGTCAAAACCGTCCGTGGGCACCGCCGCCGCCGAAACTGCCGCCGCCAAAGCCGCCGAATCCGCCCGAACCAAAGCCGCCCGAGCCGAATCCGCCGCCCCACGACGAGCCGCCGCGCGGAAACACAAAGCCACCCCAAAAAGGACCGCTGCTCTTGCCCGAACCACCCGTAAAGTGGTCCGACCCGTCGCCGTGGTGCTTCTTGTCGTAGCGGTGCGCCAGCACCAAAATAACCACAAACAGCAGCATAAAGCCCAGCAAGGCAAACAACGCCGCACGGTCTTCGCGCTTATAGTCGGCATAGCTATACTCACCCCGGCACACCGGCTCTATCACATCCAAAGCCTGCACCAGCGCGGTATAGTAGTCGCCCTCGCCCAAAGGACCAATCATCTCGTCGTCGATAATATGCTTGCAGAAAGCGTCCGGCAGCGCCCCCTCCAACCCGTATCCGGGCACCAAGGCCACATCTCCATAGGGCTCCTCCTCCGTCTTCGACTTAATCAAAATCACCAAGCCGTTCTTCAACTCCTTCTGCCCTACCCCCCAGGTGGTGCCGATACGCGTACCCAGCTCCATAATCTCGCAGCCGTGCAACGAAGGGGTAATCACCACCAGTATCTGGTTCGAGGTGCTGTCGTCAAAAGCCACCAAGCGGCTCTCCAGCTCCTGCTGCTGGCTATCGGTGAGCATGCCGGAGTAATCGTTCACCAGCATATTGGTCGGCTCGGGACACCAAGGCTCCTGCGCCCGCAGCGCTAATGCCGACAGCAAAAACAGCAATATCAGCCAACGTTTCATCAATCCTAAAAGTGAGTTCTACTAATTCATATTACTACATATCATGCCCGCGCGATGACACACAAAATCTACATGTCACACATGTACGATACGGGCCATAAAGTCTTAAAAATCAAACTTCACCTCCACGGGTTCCTCGCTGCCCTCGGGAGCGGTAAAGTAACCCTTCTTCTCAAAACCGCAAATACCCGCAATAATGTTGTTCGGGAACCGGCGCAGCATCTTGTTATAGGCATTCACCGCGTCGTTAAAGCGACCGCGCTCCGTGGCAATACGGTTCTCCGTCCCCTCCAGCTGCACCTGCAGGTCGCGGAACCCTTGGGTAGCCGTCAGTTCCGGGTAGCGTTCCACCACCACATTAATCGAGCGTGTCAACGCACTCGACAGGGCATCCTGAGCCTTCTGGAACTGTGCCACATTGGCCTCGGTCAGGTTATTGGCATCCACCTGCACCGAACCGGCTTTGGCGCGGGCCTCGATCACCTCCGTGAGCGTACCCTTCTCATAATTGGCAGCACCCTGCACCGTGGCCACCAACTGTGGTATAAGGTCAGCGCGCCGCTTATAGGCATTCTCCACCTGGCCCCAGGCCTGGGACACATTCTCCTCCGTGTTAACCAACTTGTTGTTGATGCCCACGCCCCATAGGAACGCCACGACAACAACACCTACAATAACAAGAATCGTGATAGCAGTCTTTTTCATCTTATAAAACCATTAACTTAGTTACACATGCCGCCCTTAGGCGGATAAATTCAAAATGCAAAGATAAGAATAAAAAACGGAATAGCAACAAAAAAAAAATCACCACCATAATAAAGAAAAAGTTGTGTATGTCAAAATAAGTTCGTAATTTTGCACAATCTTTTCAACAACAGGAAACACCTGTTGCAAACAATAAATCAAGAAGTTAAACAATAAAAAATAACACTGTCATGGGTATCAATGCCAATAAGAAAGTAAAAAGACGCAAGGTAAGAATCAATGGCAACAAGAACTCCACCAACAACTGGGGTATCACCGCAGCCGGTTGGAATGCCGTTCACAAAGCCGTCATCAACGCTGAATAAAGAGCAGCGAACCCGCCTCAGCGGGGAACCGATTCAACCACGCAAAGATAAAGAGCCGCCAAAATGCGGCTCTTTTTTTATTCCCAAACCATGAAAAAGTCGTATATTTGCAGTTGTATAAAAAAATGAAACCTCCTAATATCATCCCATAAATCCCTAAAATACAACCCAAAGGAACTATGGAACAGGAACCATCAATTCTGAATAATATAATGACATGGCTCAACGAAAACCCAATTGTTGCCATTATTTCTTTTTTGGGAGCCATTGCCTCAATATTGTCGTTAATTAATAAAAAGTCAATATGCAAATGGGTATGTAAACTATTAAATAGACGTGCAAAGCAGACACCCAGCACCTCCGGGCTACCTCACGAATTACAACAACAATACCTCCTCGGCAAGATATATATCCAGCCCGACATAACCGACACCCCGCCATCCGTTGGCAACGGCACCCGGGAACCACTGCACGACTTCTTCCTCAACAAAGCCCTTATCCGTAATTCCGCAGAACCCAACACCGTCTACATTCTCTTTGGCGACACAGGCACAGGCAAGACCGCCGCCCTTGTGCATCTCTACGAGGAATACAACCAACGCTACGCCAAAACCCAACCGCCCTTCCCAAACATTGAGTTCATACCCCTCCGTGAAAGCGAAGCCATCGACAAAATAAAACAACTGCCTAACCCGGAAGAGACCATCCTGCTCCTCGATGCCTTGGACGAATCCCCCAGGGTACAAGACAAAACACAGCGCGACCTACTCATCGAAGAACTCCAACCGCTGCTCCGCTCCTTTGCCCGTGTGGTGATAACCTGCCGCCCACAGCTCTTGGAGGACAGCACTGCACAAGTCAGACTCACCCATACCGCTATCCGTACAGCCACCCGTTTCTTCGAATGGACAGAACGGTACATCGCCCCCTTCTCCAACCGCCAGGTTCAGAACTACTTGGACCAAGTATTCACCTTCCGCTCCGAAAACAAACTACGCAAAAGAGCCGAAAAAATTGTCAGCGAACATGCCGACATCGCCATCCGTCCACTGATACTAACCTTTATACGCGACATAGTCGAATCCAATCGCAAAACCGACACCACCCTCGACATCTACGACATCATCATCGAGAAAACACTCGAACGGGACATCAAAATCCTCTACCCCGTGCCATTCCCCAAGCCCCTGCCCGAACTCAAACAGCGGTGGTGGGACATCTGCTCCAAGGTGGCTGCAAGCATGTACCAACACAACCATCACAACTCAATCGCCGACAAAGAATTAGACACTATCCCGTCCGTCGCTGCCGAGCCACAACTCAAACAGCGTATCCTGCTTACGCGTGCTGGCAACGAAGACGACTACCACTTCTCCCACAAATCATTCTACGAATACTTCATGGCCTACCGCTTCCTGCTGCACCCCTATAAGATAAAAACGGTCTACAACATGGACTTTGCCCTGAAACTCTACGACCAACTGCTCCAAACCCGCCTCAACCAAGAAACAGCACACTTCCCCAACCTGCCAAGCATCTCCACCGACACCCTTGCCAACTCCCTGCACAACATCGGCTCTGCTTTAGATGACATTAACCACTTCTCAGAAGCCGAACCCAAATATAAGGAAGCACTGGAACTGTTCAGAGAATTACTCCAAGAGAACCCCGATGCCTACCTGTCCAATGTGGCCAAGACGCTTAACAACTTGGCTATCATCCACAGTAAAACCAATCAATACAACAAAGCCGAAGCGGAATACAACGAGGCCCTGAAATACTACCGCCAATTGGCAAAGCAGAACCCCGATACCTACCTGCCCGATGTGGCCACAACGCTGAACAACTTGGCCAACAACCACAGCGGCACCAACCAATACGACAAAGCCGAAGTGGAATACAACGATGCCCTGAAAATACGCCGCCAATTGGCAAAGCAGAACCCCGATGCATACCTGCCCAAAGTGGCTCAGACACTGAACAACTTGGGTGCCCTCCACAACAACACCAACCAATACGACAAAGCCGAAGAGGAATACAACGAGGCCCTGAAATACTACCGCCAATTGGCAGAGAAGAACCCTGATGCCTATCTGCCCTACGTGGCCGGGACGCTAAACAACTTAGCCATCCTCCACCGTAGAACCAACCAATACGACAAAGCCGAAGTGGAATACAACGAGGCCCTGCATATACGCCGCCAATTGGCAAAGCAGAACCCCGATGCCTATCTGCCCGATGTGGCCTCGACGCTGTACAACATGGCACGCAATTACATAGCCAAAGGTGCGGATTACCTCCCCATAGCGGAGCAGTGTGCACAGGAGAGCTTGGAAAAATACCGCATCATGGCGGAGAAAAGCCATGCCGCCTTCGACGGTGACGTAAAGGATGCCGAAGAACTCTTGGCCGAAATCCAACGTCTGAGAGAGCAGCAGGAGAGCTAATACGATGCATACCACACGCCGCCTCCGTGCGTCCCCTCTTTAGAGGGGTACGGCGTAGCCGGGGGGGTATGTTTTATTTACATGGACTTTATTTATTTGTGCTGGCTCCGCCAGCGTTATACATACCCCTACCCCTCTAAAGAGGGGATGTGCTGCACGCAACCACATGTATCTGCGCTGCTTACCTTATACATACCCCTGCCCCTCTAAAGAGGGGATGTGCTACACGCAACCACATGTATCCAAGCTGTATACCACACGCCGCTACCGCGCGTCCCCTCTTTAGAGGGGTACGGCGTAGCCGGGGGGTATGTTTTTCTTTAAGGACTTTTTTTTGTGCTGGCTCCGCCAGCGTTATACATACCCCTACCCCTCTAAAGAGGGGATGTGCTACACGCAACCACATGCATCCATGCTGCATACCTTATGCATACCCCTACCCCTCTAAAGAGGGGACGTGCTACACGCAACCACATGTATCTGCGCTGCTTACCTTATACATACCTGCCCCTCTAAAGAGGGGATGTGCTGCACGCAACCACATGTATCTGCGCTGCATACCTTATACATACCCCTACCCCTCTAAAGAGGGGATGTGCTACACGCAACCACATGCGTCCATGCTGCATACCTTATA
>Ga0310697_10000714_pt1 | contig 42854 bp, 24 predicted proteins | sample 172DNAGHGlowgp2_FD_203883 | JGI IMG/M metagenome (GOLD analysis project Ga0310697, IMG submission 203883) | Sheep rumen microbial communities from Palmerston North, Manawatu-Wanganui, New Zealand - 1728 DNA GHGlow gp2 (v2) (version 2) | ecosystem: Host-associated > Mammals > Digestive system >...
CGCATCCAGGCCCGTACCGGCAGGACGGAGTACCGCCTGCTCTGGATGGACCGCAACGTCGACTACATGTCCACGGACGTGCTCCGCAAGATCGCTTCGCTGGTGAAGGCCGGCGTGCAGCTGGGCGGTGTCCGCCCGAGCCACGCCGCATCGCTCGCCGACGACCCGGCCGAGTTCGAGGCGCTCGTGAAGGAGATCTGGGAGAGCGGCCGCACCAATGTCCACGAATCCACGGACCTGCCCGCTGTGCTCAAGGAGATCGGGGTCCAGCCTGACGTCGCGATCGACGGCAGCTTCCGCTACCTCCACCGCGACTGCGGCGACGCCCAGGTCTACTGGATCAACAAGCCCCTCTCCGAGGGGGGTGACGTCACCCTTTCGTTCCGCGTATCCGGTCTGAAACCGACCGTATGGCATGCCGAAACCGGCAAGATGGAAGAAGTCTCCTACCGGACCGCCGGCGGCCGTACCGAGGTCGACCTGCACCTGGTCCCCAACGATGCCGTCTTCGTGGTCTTCGCCGGCAAGGGCGAAGCCTCCCGCACCGTCGCCCGGCCGGTTGAGCGTGAGGTCCTGACGGTCAGCGCCCCCTGGACGGTGAAATTCCAGGAGAAGCGCGGCGCTCCCGCCGAGGCCGTCTTCCCGGAACTGAAATCCCTCTCCGAGTCGGATGTGTTCGGCATCAAATACTTCTCCGGCGTAGCCACCTACTGCAATACGCTCTCTGCCTCCAAGCTGGAGGGCCGTGCGGTCCTCGACCTGGGCAAGGTCTGCAATATCGCCGAGGTCTATGTCAACGGCCAGTACTGCGGGACCGCCTGGAAGGCGCCCTGGACCGTGGATGTGACCGATGCCCTGAGAGAAGGGGACAATGCTCTGGAAATCAAGGTCGCGGACCTCTGGATCAACCGCCTGGTCGGCGACAACCAGCCCGGCGCACCGGAGCGGATCTGCACCACCCCGGGCGTGCAGTCGATCTATCCGGCGGACTATCCGCTCAAGGAAGCCGGCCTGATCGGCCCTGTGCGCTTGCTGGAGAGCAAGTAACCACCGTAAACCGGATGAGCGTCTTGTTATTTTTCCTATCTTTATAGAGAAAATAACAAGACGCTATGCTATTCCGTACTCATCCCCTGACGGTGCTTGCCGTCTGCCTGGCCCTTGGTGCCGGCATGTGGGCGCAGCCGCTCCCGGCCCAGGAATTCCGGACCCTTCCGGACGGATTCCCGGACCTGCCGTATTATATCAGCAACCTGTCGGTCTATGAGATCGGGCAGGAGGAGGGGCGCGCCTTCCATATTCCGGACAAGAAGCTATCTTTGAACGGGACCTGGCGCTTCAATTACTACGAATGCCCCGGCGAGGTGCCGCACGACTTCTTCCGGACCGGCTACAACGACCGGAAGTGGTCCTCCATCGAGGTCCCGTCCAACTGGGAGATGCAGGGTTTCGGCCAGCCCGTGTTCCGCAACATCGCACTGCCGTTCCCGCACAAGGGCCGGCGTCCGCGTGCGGATGAGGATCCGTTTGCCGTGGAAGTGCCCGACGCCCCGCTGGATGTCAATCCCACCGGTGCCTACCGGACGTTCTTCAACCTGCCGCGCGACTGGCGCGGCGACGAGATCTTCCTGCGTTTCGAGAAGGTGGCCTCGGCGAGTTTCGTCTGGGTGAACGGCACGCTCATCGGTTATAATGAAGGGGCCCAGGAACCTTCGGAATACGATATCACGGAGTATGTGAAGCCCGGCCGCAACACCCTGGCCGTGCTCGTGCTCAAATATTGCGACGGCTATTACCTGGAGGACCAGGATTACTGGCGCCTCGCGGGTATCTTCGACGACGTCTGGCTCTACGCCACCCCGAAGGCGCGCCTCTGGGACTGGCAGGTGATCACCGATTTCGGCGAAGACTACCGGGACAGCGACCTGTCCGTGGATGTGTGCGTGCGCAGTTTCGACGGGGGCGCCGGACAGTACAAGGTGACGGGCATCGTCAGCCGGGATGGCCGGGAAACCGCCCGCATGGAGGCGCCGGTGACGCTCGGCGACCGTGCGGAGGGCCGGGCCTCCCTGCAGGCGCATGTGGCCGCTCCGCGCAAGTGGACGGCCGAAACTCCCGACCTCTATGACCTCGAACTCCGGCTCTCCGATGCCGGCGGCCGGCTCGTCGAGACCGTCCGCAAGAAGATCGGCTTCAAGAAGACCGTCATCCGCGACGGCGTGTTCTACCTCAACGGGCAGCCCCTCAAAGTCAGTGCGGAGTGCTCGCACATGCAGCATCCGTCCATGGGCCACCGGATGACCGAGGAGGTGATCCGCCAGGATATGGCGATCCTCAAGCAGTTCAATTTCAACGCCGTGCGGACCTCGCACTATCCGCCGGTCAACCGCTATCTGGAGCTGGCCGACGAATACGGACTCTACATCATCGACGAGACCGGCGACGAATCGCACGACACGGAGTACGTCTGCGACATGCCGGAGTTCGCCCCGATGTACCGGGAGCGCGTGCGCCGGATGGTGCTGCGTGACCGTAACCATGCCTGCGTCCTGTTCTGGAGCGCCGGCAACGAGAGCGGGGAGGGGCAGAACATCACCGAGGTGGTGCAGGAAGGCAAGCGCCTGGATCCTACGCGTTTCTGGATGTACGGCGGCAACGCCGCCAAGCATCCGGCCGAGGATATCGTGGGGCCGCGCTATCCGTCTCCCATCGAGCACGAACTCGGCTATGGTCTGGATACGCTGGACCTGCGCCCGTCCTTCATGGATGAATACCTGTCCGTGGCCGGCAACGGCGGCGGGGGCATGGATGACTACTGGGATGTGATCCGCGCCCATCCCCGCCTGCTTGGCGGTGCCATCTGGGACTTCGTCAGCGTGGGCCTGGACGAGCGTGCCCGCCGGCTGGAGGACCGCTCTCCGTACCATACGCCGGCGCATATCATGGGCCGGGCGAAACTGGTGAAGGGCCCGACCGGCCTGGCGCTCGACCTGAACAAGCAGGACCAGTGGGTGCAGGTCTACCGCGCCGACAACGTGGAGATCGCCGGAGACCGGCTGACCCTGACCCTGGACGTATTCCCGCGCAAATACAACCGCAGCGGGGGCTATCTGATTACGAAGGGCGCCCGCCAGTACGGCCTGCGCCAGCACCGCGACCGGCTGGAGTTCTATATCGACACCGGCCGGACCGTGACCCTCAGCGCGCCGCTCCCGGCGGACTGGGAGGATCGCTGGCACAATGTCACGGCCGTCTATGACGGCGTGGCGATGCGCCTGTTCGTGGACGGGAGGGAGCTGGCCGCCCAGGCTGCTTCCGGCCGGATCCGCAACCTGCCGCTGTCGCTGTGTATCGGACGCAACGAGGAGATCGGCGGCCAGGAGATCCGGGATTATGTCTGCGACGCCCGGATCGACAATGTCGGCGTCTTTGCCGACGCGGTCCTCCCGGCCGGAGGCTTCGATCCCGCCCGGGCGGCCCTGTGGCTGGATTTCGAGGGCGAGACGGACGACGGTCCTTATTGGACCTATGGCGCCGGCGCGCGGACCTACGGCAGCATCTGGCCGGACCGCACGCCCCAGCCCGAGATGTGGCAAATGAAGAAATCCACCCAGCCCTTCCGCTATATGCTGCTGGACGAGTCCGGCATCCTGGAGATCCGCAACCTGCAGTATTTCACGGACAATTCCCGCTACGAGACCGTGTGGGAAGTCGCGGCCGACGGGGAAGTGGTGCAGCGGGGCGTGGTGGATGCGCACATCCCGCCCCAGGGGGCGCAGGTGGTGCGCATCCCGCTCCGCCGCGAGGGCCTGACCCCCGGCAAGCATTACTACCTGACGGTCAGTACGGTCCTGCGGGAGGCCGAGATCTGGGCTCCCGCCCGTCATGAAGTGGCCTGGGAGCAGTTCGAACTGACCTCCTGGCACACCCCGGCTGCGCCCGTTCCGGCCCGGGGGCGGGCCGTGCTGCGCCGCGACGGCGGCCGGACCCTTGTCGAGGGAGACGGTTTCCGCTATGCCTTCGATCCGGAAGGGCGGCTCGTGTCCGTCGTCTACGGCGGTCGCGAGATGTTGACCCGGCCGCTTGTCCTGAATGTCTGGCGCGCTCCCGTGGCCAACGAACTGGACAGCTGGAACGGCCGTACGGCAGGCACTGCAGCCGTCGAGGGCTACGGCAGCATCGGCCACTCCCAGGTCCTGGCCTCGCATTATTATGCGGCGGGGCTGGACCGGATCCGCCGCGTGCCGGCGGGCATGGAGGTCCGCGAAGCCGGCGGCAGCGTCATCGTGGAGGTGCGGGACCTTTCCGTGTTCGGCAGCACGCAGACGCAGCTGGATGCCTATATCTCCGGGCGCTCCTTCAACGGATTCGAAGAAATCTGGCGCTATCAGGTGGACGGGGACGGCACGCTGAAGGTCTCCCACACCGTGCGCCCGCAGGGCAACATGCCGCCCTGGCTGCCCCGCCTGGGCGTGACCCTGGGCATCCGGGCCGACCTGGACCGCGTGGCCTGGTACGGCCGCGGTCCGCAGGCCAGCTATCCCGACCGCCGGAGCGGCTACCGCATCGGTGTGTACGAAGCGACCGTGGACGGGATGTATGAGCCGTACCTGATCCCGCAGGACTACGGCTTGCGCATGGACAACCGCTGGGTCCGCCTGTGTGATGCGGACGGGCGCGGCATCGAGTTCTCGATGGACGAACCGTTCGCGTTCAATGCCAGTCCTTACCCGACGGACAACCTGACCAAGGCCGTCTATCAGTACCAGCTGCAGCGCGCGGACGACATCACGCTCAACCTGGATTATGCCACCAGCGGCGTGGGTGACACGGCCCGCGGCATCTTCGACGCATACCGGACCTACCCGGGCCTGTATCACAGAATCCTGACAGTCCGGCCGGTCCAATGAAAAAAATCCGTATATTTGTCTGAAACCAACTAACTGTATATGCCATGGATGAGAAAATGACCCGTCGCGAAGCCCTCCGGGGCATGTTCCTGGCAGGTGTCGGGATCGCCGCCGGCGGCCCGCTCCTGCGCTCGCTCGGCACGCCTGCCGCTGCCGCTACCTTGCACGCCGCTCCCTGGGTGGAAGCCCCGGCCGGCACCAAGATCGATACCCGGACCTGGGACAAGATGGGGGAGACCCTCGGCATGCTCGGCCTGGGCTGCATGCGCCTGCCTTCCCTGCCTGCACCTGCCGGTGCCGCCGGCGGCCGGGGCCGCGGCCGTCAGCCGCTGGACCAGGAAGCCGTCAACGCGATGATCGACTATGCCATCGCCCATGGTGTGAATTATTTCGACACGGCTCCCGCTTACGGTGAGTCCGAAGTGGTCACGGGCCGGGCGCTGAGCCGCCATCCGCGCGAGGTCTACAAGATCGCGACCAAGATCTCCAACATGGGCGGCAACGCCACGCTGGAGGCCGGCCAGCGGATGTTCGAGACTTCCCTGAAGAACCTCCAGGTGGACTACATCGACTTCCTGCTGCTGCACAACCTCCAGAATGTCGCGGGCTACAACAGCCGCTTCCGCGACAACGGCCTGTTCGACTGGCTGCTGGAGCAGAAGAAGAAAGGCCGCATCAAGCACCTCGGCTTCTCCTTCCACGGGACCAACGCCGACCTGCCGGGCCTGGTGGACCTCTATGACTGGGACTTCGTGCAGATCCAGCTCAACTACGCCGACTGGAAGGACATGTCCCGGGGCTGGGGCGGATCCGGCGGCACGACCAATTCCGAGTATCTCTACAACTACCTGGTCGGCAAGGGCATCCCGGTGCTCGTGATGGAACCGGTCAAGGGCGGGGCCCTCGCGAATGTCAGCGACGGCGTCGCCAGCGTGCTGCGCGAGCGTCATCCCGACCTCACGCCGGCCGCGAACGCCCTCACCTTCGTGGGATCGCTCCCGGGCGTGATGGTGACCCTGAGCGGTATGTCCAACATGGAGCAGCTCAAGGAGAACGTCGCCCTGTTCACGGGCTTCAAGCCCTTCGACGATCAGGAGCATGCCTTCATGCTGACGGTCGCCGACCTCTACAAGTCCAAGGGCCAGATCCCGTGTACGGCCTGCGCCTACTGCATGCCGTGCCCGGCCGGCGTGGACATCCCCGGCAACTTCAAGATCTTCAACAGCGCCAGTGACGCCCTGCTCTCGTCCGATACCGCCCGCAAGGACATCAAGGACAAGCGCAAGGCCTTCCTTAAGCTCTACAAGGCGCAGCAGAAGGGTGTCAGCGCCGACGCCTGCGTCGCGTGCAACGCCTGCCTGCCGAAGTGTCCCCAGCACATCAGCATCCCGCAGCACATGCAGCGGATCAAGGACCTGGTCGCCAAGATCTAGTGCTTTTGCGAACAGGCTGTCAGTCAGCACCTTATACGAATATACCGTATCGAATTCGATACGGTATATTCGTATAAAATACTATGAATCAGTGTGATGCGTAGAACGGTATCCTATTTCCCAGGGTCTGCGAGGTACGGCTGGAGGTACTCGTATAGGTGGTCCAGCCAGTTGTAGCTGCCCGTGCCGGGCGAAGCTTCGCGCTGGAAGCAGTGCGTACGCTTCGCGAGGGTATGGAGCTCGCTCTGGATGCCCATCGCGCGCATCTTCTCCCAGGTCTTGACGGAGAGCATCGAGGAGATGCTGTCGGCGTCGCCGTGCATGAAGAGCATCGGGCAGGTGTCGGGATCGAAGGTGAACTCCGGAGCCAGGTAGTCGGTGTCTTCGTTGCCGCCGTGGGCATTGCCGCCGTTGAGGCCGTCGGTCAGGCCGTAGGCCGGATAGATGCCGATGCCCCACTGCAGGTTGCAGGGCACGCGGTCGATCGCGTCGATCGCGAGGTAGGAGCGGTGGCGTGAGGAGGTGACACCCATCAGGGTGAGGTGGCCGCCGGCGGAAGAGCCCATCAGGCCGATCCGGTTGGGGTCGAGCCCATGCGAGGCGGCCTCGCTGCGCACGATGCGGATGGTGCGCTGCAGGTCCTCCCAGGCCGTCGTGTGCTTGGCGAGGCCCTCCGGGCGCGGGGTACGGTACTTGAGCGTCACGACGGCGACGCCGCGGGCGTTGAGGTAGCGGCGGGCGGCGCCGACCTCGAAGCCGTTCTCGTCCGTGGCCTTGTAGGATCCGCCCGAGACGATGATCTGGATGGCGTGGCTCTTCAGCTCCGCCGGGATGGACCATTCCAGGAAGGGTTTGCACTGGTTCTCGCGGTAGTCCGGCATCTTGCCCTCCGGCCAGACATCCTCACGGATCTTCGTGACGCCGGGGACTTCCTCCGGGAAGCGGCTCATCAGCGGGACCTGCGGCTCCAGCGGGCCGAGGAACTCCATCTGGCGCAGGAACTCGATCGCGCGGTCCAGGCCGTAGGCGCCGTGGCCCCGGTTGGGGTAGAGGTGCAGCTCGGCAGGGATGCCCATGCGACGCAACTGCCTGTAGATCTGCGTGGATCCGTTGGGGGAGTAGGGGTCCGCCCCGCCGTGGTGCAGGCTCATCGGACAGGTCTTCTCGTCGAACTTGAAGATCTTGCTCAGCCCCACGTCGGCGCCGTAGCCCTCGCGGGCGGCGGGGATGCCGAGCTCGTCGGCGTCCGTGGTGACGTACGCCGGGGCGTTGGCGATGGCGAAGTTGATGTGGCAGGGGATGTCGTCCAGTTTATCCACCCGCGCGTAGGCCGGGGTCAGGGAACTGGTGGCGAGCAGCACGGCGAGGTGCGAGCCGGCGGACATGCCGATCACGCCGATCTTCTCGGGGTCGAAGCCGCGCTTCTTCGCCTCGCTGCGCACCAGGCGCACGGCGCGCTGGCCGTCCTCCCAGGCTGTCTGCCAGTAGGGGAGCCCCTCCGGGCGGGGGGTGCGGTAGACGAGGTTGACGCACTGGATGCCGACGGCGGTCAGCTCCTTGTGCCAGCGGTCGATGTGGCCCACGTCCACGGTGCCGTTGTAGGCACCGCCGGAAATCAGGATCATGCAGGTGCCGTTGCGCACGGAGGCATCGGGTGTCTCGTACCATTCGAGATAGGGCGTCCGGTGTTTTTCGATGTTGAACCCCGGCGTGCGGAATTCGTTGGACATGGCTGCATACTGGCGGGGCTGGCTGTCGGGCATCTTGCCCTCGGGCCAGACGGCCTCGCGCTCGTAGGCGGAAAGCGGGAGCGCGGAGAAGAGGACGAGGAGGAGTCCCAGGAATCGTTTCATGGCGGGCTGTTTTGTGGTTGGTTCCACAAAGATAATAAATTCATCCATGTTTAATTATCGGTCAGCGGAAAAGCGAACCTGCAATCTGGAACAGGATTTGAAGAAAATGCCGCGATACTTGAAGAAACGGGTGGTCGGAAATCGATCCAATCCCCTATCTTTGCAGTAGATACGTTGACTCTATCTTGGTTAAACGGTTATGATAATTGGTTGATTTGGTTTGCGCCGGGGACCCTGTGACAGGATCCCCGGTTGCGCGTTTTATGGAAATTGCGTATCTTTGGGTATCATGAAACGATTGCTGCTTCTTCTGCTGCCGCTGCTCTGCAACGCGGCATTCCTGCATGCCCAGGTGGCGGACCGGGCATCCTACCTGTCGGACGTGGTTGCCGAACTCGGCAAGCGCTGGCCGGACAGCCGGACGGTGAACCTCGTGTTCCACGGCCACAGCGTTCCGGCCGGGTATGCCCGCACCCCGGCTGTCAACACGCTCCAGGCGTACCCCCACCGGGTCCTCTGCGGCCTCAAGGACCGCTTCGGGACGGCGGTGGTCAACGTGATCACGACGGCCATCGGCGGCGAACAGTCAGAGCAGGGCGCAGCCCGCTTCGAGGCGGAAGTGCTGACGCACCGCCCGGACGTGCTCTTCATCGACTATGCGCTCAATGACCGCACGATCGGCCTCGAGCGCAGCGAGAAGGCATGGCGCTCGATGATCGAGGCCGCCCTGGCGAAGGGCGTCAAGGTCATCCTGCTGACGCCGACCCCCGATCTGAGCGAGGATATCCGCTCCGACCAGGCGCCCCTGCAGGCGTACGCGCAGCTGATCCGGCGCCTGGCTGCCGAATACCACGTGGGCCTGGCCGATCCCTATGCCGTGTTCCGCGCCAAAGCGGAGGCGGGGGAGAAGATGGCCTCCTATATGGCCCAGGTCAACCACCCAGACGCCCGCGGCCATGCCATCGTGGCGGAGGAGATCCTGCGCTGGTTCTATTGATCTGAGCCGTCGAGGTCTCTTGTATGCTTGTGGATTTCCAGTAGGTCTTCTATAATATCAGGAAAGGGATTAATTTTAATGGGTCTGCCAGGTCTTCATCGTGATCGCACCATCGAATGGAACTTTAGGATAAAGCTTGGCGAATAACCATTCCACGGTATCACAGGGATCATATTCTTCTTTAATGATCTTTATTTTGACGTATAGTACAGGTGCCTTATTCTTGATCATCAGGCGTTGAGAATCCAATACTTTATTTCGTGCAAGATCGACGCTTCCAATAACCAATGAGTACTTATCAAAATCTATCTCAGGCCACTCGACAACAGTATTATCCTCCCGTCGAGTCACCACGGTACTGAGTCTCTCCTGATCATTGATTATATATGCAATGGTATCTGTAATACTTGGAGTGCCCAAGATATCTTGTGAGATCTCAAGCAGCGTCTTTCTCAAAAGAAAAGAATTTATTCCCGATAATAAAACACCTCCTGTTTCGCTCGATTCTATGGGAGAAAGGGCCTCCTTATTATTTCCGTTGAAGACATCTTCAAACTCATTGGAACAACCTGCAAACATAAATGCAGCGCAGGCCATCATTGAAATCAAACCAATATGTTTCATCATTTTGTCAAGTATTCTTTTATTCTATAACGTTTAAAGATCAGAATAACTGCCCGGAATTAAACAATTATTGCAAGGGATCACGAACATATAGTGAATCATAATCATAAATTGAAGAATTTGCAACGGGACTTGAAGATTCGGAGAAGGGATTTCCGTCCGTCCCCCTTACCTTTGCAACCAGAAACGTTTACGGATAAGTCTTATCGAAACGATAGATAATTGGTTAAACGGTTAAGATAATTGGTTGATTTGGTTTTGCACCGGGGACCCTGTGACAGGATCCCCGGTTGTGCATTCTGGAATAATTGCCTATCTTTGATACGGAATGGCTGATACATTCAAACAGACACTGACCCTGGGTGATGCGCAGAAGCTGACCGGGCCGCGGGCGTTCAACATCATGATGAAGCCCGCCGGGTCGCTCTGCAACCTCGACTGCGCCTACTGCTACTACCTCGACAAGGCGGAGATCTACGGCGGCCGGGAGCCCCGGATGAGCCTGGAGATGCTGGAACAGGTGGTGCGGGACTACATCGCGGCCAACGACGTGCCGGAGGTGCAGTTCGTCTGGCACGGGGGCGAGCCGCTGGTGATGGGCCTGGATTTCTACCGCAAGGCCCTGGAATTCCAGCACAGATACGCCGGCGGCAAGACGGTCCACAACAGCCTGCAGACCAACGGGACGCTCATCACGCGCGAATGGGCGCGCTTTTTCAAGGAGAATGACTTCCTGCTGGGCGTCTCGATCGACGGCCCGCAGGACGTCCATGACCGGTTCCGCCGCGACAAGGGCGGCGCGCCGACCTTCGAGCGGGTCCTGCGCGGCATCGAGCAGCTCTATGCCGAGGGTGTGCCGTTCAATACGATGTCTACGGTCAACGCCTCCTGCGAGGGACGCGGCCTGGAGGTCTATCATTTCCTGAAGGGCATCGGCAGCCACTACATGCAGTTCATGCCGGTGGTGGAGCACGTGAAATACCCCCTGGTGAACGGCAAGGAGAACCGCAAGGGCCGGCCCTGGATCGTGGATCCGGACACCCCGGGCGCGAGCCTCGCGCGCTGGTCGGTGAGCGACATCGCCTTCGGGAAGTTCATGTGCGAAATCTTCGACGAGTGGGTCCGGCAGGACGTGGGGGCGTACTACGTCAACCTGTTCGATGCGACCCTCGCCGGCTGGTGCGGCGTGCGCCCCGGCCTGTGCGTCTACGGGGAGACCTGCGGCGACAATGCCAGCCTCGAGCACAACGGCGACCTGTATCCCTGCGACCATTTCGTGTATCCGAAGTACCTGCTGGGCAACATCCGCGAACGGAGCATCGCCGATATGATGGAGTCCGACGCCATGGTGCAGTTCGGCATCTCCAAGCGCACAGGCCTGCCGCGGAAGTGCCGCGCGTGCGAGTGGCTGCACCTCTGCCACGGCGAGTGCCCGAAGCACCGCTTCAACCGCACGGAGTCCGGCGAGACGGGGCTGAATGCCCTGTGCGGAGGCTACAGCCTCTTCTTCAAGCATACCGCTCCGTACATGCAGAAGATGCGCGAGCTCCTGGCGCAGGACCTGGCCCCGGCTCTCGTGATGCCCTGGGCCCGGCAGAAATGAAGATTCTGCACATTATTCAAAAAATAATGCAAAAGGATTGCTGACAGAACGGAATACCTTTGTCATAGCTGGAATTGCGACAAAAAACCACAAATCAGATATGATGAAGCATACACTCTCCATGACCGGCCTCTCGCTTGCCTGTGCCCTGCTGCTCGCAGCGGGCTGCCACAAGGCGGAACAGGCTTATAGCGAAAAAGAGTCGCAGGCATCCCTGGCCGCCCTCACCGAGGGCTGGAACGATCCGCCCCAGTCGGCCCGTACCCGGGTCTGGTGGCACTGGATGAACGGGAATGTGACCCGGGAGGGCCTCCGCAAGGATCTGGAATGGATGAAACGGATCGGTCTGGGCGGTGTCCATCAGTTCGATGCGGCCATGAATGTCGCGCCCGTCGTGGACCAGCGCCTTGTCTATCTGAGCGAGGGCTGGGAGGACGCTTTCGCGAACTCCGTACGCGTGGCGGACTCGCTCGGTCTCGAGTTCACCGTGGCCTCCGCGCCGGGCTGGTCGTCGACCGGCGGCCCGTGGGTGGAGCCCCAGGATGCGATGAAGCGCCTGGTCTGGCGGACCGTGAGCGTGGATGGCGGCGGACGGGTCGAAGTCGGATTCCCTGCTCCTTTCAACCATTCGGGCGCCTTCCAGAACGGGGCCATGGCCGGCCGCGGCTCCGGCCGGGACGTCGAGTGGTACGAAGATATTTCCGTGATTGCGGTCAGGCAGCCCGAAGGGCGCAGGAGCGCCGCCGAACTGGGGGCCGTCCTGACGTCCAGCGGCGGTTCTTTCTCCATCAGCCAGCTTACGGACGGCGACCTGCGTAACGGCAGCCTGCTTCCCGCAGACGGGAAGACGGGCTTTGCCTGGATCCAGTATGCCTTCCCGGAGCCGGTGACCGTGCGCACCCTCGCGATAGCCGGCCTGCCGGGCGGCGGTTTTCCGGGCCAGGGCGGCGCCGCCAGCGCATCGCTGGAGTGCAGCCAGGACGGCAGGATCTTCACCAAGGTATGCGACCTGCGCGGCGGCAGCATGGCCCAGGCGACGCTGTCCGTCCCCGAGACCACGGCCCGCTATTTCCGGGTGCGGATCGCGAATCCGCGGGCCCCGCAGGGCGGCATGTTCGGCATGCGCCCGGGCGCCGGTATGCAGGCCCCGCGCGGCACTACGATCGCCGAGTTCGAAATCTTCCCTTATACGCGCGTGCACCGCTTCGAGGACAAGGCCGGCTTCTCGTCGGCCGGCAACCTGACGGCGGTGCCCACCCCGGCGTCCGGCGAGGCTTTCCCGCAGCCGGAAGACGTGGTGGACGTGACGGAGTACTTCCGGGACGGGCGCCTGGTCTGGAACGCGCCTGCTGGACACTGGCGCATCTACCGTTTCGGTTATGCCCTGACGGGCAAGCAGAACCACCCGGCTCCGCCCGAGGCGACCGGCCTGGAGGTGGACAAGCTGGACCCGGTGGCCTGGACGAAGTACTTCCGGACGTTCTTCGACAAATACAAGAAGGCCGCCGGCGGCCTGATGGGTGCGCGCGGGGTGCAGTATGTGCTGACCGACAGCTATGAGGCGGAGAACGAGACCTGGACCCCCGCGATGTTCGAGGCATTCAAGGCCCGCCGCGGCTATGACCTGAAGGCCTGGATGCCGGTGCTGGCCGGCGAGGTGATCGGCTCGCCCGCGCAGAGCGATGCGTTCCTGTTCGACTGGCGCGCCACGCTCGGCGACCTGATCTCCGAAAACTATACCCTCCTTTCCGAAATCGCCCGAAAGGAATACGGCATGCTCGGGCGCTATACCGAGTCGCACGAGGCCGGCCGCGCCTACGTGGGCGACGGCATGGACCTCAAGGCGACGGCCGAGGTGCCGATGGGGGCCATGTGGACGGATGCTTCCTGGCTGGCCCGCACGCCTGACGGCGGCGTGGACCGCAGTCCCTACAATGCCGATGACAAGGAATCCGCTTCCGTGGCCCACATTTACGGGCAGAACATCGCGGCCGCCGAGTCCTTCACGGCCATGGGCCAGGGCGGGCAGGCCTACTCCTTCCATCCGGGGAACCTGAAGTTCCTTGCCGACATCGAACTGTCGAACGGCATCAACCGTTTCGTCATCCATGAGAGCGCCGCCCAGCCGGATGACATCCATGTGCCCGGTATGAGCCTCGGCGGCATCGGCCAATGGTTCAACCGCCATGAGACCTGGGCCGAGATGGCCACGGTCTGGGCCGACTACATGGCCCGCAGCTGCTTCATGCTACAGGCCGGCCGCAACGTCGCCGACATCCTCTGGTACTACGGTGAGGACAGCTGCGTGACCACCGAATTCGGCCACAAGGCCGTGTCCGTGCCGGCCGGTTACCAGTGGGATTATTGCAGCCCGAACGCCCTCATCGGGCAGATCAGCGCCCAGGACGGCGAGCTGGTCTCCAGGAGCGGCGTGCGCTATAAGGTCCTTTACATGGACCGCAACGTGGACTATATGTCCCTGCCGGTGCTCCGCCAGATCGCCGCGCTTGCCCGTGCGGGCGTGTGGATCGGCGGCGCGAAGCCGAAGTATCCGGCCTCCCTGACCGACGACCCGGACGAGTTCGCCCGCCTGGTCGACGAGGTCTGGGGCGGCGGCTTCGCCCATGTCGTCGAGGCCTCCTCGCTGGAAGAGGTGATCGAGGCGGCGGGCATCCAGCCGGACGCCGCGATTCCCGCCAACATGCGCTTCCTGCACCGCACCCTTCCCTCCGCCGAAGTGTATTGGGTGAACAAACCCTCGAACGACTATGCGACCGTGTCCGTCTCCTTCCGTGTGTCGGGGCTCAAGCCGAAGGTATGGCATCCTGACACGGGCGTGATCGAGGAAGCCGCATACCGGATCCAGGACGGCCGTACGGTCGTGGACCTGCCGATGGTCCCGGATGATGCGGTGTTCGTGGTCTTCGCCGGTCGCGGGGAGGAATCCCGGACCCTGCCCGCGAAGACGGAGCGGACCCTGCTGACGGTCTCCGGCCCCTGGGAGGTCCGCTTCCAGGAGCGGCGCGGTGCCCCGGCCTCCGCTACCTTCGACAAGCTGCAGTCCTACACGGAGTTCGCAGAGCCCGGGATCAAGTATTTCTCCGGCGTGGCGGCCTATCGGAATTCGTTCACGGCCCCCAAGGTCTCCGGACAGGCATTCCTGGACCTGGGCAACGTGCAGAACCTGGCCGAGGTCTACGTGAACGGAACTTACTGCGGGACTGCCTGGAAGGAACCGTACCGGGTGGACGTGAGCGGCGCTTTGCGTGAGGGGGAGAACAAACTCGAGATCCGCGTGGCCAACACCTGGCCGAACCGCCTGATCGGCGACCAGCAGCCGGGCGCGATCCCGGTGACCTATACCGACTCCCGTCCCTACCGGGCTGGGGATGCCCTGCGCGCCGGCGGCCTGCTGGGCCCGGTGAAACTTTTTGAACAGCAACAATAAGAACAATAACAAGATGAAGAGAACGATCTATCTGGCGGCCCTTGCCTCTGCCGTGCTTGCCCTGGCGGCAGGATGCGGCCCGGCCGCCGCTACTACGCCCCTGGGAGAGACCACGGTGGCGCAGGGTAAGGTGAAAGGAATTGTCGAAGAGGGGATTGCCACGTATTGGGCCATCCCGTTCGCGGAGGCGCCCGTGGGTGAACTCCGCTGGAAGGCTCCCGTGCCCAAGGCGCCATGGACCGGCGTTCGCGAATGCCTCGAGCCGGCCGGCATGCCGCCCCAGCAGACCCGCAGCTGGCCCGGCGCCCCTGCGCCGAAGGTCACCGAGGACTGCCTCTACCTGAATATCCAGACCCCGGCGAAGTCCGTCAAGGACAAGCTGCCTGTGCTCGTGTGGATCCACGGCGGCGGCTTCATCACCGGCGACGCCAACTCCAACAACGGCATCCGTTTCGCGGAGCAGGGCATCGTCTACGTGTCCCTGAGCTACCGCACCGGCGCACTGGGTTTCCTCGCCCTGCCGGAACTCACGGCCGAGAACCCGCTCCACATCTCCGGCAACTACGGCCTGCTCGACATGGTCGAGGGCCTGAAATGGGTCAAGGAGAACATCGCGGCCTTCGGCGGCGACCCCGCCAAGGTGACGATCATGGGCGAGTCCGCCGGCGCCATCGCCGTGAGCATGCTCTGCGCCTCTCCGCTGGCGAAGGGCCTCTTCCGCGGCGCCATCTCCGAGAGCGGCGGCTCCTTCTGTCCGGTGGATGCGGTGCGTGTTGACAACAACGGCATCCGGGACGTCAAGGGCAGTGAAGACTATGGCTTGGCATGGATGAAGCGTATCGGGGTCTCCTCCTTGTCCGAACTGCGGGAAACAGCTTGGGAGAAACTGGTTTCCGACGAACAGTCCGGCGGCGTGGGCGGCTTCTGGCCCACCGTGGACGGCTATGTCCTGCCCGACGACCAGTACAAGATGTACGAGGCGGGCAACTACAACGATGTCAACGTGCTGATCGGCACCAACTCCGACGAAGGCTCCATGTTCGTGCGCCCGACGCAGCTGGCCAAATACCAGGCTGACATCAAAGCCGAATACGGCCCCTTCGCCGACCGGATGCTGCAGCTCTATCCCGCTTCTTCCGACGAAGAGACCTTCGCCGCCCTGTCCGACATCTTCCGGGAGACCGCGTTCTCCTGGCCCACCTGGGCCTGGGCCACGCTCCAGCAGAAGACCGGCAAGGGCAAGGTGTATCTCTATTACTTCGACCAGTTCAACGAGAACGGCGGCATGTTCGGCGGCCGCCCGGGGCGCAAGCCGCGTGGCGCCGGCCATGCCAGCGAACTGTCCTACGTGTTCGGGCAGTCCTGGGGCCGTCCCTTCGAGGGAGCGGACAAGACCGTCAGCGACGCGATGAACACGTACTGGGCCAATTTCGTCAAGACGGGCGATCCCAACGGCGAGGGCCTCGCGGACTGGCCGGTCTACAAGGATGGCACGGCGAGCGTGATGTTCTTCAAGGACGGCACCTCCCTCATCGAGACCCCCAACAAGCCCCAGCTCCTGCTGATGGAGGATTATTTTGCCTGGAAGCGGCAGCAACCGATTCGTTAATTAATCTGATAATCAATAGTATACGATATGGAAAAGATGACAAGACGTGATGCGCTCAAGATGATGGGCCTCGGCGTAGGCACCCTGGCAGCATCCAGTATCCTCGCACCGCTCGCGCAGGCCGGAGAGATCCGCCTGCCGCAGATCCCCCCGCAGGGCGGACGCCGCCCGCAGGGTCCGCCGCAGGGCGGCATGCCGCAGCTCCGCTACGCCGAACCGGTCGTCTACGAAGGCCCGGATGTGATCATCCGCCGCATCGACGAGCACACCTGGGAGGGCAACGGCCACCTGATGGCCAACGAGACCATCTATATCATCGAGGGCCGCGACCGCGCCATCCTGCTTGACGCCGGCACCAAGATCGACGACCTGGACAAGATCGTCGCCTCCATCACTTCCAAACCGGTCACGCTCGTAGCCACCCACGTCCACCCGGACCACACCGGCTCCGCCATCAACTATTTCCCCGAGATCTGGATCAACGCTGCCGATACCGTCAACGTCAAGGAGATGATGGGGGACTACAAGGGGGAGATCAAGTACCTCGAGGACGGGCAGGTGTTCGACCTGGGCGACCGGCAGATCGAAGTGATCTTCACCCCCGGCCACACCCCGGGCAGCGCCTCTTTCTTCGAAGTGGAAGGCCGCAAGTGGGGCTACAGCGGCGATGCCTTCGGCTCCGGCAACCTCTTGCTGACCACCAACTTCTCCACGCTGCTTGCCACTACGACCCGCATCGGGAAATACATGCGCAAGCACGGCATCGAGAAGATGTATCCCGGCCACTACATGGGAGCCAACCCTGAGACGCTCCAGCGCATCGACGACCTGCGGACCCTCTCCGAGGAGATGATCGAAGGCATCCGCAAGGGCGATGTGAGCGGCCAGGCGATGCTCGGCCTGAACGGCCGGATCCGCGACTTCGGCGTCAACATCAGCTACCGTGACCCGGTCGGTCTCAAATAAACCTAACCACAGAACAGATCCATATATGATGAGAAAAGCCATTGCTCTCACCCTGGCGCTGGCCCTGGCGGCCACCGCCCTGGCGCAGCCGGGCGGCCGCGAAGTCGGCCAGAACGTCCCCGGTGCCGGACGCCGCTTCATCCCGGATCCCGATCCGGAGTTCGTCGCGCTCAACCGGCGCGCCGCCATGCCCTTCGGGGCCGGCGCCACCAATTTCGACGGTCGCTCGTTCAACAACGCGCCGACCTTCTTCATCTATCCGGACACCCGCCTGGACCAGGCCGGGGCCGAGGCGCTGGTCGACGAGCTGGGCCTGAACCCGGTCCTTGCCGCGAATTTCGGCAGCGTGGCCGTGCTGAATCCGGCCGGTGCCAAATATGACGCCACGGCCGATTTCGACGGTTTCGTGCAGATGTTCAACAAGGCGCGCAGCGGCAACCTCAAGGTGATCGGCATCGGTGCCGGTGCGACCTTCGTCAACCAGGTCCTCGCACCCAAGGCGGCCGACCACATCGCCGGCATCCTGACCGTGGACGGCCAGGCGGCCCGGCTGCCCAAGGGCTTCTCTTCCCGCGGCGTCCCGGCCTATGTGGCCGGCAAGACCGCGAAGAAGGTAGCCGCGGAGTACATCGCGCTGAACGCTGCCGTGCCGCAGGACGGGCATTATGCCAATCCGCAGGAAGAACTCCTGACGGTCTACACCGATCCGGTCTCCCGCCCGCTGGGCGAGGTCTTCGCTGCGGCCTGGAAGGACGTGTTCGGCCGCAACTTCCGCTACAACAACTACAACCATACCCACTACGAGGGCGGTCAGTTCGGCCAGTACGGCGCCTATGAGCTGGAGCCTTACACCGACTGGGAGGCGATGGGCATCGAGCGCATCAAGGTCGAGCAGCCGATGGCCTTCGGACCGCAGGGCCAGCAGGGCCCGAACGTCCCGAAGCAGCTCTGGTATGAGTATTGGCCGAAGGAACTCAAGGAGGGCGCCGCACCGAAGAGCGTGCCCGTGATGGTGCTCCTGCACGGCAATGCCAACGATCCGCGCACCCAGGCCGAGACTTCCGGCTTCCTGCAGGTCGCAGGCCGCGAGCGCTTCTTCGTCGTGGAGATGGAGTGGCAGGGGAGCCAGTCCTTCCAGGCCATGGGCCAGGACGGCGTGGAGACCGTCATCTACCAGCTCCTCGCCAAGTATCCGCAGCTGGATCCGTCCCGCGTCTATGCGGAAGGCCTGTCGGCCGGTTCCATGACCGCGACCGCGCTGGGCATCAAGAAATCCCACGTCTTCGCCGCGGTCGGCGGCCACTCCGGCGGCCTGTTCGGCGGGATGGGGGCCGGTCCGTTCCCGGGCTTCGAGGCCATCTGGAACGAAGCCACGCAGAAGCGCGGCGCCGTGGAGACACCCTACTGCTCGGTCTTCGGCACCAAGGATACAACCGTCCCTTACATGACGCCCGACAACTGGCGGGGCAACAGCTACCTCAATGCCTGGAACGCCTACGAGCAGATGAACGGGATGACCGTCAACAACCAGATGGATTTCAGCGTCGATCCCGTCTTCGGCCAGCAGCTCCGCGACCGGGAGACCATCCGCACCGTCAAGGGCGACGGGATCGTCATCGAGACCGGCCAGCTCTACAAGGGCGACAAGCCGATGATCCGGCTCGTGGCCGTCATGAACTACGGCCACTGGAATTTCATGCCCACGGCCCAGATCATGTGGGATTTCTTCAAGCAGTACCGGCGCGACCCTGAGACCAAGAAACTCATTTACACCGGCAACGAATGAAGAGAATCTTTTTGACCCTGACGGCTCTGGTGCTCCTGGCGGGCACCGGAGCCTTCGCGCAGTTCGGCCCGCAGCGCGACCCGTCTGCGCCGTTTGACCTGAAGACAGATGCATGGAACGCCCGCTGGATCTCCGTGCCCGGCACGGGGGCGCAGGACTACGGCGTGTATTATTTCCGCAAGGACGTGGACCTGGCCGCCGTGCCGGCGGACTACGTGGTCCACGTGACCGGCGACAACCGCTACAAACTGTATGTCAACGGCCGGCTGGTCTCGCTCGGCCCCGCCAAGGGCGATGCGACCCATTGGAACTACGAGACCGTCGATCTTGCGCCCTGGCTGAAGCCGGGCGCCAACGTCATCGCCGCCCTCGTCTACCATGAGGGCGACCAGAAACCGGATTCGCAGGTCTCCGTGGCCGCTGGATTCCTCCTCCAGGGGGAGGGGAATGCCCGCGGCCTCTATACGGACCGCAGCTGGAAGTGTCTCGCCGACAAGGCCTACAGCCCGCTCCGCGTGAGCGTATCGGGTTACTACGTGGCCGGTCCCGGTGAGCAGGTCGACATGAAAGCGGCCGTCAAGGGCTGGAACACCGCCTCCGTCAGCACCGAGGGCTGGCTGGAGCCCGTCCAGGGCCCGGCCGGTGAACCCAAGGACTACAACAGCCCCAACCAGGGCGAGGGCCACAACCTGCGTCCCTCGACCCTCCCGCAGATGGAGCTGACCCCGCAGAACCTCGCTTCCGTGCGCAAGGCCGAAGGCGTGCGGGTGCCGGCCGGATTCCTCGAGGGGAAGGCCGCCCTGACCGTGCCTGCGAACACGAAGGCGGAGCTCCTGCTGGACCAGGGCTTCCTGACCAACGCCTACTTCAACCTCGCTTTCAGCGGCGGCCGCGACGCGCGTCTGACGGTCGGCTATGCCGAAGCGCTTTTCGTGCCTGCTCCGGCCCGGGAGATGTCCGAAGAGGAACTGGCCCGGATCCCCGCCGAGTTCCGGCGGATGGCCCGGATGCCCCGCACGGCGGGCAAGGGCAACCGCAACGACGTGGAAGGCAAGATTTTCCAGGGCCGCGAGGATGTCCTCATCTCTGACGGCTCCCGGGGCCAGTCATTCACGACCCTGAGCTGGCGCACGTACCGCTATGTCCGCCTGCAGGTGGAGACGGCGGGCGAGCCGCTCACCATCGACCGCCTGGATGGCACCTTCACCGGCTATCCTTTCACCCTGGACGCGCGGCTGGATACGGACGATGCCGAACTGCAGAAAATGCTCGAGATCGGCTGGCGGACCGCCCGCCTCTGCGCCGTGGAGACCTACATGGACTGCCCGTACTACGAGCAGCTCCAGTACCTGGGCGACACCCGCATCCAGGCGCTCGTGACCCTGTACAACAGCGCCGACGACCGGATGGTCCGCAACTTCCTGTACCTCGCGGATATCAGCCGCAGCGTGGACGGCATCACCAAGAGCCGCTACCCGACGACGATCCCGCAGCATATCCAGCCGTATGCCCTGAGCTACATCTACGCCCTGCACGACTACATGATGTACGGCGGTGACGTGGACTATGTGATGGACCTGCTGCCCGGCGCGGAGCAGATCATCCGGTACTTCCAGCGCTACCAGCAGGCCGACGGGCGCCTCAGGAACCTTCCCGGCTGGAACTTCAGCGACTGGGTCAACGGCGATCCCCGCTGGAACTACGGCGCTCCGCTCAAGGGGGCCGACGGCTGTTCCATCCTGATGGACCTCCAGCTCCTCTACGCCTACCAGCTGATGGCGGACATGGAGCAGGTCCGGGGCAACACCTGGCAGGCCGGGGAATACGGCCGCGAAGCCGACCGGCTGGTCCGCGCTGTCAAGGACAGCTATTGGAACGAGGCCCGCGGCCTGTTCGCCGACCGCGCCGAGCAGGACAACTACAGCCAGCATGCCGGGGCGCTCGCCATCCTCTGCGGCATCGTGGACGATCCGCAGGCGATGGGACGCAAGCTCCTCGACGACAAGAGCCTGGCTCCGTGCTCCGTCTATTACAAGTTCTACCTGCACGAAGCCCTGGTCAAGGCCGGCCTGGGCGACGGTTACCTCGACTGGCTGGACATCTGGCGAGAGAACATCGCGATGGGCCTCTCGACCTGGGGGGAGACCTCGGACGTGAACGGCACCCGCTCCGACTGCCATGCCTGGGGCGCCAGCCCGAATATCGAGTTCTTCCGCACGGTGCTCGGCATCGACTCCGCGGCGCCCGGGTTCAAGCGGGTCCGGATCGAGCCGCACCTCGGTGCGCTTACGCAGATCGGCGGCACGATGCCGCATCCCGACGGGGCCGTGTCGGTCCGTTACCAGCTGAAAGGCGGGACCCTCCAGGCGGAAGTCTCCCTGCCCGCCGGCGTGGAGGGAATCTTCCGCTGGGCCGGCCGGGAATACCCCCTGCACGGCGGCCGGAACGAGCTGAAAGCCCGCAATTGAACATCCGGAACAATTTGTGAACGGAAAGTAGATTCCGTCCCGCAAGAAACGAGTATATTTGCAAAAACACTATAAACCAATTTTTTCATGAAGAGAATATTCTTGATGGCAGCCGCCGGACTGATGACCTTGTCCGCCTTGGCCCAGCCGCAGCTCAGCAAGGACAACATCGACGAGGTCCTTGCCGCAATGACCCTCCAAGAGAAAGCCACCCTGCTGGTCGGCGGCGCCCGCGCCGCGATCGTCAACGGCGTGACCTCCGGCACGGCGCACCAGGTGCCCGGCGCCGCCGGCAACACCCGCCCGATCGAGCGCCTTGGCATCCCCGGCACCGTGCTGGCCGACGGCCCTGCCGGCCTGCGCATCAGCCCGACCCGCGAGGGTGTGAGCCAGACCTTCTACTGCACCGGTTTCCCCGTGGGCACGCTCCTTGCCAGCTCCTGGGACACCGCCCTCGTGGAGGAAGTCACCAACGCCATGGGTGAGGAAGTCCACGAATACGGCGTGGACGTGCTGCTCGCCCCGGGCATGAACATTCACCGCAACCCGCTCTGCGGCCGCAACTTCGAGTATTTCTCCGAGGACCCGCTCCTCTCCGGCAAGATGGCCGCCGCGTACGTGCGCGGTATCCAGAAGAACGACGTGGGCACCTCCATCAAGCACTACGCCGCCAACAACCAGGAGACCAACCGCAACGAGAACGACGCCCGCGTCAGCGAGCGCGCCCTGCGCGAGATCTACCTCAAGAACTTCGAGATCGCCGTCAAGGAGTCCGCTCCCTGGACCGTGATGTCCTCCTACAACCAGCTCAACGGCGAGTACACCCAGCAGAAGAAGGACCTGCTCACCACCATCCTGCGTGACGAGTGGGGCTACAAGGGCATCGTCATGACCGACTGGGGCAACAAGGCCGGCACCGTCAAGTCCGCCTGGTCCGGCAACGACCTCATGGAGCCGGGCAACCAGAACGAGATCGACCGCATCATCGCGGGCGTCCAGGACGGCAGCCTCGACATCAAGGACGTGGACCGCAATGTCCGCCGCATGCTCGAGTACATCGTCAAGACCCCTTCCTTCAAGAAATACAAGTTCTCCAACAAGCCTGACCTCAAGGCCCACGCCGCCGTGGCGCGCCGCGCCGCCGGTGAGGCCATGGTCCTCCTGCGCAACGAGGGTGTCCTGCCGCTCAAGGGCGGCCAGAAGATGGCCCTCTACGGCGTCTCCGCCCTCGACTTCGTGGCCGGCGGCACCGGTTCCGGCGACGTCAACAAGGCCTATGTCGTCAACATGGAAGATGCGATGACCGCGGCCGGCTTCACCCTGGACAAGAACCTCTCCGACTACTACAAGTCTTTCATCGCCTACGACAAGGCTCAGCAGGCCCTCTCCGGCGCCGTCTCCAACTGGTTCAGCCGCCGCAAGCTCGCCGAGATCGCCATCCCCGAGAACGCCATCCAGACCGAGGCCCGCGATAATGACGTGGCCGTCATCGTGCTCGGCCGCAACGCCGGCGAAGGTGCCGACCGCAAGATGATCGACGACTTCGAGCTCACCAACGTCGAGCGTGACCTGGTCCGCAACGTCAGCACGGCCTTCCATGCCCAGGGCAAGAAGGTGATCGTGGTGCTCAACGTGGGCGGCGTGATCGAGACCAACTCCTGGAAGAACCTCGTGGACGCCATCCTGCTGCCCTGGTCCCCGGGCCAGGAGGGTGCCAACGCCGTCGCAGACGTGCTGACTGGCAAGGTCAACCCGTCCGGCAAGCTCCCGATGACCTTCCCGGTCAACTTCATGGACCACCCGTCCTCCGCCAACTTCCCGTTCAACTATACCCGTCCGCAGAACAACGGCTACAGTTTCGGCCGCGGTCCCCAGCAGCCGGTCAAGGATGTGGACTACACCGAGTATAAGGAAGGCATCTACGTGGGCTACCGCTACTTCAGCACCGCCGGCGTGCAGGTGTCCTATCCGTTTGGCTATGGCCTGAGCTACACGAGCTTCTCCTATAGCAAGCCTTCCGTCAAGGCGACCGCTGACGGCTTCACCGCCACCGTCACCGTGACCAACACCGGCGCCGTGGCCGGCAAGGAAGTGGTCGAGCTCTACGTGACCGCCCCCGAGGCCGGTCTCGCCAAGCCCGCCTGCGAGCTCAAGGCCTTCGCCAAGACCCGCGAACTGAAACCGGGCGAGAGCCAGACCCTGACGATGACCGTCCGCAACTACGACATCGCCTCCTTCAACGAGGCGAACTCCGCCTGGGAGGCTCCCGCCGGCGTGTACGCCGTCCACTTCGCCTCCAACGTCGAGGATGTCCGCGCTTCGGCCGTCTACACCCTCCGGAAGGCCCAGAGTTGGAAGACGAACAACCTGTTCGAGCTCAATGTCCCGCTGGAGGAGATCACCGTCACGAGAAAGTAAACATCACACACTACTACTATGAAGAAAGCTGTTTTGCTGGCTTCTTCCGCACTGTTGTTCGCCGCCTGCCAGGGCGGCGAACCTCAGTTGGGGAAGGCCTCCGTGGACAAGGTCCTCGGAGCTATGACGCTTGAAGAGAAAGTCCATTTCGTGATCGGCACCGGCATGGCCGGCGCTTCCGGAGACAATGCCGTCATCGGCGCCACCAAGCGGATCGTGCCCGGCGCCGCCGGCACCACGTATCCGATCGAGCGCCTGGGCATCCCGTCCATCGTGCTGGCCGACGGCCCTGCCGGCCTGCGCATCGACCCGACCCGCGAGGGGGATGACGCCACGTATTATTGCACCCATTTCCCGATCGGGACCCTGCTCGCCTCCACCTGGAACCAGGAACTCGTCGAGGAGGTCGGAACGGCGATGGGGGAGGAAGTCCACGAGTATGGCGCCGACGTCTACCTGGCCCCGGCCCTCAACATCCACCGCAACCCGCTGAACGGACGCAACTTCGAGTATTATTCCGAGGATCCTGTCGTGGCCGGTAAGACGGCTGCCGCCTATGTCCGCGGCGTCCAGAAGAACGACGTGGGCACATCCATCAAGCATTTCGCCTACAACAACCAGGAGACCAACCGCACGGCCAACGATGCCGTGATCAGCCGCCGCGCCCAGCGTGAGATCTACCTCAAGGGATTCGAGATCACGGTCAAGGAGGCCCAGCCCTGGACGGTCATGTCCTCCTACAACAAGATCAACGGCACCTACACCTCCCAGAGCCGGGACCTGCTGACCACCATCCTGCGTGACGAGTGGGGCTTCGAGGGCCTGGTGATGACCGACTGGTTCGGCGGTGACGACGGTGCTGCACAGATCGCGGCCGGCAACGACATGCTCCAGCCGGGCACGGACAAGCAGTACGAGCAGATCATGGCGGCCCTGAAGGACGGCTCGCTCAGCGAGGCTGAGCTGGACGTCTGCGTGCGCCGCTGCCTGGAGCTCGTACTCCGCAGCCCCAAGATGAAGGGCTATGCCTACAGCAACAAGCCCGACCTCGAGGCCCACGCCGCCGTGACGCGCCAGAGCGCGCTCGAAGGCATGGTCCTGCTCGAGAACAAGGGTGTGCTGCCGCTGCAGGGCACCGGCAAGGTGGCCCTCTTCGGCTGCACCTCCTACGACTTCATCCCGGGCGGCACCGGTTCCGGCAACGTCAACCGGGCCTACACCGTGTCGCTGCTCGACGGTCTCAAGAACGCCGGCTTCACCGTGGACGAGTCCTACAAGGATCTGTACCTGCGGCACATCGCCGACGAAGCGGCTGCTTTCAAGGCTTCCATGCCGGACGACCAGAACGCCGCCTTCTATCCGGTCCCGCGTCCCTCCGAAATGCTAATCCCTGCACCCGAGCTGGCGGTCTCCGCCCGGGCCAACGACTTGGCTATCATAACCTTCGGCCGCAATTCCGGCGAGTTCTTCGATCGCACCAGCGCTGACTTCGCCCTTTCCGTCAAGGAGCGCAAGCTCCTGCAGGACGTGACCGCCGCCTTCCATCGCCAGGGCAAGAAGGTCATCGTCGTGCTCAACATCGGCGGCGTGATCGAGACGGCTTCCTGGAAGAACATCCCCGACGCCATCCTGCTGGCCTGGCAGGCCGGGCAGGAGGGCGGCAACTCCGTGACCGACATCCTCACCGGCCGCAAGAGCCCGTCGGGCCGCCTGCCGATGACCTTCCCGGTGAATCTGATGGACGCCGGCTCTTCCGCCAACTTCCCGATCGATGCCGACACGGGCGTGTACTTCATCAACCGCCGCGAGGACATCGGCCAGAAGGACGTGGACCGCACGGTTTACGCCGAGGACATCTACGTGGGCTACCGCTGGTTCGACAAGAAGGGCATGAACGTCTCCTATCCCTTCGGCTACGGCCTGAGTTACACGAGCTTCCAGTATGCCAACGCAGCCGTGAAGCCCGCCGGTGACGGATTCGATGCCACCGTCGAGGTGACCAACACGGGCGCCGTCGCCGGCAAGGAAGTCGTCCAGCTCTACGTGTCCGCCCCTGCGGGCGGCCTGGACAAGCCGGTGCGCGAACTCAAGGCCTACGCCAAGACCCGCGAACTGAAGCCGGGCGAGACCCAGACCCTGACCCTGCACGTGGACGCCTACGGCCTGGCTTCCTTCAACGAAGCCACCTCCGCCTGGGAGGCCGCTTCCGGCGACTACGCCGTCGCCTTCGGCGCCAGCAGCCGCGACCTGCGCGCCACGGTGCCCTTCACCCTCGCCGAGGCGAAGTCCTGGCCGGTGCACGATGTGCTCGCCCCGAAGCAGGCCATCCCCGCACTCTAAGCGATCGCTGATAATCAGCGTGTTACGAAACAACCTTCGGAGAATCCTCCGAAGGTTGTTTCGTAAATGCCTGACAATCAATGCCGGCCCGTTACCAGTCCGGCCTGTCGATTTCCGGGAAGTCGATCTCGATAGGGGTGGCGGAGGCAACGGAGAGGAATCCGAGCCCACCCTCCACGTTGGACGGGAAAGTGACCGGCTCCACGAGCAGGTAGTTGAACCCGTTGCGGTTCTTCTGCCGGTTGACGGCGCCCAGATAGGTCCAGGCCATCTCATCCAGCGCCAGCAGGCGGAGTGTGAGCGTACGGGTGCAGTGGTAGTGCCGGCGGTTCCATTCATCATCGCCGCCACCCCCGCGGTCGATCCAGCGGAGCGGCTCCGCGTCCGTGGAAAAGCGGACGTCGGCACCGCTCCCGGTGAAGAGGTGGTCGGAGAAGATCCTTGTCTTGTTCACCGGGGAGAATTCGAAGAGGAAGCCTGCATTCGTGTTGTAATAGCGGTCGATCACGGACTGCGGCGTATAGCCGTCGTTCAGGATAGGATCTTCTCCCGGATCAAGGGACAGCTCTTGTCCGGAGACGTTCTCGTACGTGTCGATATACATGCCAGGGGTAAAATCGAAGTCCGGGTCTTCGGGATACGGATTCTGCTCCCGCCAGTAATAATCGATCTGTTCGTGCCACCGGTAGGAGAGCCGTAGCTGCCAGTAGTCCGGCTGGTCCGGCCGCCCCTGGACATGCAGTGTGAAATACATCCGGCCGTCCCGGGTGAGGGTGTCCACTATCGCGGGGAGGGGAGCTGGCGGGGCGACGGCCTGCGCTACGGCGCGGAGCCCTTCTCCTTCCGCTTCAATCCGCACCCGGTCGCCGGGTTGGATGGAGGCTTCGAAATGGTACAGTGCGGAATTGTCCCGGACGGTCTCTTCCCGGGCCTGGATGGCGGAACCGTCTCCGACCGTGCAGCGGACCTGCGCTCCGTTCAGGGGCCGGTTGCCCTCCTGCGGGGAAGAGATGGCGAGGTATATGGTATGCTCCGTCTCATCCGTGGAGAGAAGGGCATTGAGGATGATCAGCTCGCCTTCCGTCTTGGGGAAGGGGATTTCCCGGCTGCAGGCGGACAGGACTGTCAGCAACAGGAGTGATATGGGGAGGATGCTTGTTCTCATTGTTTCAGAATTTGCAGGTATAACTGACGGAAGGCAGGATGGGAAGGTAGGTGAGGGCCTTGAGGTATTGCCGGGTCTGCTCGCCACCTTGGTAGTCCTGCCAGAGGACGACCAGGTCGGGTGTCCTGGCGTTATAGGCATTGTACAGGGTGAAGGTCCAGCAGGCTTCGTTGCCGCGGCGCGTGCGGCGGTGCAGGTTGAGGCCGAGGTTGAGCCGATGCGTAGGTGGCAGGCGGAAATTGTTTCGCCCCTGGGTATAGTCTACCGTCTCTACGGTATGCCTCCACAGATAATCGCCGTGGTTGCGAGGCCCCGATGAATCATAGTCAGGGATCTGTGTCTGTCGCAGGGGGAGCGACGCCGCCCCGCCGGTGGCGAAGGTCCAGTTGGCGGTCATGTCCCAACGCTCGGAGAAGCGGTGGCTGACGGAGAGGCTGACCGTGTGGCGGCGGTCATATTTATCCGGGAACTCATGTCCTAGGTTGATGCTGCCGTCCGGGAAAATGCGTGTGCTCCTGGCGAGGGTGTAGGAGAGAGAGCCGGTGGTCTTGCCGCGCGTACGCGCGGCATAAAACTCGATGCCGCGGGCGCGGCCCTGGCCGATGGAGACCTGTTCCTCCCAGCGGTTGTTGTTGAGGATGAGCAGCGAACCGTCCCGGTAGGCGAGCAGGTTGTCCATCCGCTTGAGGTATCCTTCGATGGAGAACTCCCAGTCTGGCAGGCCGTCCCAGTAGAGCCCGAGCGTATACTGGTCCGCCGTCACTGGCGGGATGTCCTCCGTGACCGGGGCCCACAGGTCCAGGGGCAGGGTGAGGGTGGAGGCGGTCAGTTGGTGGACGTACTGGGCCATCCGGGCATAGGCGGCTTTGACGGCCCAGCCTTCGCCCGGGGCATAGCGAAGCGAGAGGCGGGGCTGCAGCGAGAGATAATCCCGTCCCCGGGTACGGAACCACGCGAGATGGAGTCCGGGATTGACGGAGAACTGCTTGGAGAGCGCGATGTTGTCCTCGGCGTACACGAAACTCTCGGTGCCGGGATAATCGTCGTTGTCCACCAGGCGGTAGGTCTGCGGCTCCGTCCCTTCCTGATACTGCGTGGCATCCATCACGGCAGGGCGGTAGAGATGGTGGGTCCAGCCGGCGCCGAAGCGGACCAGGTGTTCCGGGACCGGCGTCCAGTCGAAGTCGGTCCGCAGGCTCCAGTCCCGGATGCCGGAGGCGTAGCGCAGGGAGAAGACCGACGGGTGGTCCATGGCCGGGCGGACCAGCTCGTCGCTGTCAAAGTGCAGCCCCGTCCCGTAACGGTTGAAGGCTGCGGTGGTGCTGGCATGCAGGCGGCTGCCGAACAGGTGGTTCCAGCGCAGCGCTGCGACGGTGTTGCCCCAGTTCAGGCGCAGGGCGGAATGGTCTTCGCGGGTAGTAAAGCTGTCTCCCGCGTGGAGGTTCATCTCATAGCGGCCATCCATGACGAGGTGGTCATTGCCGTGGTACAGGATCAGGTGCATCCGGTCCCTGTCCCCGAGGATCCAGTTGAGCCGGGCGTTCAGGTCGTAATAGAAGAAGTTGACCTTCTCTTCCTGGTTCCGGAGTGCCAGGGCGAGGATCGGGCTGACCAGCAGGGAGTGCAGTGCACGGGCACTGACCGAATAGCTGAGCCGGTCCCGGATGATCGGGCCTTCGAGGTGGAAGCGTTCGCTGGTCGTGCCGATGGTGAAGGATCCTTCCGTTTGTCGGAGGTTGCCTTCGTTGGTACGTACGTCCAGGACGCTGGAGATCCGGCCGCCGTAGCGGGCGGGAAAGGATCCCTTGTACAGGGTCACGTCCTTGACGGCTTCCGGCTGGAACACGGAGAAGAGTCCCAGCATGTGGTCGATCCCGTAGAGGGGGATGCCGTCGAGCAACACGAGGTTCTCTTCTGCCCCGCCGCCCCGTACGTGCAGTCCGGTGAAACCCTGCATGCCGGTCTGGATGCCGGGAAGCAGCTGAAGGCTCTTCAGGACGTCGGCTTCTCCCAGCAAGGCTGGAGTGTCCAGGATCCGACGCAGGGGCACTTCCGTGGAGCCGGGATAGACCGACTGCAGGCCGGCGTCCTTGCGTTCAACGATGCGGGCGGCCTCCAGTTCGTTGTTGCCGGAAAGGGCAAAATTGAGGGTGGAGTCCCGCTGCAGGTTAAGGGTTATATCCTGTTGGTTGAAGCCTAGATGCGATACCTTGAACTGGTAGTTGCCGGCCGGCAGCGTCAGGGAATAGAAACCGAATTCGTTGGTGACGGTGCCGACCGTCCCGGTGAGGATGCCGGCCCCGATCAGGGTCTCGCCCGAAGCGGCGTCGGTGATGTAGCCGCTGAGGGTGACGCGGCGGACCCGGGGAGCGACCTGGCGTGCAGGTGCGGCTTTCAGGATCACGCTGCGGCCGCGGACCTGCCAGGCGATGCCGCTGTCCGCGAAGATCCGGTCGAGCGCCTCTTCGAGCGACAGGGTGGCGGGAAGATCGACCCCGGCCGTCTCCCGGCCGACCGCGTCGGCCAGGGCGGCGTCGTAGACGAAGCGCACGCCGTAGCGGTCGCGGAGCCGTGCCAGGGCGGCGTCAGGGGCGGTCTGGGCGTACAGGTCGGATACGACAAGATGCAATAGTAGTATGAAAATGCTTATTATCTTCTTCATAGCCTAAGTTATTTGATGTAGATGGTGAGGTCAAGGGCTTCCTCGATGAGTCCGAGGATTTCCCGCAGGTCCGTGCCTTCGAATTCGCCGGTCAGGCGCCGGTCGGGCTGGTCCGTGGAGAGATCCTTGCCGAACTGGGCGGAGAGTTCCTGCAGGACTGCGGAGAGCGGCGTGTCCTCGTAGCGGAAGAGGTGGGAGGCCCAGGCGGCGGGATTGGCCGTCTGCGGCTCGCGGAGGACCGGCCGCGCCGCTCCGGCGGCGAGTTCGGCGTGCATGCCGCGGGTCAGCACGATGCCGTCCTGTTCGCGGACGGGGAGTCCCTTGCGGTGGCCGCGGCCCTGCCTGCGACCGTCCGGGGCGTGGGCGAAGAGCACGCGGCCGTCTACGACGTCCACGGCCGTGCCGTCTGCCGTCGTCTCCACCTGGAAACGCGTGCCTAGGACGCGCACGAACCCTTGTGCCGCCGTGATCTCGAAGGGCAGGTCCGCATCGTGCTCCACGGCGAAGTAGACCTTGCCGTCCATCCGGACCGTGCGGCCGTTCCGGCCGAAGCCGCGGCTGCGGAAGCGGAGGGTGGATCCCGGTGCCAGGGTGGCCTCCGTGCGGTCGGGCAGGATGATGGTCTGTGCGGAGGCAGCCTGCGGGACCGTGGTCCAGGCGCTGCGCTCGAAAAGGAAGATGCCGAGCGCCAGTGCGGCGAAGGCGCCGGTGAGGGCTAGGGCGTAGCCCCAGGTCACCGGTCTGCCGGCCGGCCGGGCCGGATAGCGGCGGCCGCCGATGCGACCGCGCCGGCGCAGGCCGTGGGCCCGGCTGAACTGTCGCCAGGCGCTGGCCGTGTCGAATCGCCCGGCTTGGAAGAACCGGGCCACGAAAGCGAATTGTCCGTCTTGGATTTCTTTCATCGTCTCAAATCATTTTCTGTATCCAAGACGGAAAGGTCCCGAAATAGTACCACTGCCTCCTCCCGAAAAAATCATACGGCAGGCAGGGTGAAGAAGAAGAGGAGGAAATCCAGGATCCGGTCCGCTTCGGCGCGCAGCGCCTGCAGCGCCCGGCTGATCTGGTTGCGTACCGTGTTGACGGACAGGCCTTTCTCTTCGGCGATCTGCTCGTAGGAGAGCCCATCGCGCTTGCTCATCAGCAGGAGTTCCCGGCGGGCGCGGGGGAGCCGCCCGACAGCATCCCAGAGGCGCGCCTCGATGGCGGAACGCTCTTCGGCCTGCACGTCGGTGATCACCCCGGACAGGTCTTCGGGCTGAAGCCGTTCCCCTTCGCGGCCCCGGCGGCGCAGGATATCGATGCAGCGGTTCCGGACCATCGAGTACAAATAGGACTTGGACCGCTCTGACGGGACCATCGTGTCCGGGGTATCCGTGAACTTCTGCCAAAATGCGGTAAAACTCTCCTGGACGGCGTCTTCCGCAAGTTCCGGATCCTTCAGGTAATGCAGGGCATACAAGCACAAAGGCCGGTAGTATTGCCGGAAAAGAAGGCATATGTCGCGTTCGGAAATCATCGTCGGCAAAGATAATGCAAATACAACACCCAATCAATTTTTTTCGTATCTTGCCGAAAATACGCTCGCGATATGAGAAAGTGGATCCATCGTATCCTGAAGGGGGCGTCGCTGACGGGCGCGCTGTTTGTCTTCCAGGCGTGCTACGGGACGCCGCCCTGGCCCGACTATCCCGTTGACCCGGAATCGGAGAACATGGCGGCCGTGGCCTCGGAACCGGATTATGCGGAGTTGCCGGAGGCCCTTGTTCCGGAAGATGGCCCGGAGACCGGGGAAGAAGGATCTGCGGCGGAGGAGGCCGAATGATCGGCCGGCTTCTCCACCGTGCATTCCGCGCCAATGAGACGGCTGTGCACGAACTCAATTATCTGTTTTGGGAGTGCACCACCCGTTGTAATCTGCACTGCCGCCATTGCGGCAGCGATTGTTTTGCGGCGAGCCGCGACGTCGATATGCCCCTGGAGGATTTCCTGCGGGCATTCGACACCATTCCCGCGGGGGAACGGGCCAGACCCTTCACCGTCGTGCTGACCGGCGGCGAACCGCTGCTGCGTCCGGACCTTCCCGAGATCGGCCGGTCTCTGCGCAGCCGGGGCGTGGGCTGGGGGATCGTCTCCAACGGCTGGCTCTATGATGCGGCGATGCATGCGCGGCTCTCGGCCGCTGGCCTGGGGGCGCTGACCATCAGCCTGGATGGCCTGGAGGACTCGCACGATTGGATGCGCGGACGGGCCGGAAGCTATGCCCGGGCCCTGGAAGGCATCCGCGTGGCCGCGGCTGACCCCCGGGTCAACTTCGATGTGGTCACCTGTGTCAACCGGCGCAATCTCAGCGAGTTGGATGCCCTGTACGGGACCCTCTCCGGGCTGGGTGTCCGCCAGTGGCGCATCTTCACGGTCATCCCGATCGGACGTGCCGCCGGCGACCCCGACATGCAATTGTCGGATACGGAGTTCGTCTCCCTGATGGAGTTCATTAAGACCAAGCGCCGTGAGGGCCAAGCCATGAAGGTGGTTTTTTCCTGCGAGGGCTATCTCGGTCCCTACGAGAACCAGGTCCGCGACGTGCCGTATTTCTGCCACGCCGGGATCAACATCGCCTCGGTGCTGGTCGACGGCCGCATCTGCGCCTGCCCCAACATCGACCGGGACGCCTTCAGCCAGGGGAATATCTATACCGATAACTTCTACCAGGTGTGGCAGGAGCGGTTCCAGCCTTTCCGCGACCGCCGCTGGACCCGTCGGGGCCGCTGCGCGGACTGCCGGGTGTGGCGCGACTGCCTCGGCAACGGGATGCACAACTGGCACGGCTCCTGCGCGGAAGTCCTGAACTGCCATTACGATAAAATCCAGTCTGCCTGATGAAGAAACTGTTTTTCCTTTTCGTGCTTCCGCTGCTCGGCTGGGCAGCCTCCGCGCAACAGGCGGATACGGTCCGCGTGACGGCCGGTGCCCACCAGGTGACGGAGGACCAGCTCAACAAGGGCCTCGTAACCAGCGGTGTAGGGGCCCTGAACGGCCAGACCGCCGGCGTCACGATTTCCTCCGGCAGCAACCGGGCGGCGATGCTTTCCGCCGTCCGTGTGCGCGGCACGACCTCCCTGACGGGCGGCAACGATCCGCTTGTGCTGATCGACGGCGTGATTGCGGACCTGGCGACGCTGGGTTCGCTGTATCCAGGGGACATCGAGCGCTTCGATATCCTCAAGGACGCTTCCGAGACAGCCCAGTACGGCTCCCGCGGCGCCTCCGGCGTCATCGCGGTGACCACCAAGAAGGGGCAGGGCGGCGGCTTCAGTATCAGCTACGACGGCCTGGGCGGCTTCGAGTCGGTCTACCGCAACCTCAAGATGCTCTCCGCGGAGGGATTCCGCACCTACAACCGCGGGCAGGGCCTGCCCTTCCTGGACCACGGCTTCGATGCGGATATGCCATCCTCGATCCTGCGGACGGGCTACGTCCACCACCATCATATCGCGTTTGCCGGCGGTTCGGAGCAGAGCCATTACCGGGCGTCCATCGGCCTGATGGACCACGGTACCGTGGTGCGCACCAATGCCTACCGCAATTATACGGTCAAACTCGACCTCTCCCAGCAGGCATTCGACGGGCTGATGGATTTCGATTTCGGGGTATTCGGCTCGCTCCAGCGCGCGGACGAACTGCATGACATGCAGCATCTGTTCTATTCGAGCGCGGCCTTCAATCCGACCTTCCGGCCCACGGCGGAGCCGGACGGGAGTTACAGCCAGATCCCGGCCGCGAGCCAGATCAACCACCCTGTCTCCCTGCTGGAGAAGCAGTTCGGTACGGAGAACGCCCATGTCAGCTCGCATCTGCGCATGGCCGTCCATCTGCTTCCCGGACTGGACCTGACGGCTTTCGGCTCCTATTCCTACAATGCTTCCAATGACGCCCATTTCTTCCCGACCATCATCTGGTCCCATGGCGAAGCCTACCGCAGATCCCAGACGGCCGGGTCGATCCTCGGCCAGCTGGCGCTGCACTACGGTACCGGATGGGGGCGTCACCGCCTGGACCTGGACGCGATGGGGGAGGCGCAGCGCACGACCCAGAGCGGTTTCTTCACGACCACCACGCACCTCTCCTCCAACGCCTTCGGGATCCATGCCATCCAGGCCGGCTCCGTCCGCCCCTGGGACGGCACCGGATCCTTCTTCGCGGATCCGCGGATGCTCTCTTTTTCCGGCGGGGCGAAATATGAATTCGCACAGCGTTACATCCTGTCGGCGAACGTCCGGGCGGATGCTTCTTCGAAATTCGGGGCCAATCACCGCTGGGGTTTCTTCCCGTCCGTATCCGGTTCCTGGGTGGCGGTCCGCGAACCCTTCTTCCAGCAGCTGGACTGGCTGTCCAATCTCAAGTTCAACCTGGGATACGGACTCTCCGGCAACGAAGGCGGCCTGGATTCCTACCTGACCCGGGCCCTTTACAGCCCGGTCGGCGTGACGGATACCGACGGCATCCCGGCTGTGACCTACGGGCTTGTGCACAACGCCAATCCCGAGTTGCGCTGGGAAGTGCGTTCTTCGATCAATGCCGGCATGGAGTCCGCTTTCCTGGATTCCCGGATCGTGTTCACGGCCGAGTACTACTGGTCGCTGACCCGGGACATGCTCTATAACTACCAGGTCAGCGTGCCTCCGTTCGCATTCGGCTCCCTGATGGCCAATCTCGGCCGCATGTCCAACTCCGGCTGGGAGTTCGGACTGGGCGGCACCCCGGTCTCGACGTCCGAGGTCGAACTCAATATCAACCTCAATCTTTCCCTGCAGCGCAACCGCCTGCTCTCGCTGAACGGCTGGTATCAGGGCGAATACCTGCAGGCCCCGCAGACTCAACCCTTCACGGCGATGAACGGAGCGGGCTTCCATGGCGGCAACAACGACGTGACCTACCAGATCGTCGGCCAGCCGCTGGGCGTCTTCTTCCTGCCGCACTGCACGGGCCTGGCCCGGGCGGAAGACGGCAGCTATTATTACCAGATCGCAGACCTGGACGGCAATGGCAAGGCTGATGACGGCACGGACCGCTATGTGGCCGGACAGGCGATGCCTAAGGCTCTGCTCGGGTCCAACATCAGTCTGCGCTGGCGCGACCTGGACCTCTCCGTCCAGGTCAACGGCGCCTTCGGGCACAAGATCTTCAACGGCACCTCCCTGACCTACATGAACCTGGGCTCGCTGCCGTATTACAATGTGCTTGCCGGGGCACCCGCCCGTGGCATCAAGGACCAGACGGTCACCGATTACTGGCTGGAACGCGGAGATTACCTCAATGTGGATTATGTGACCGTGGGCTGGAACGTTCCGTTACACGACCGTTTCGTGCGGAGCCTGCGCCTGAGCGCTTCCGTCAACAACCTGGCCACCCTGACCGCTTACAGCGGCCTTACCCCGATGATCAACCATTCCGTGCTGGACGGCACCCTCGGTCTGGACGACAAGATCTCCTTCCCGGTGTACCGTTCCTATACCATCGGACTCAGCATCCAGTTTTAGCCTATGAAAAACAAGTCCATACTGCTCCTCTTCTCCCTGTTTGCGCTCCTGTCCTCCTGCCGTTTCCTGGAGGAGGATCCGCGCAGCCAATTGCCCAAAGAGGCTTTGTCCACAGGCGATGAAACACTTTTGTATCTCAATACGCTGGGCAATCTCTATACCCTGGTCGGTGGCAGTGAGGAAAGCCAGGGCCTCATGGGTACCTACCGCGGGGTCTATGACCTCAACACGTTCACCACGGACGAAGCGATCATGCCGACCCGGGGCGGCGACTGGTATGACGGCGGCTTCTGGCAGCGGCTCTACCTGCACAGCTGGGAGCCCTTCGAAGGGCCCTTCAAGGCCACTTGGAATTACCTCTATCAAGTCATCACCCTGGCCAACCAGGCGATCATAGACCTGGACGGGCATCCGGATCTCCAGGCCGAGGCCCGCGGCCTCCGTGCCCTGTATTACTACGAATTGCTGGACCTTTTCGGCAATGTCCCGCTGGTGACCGCGCCGGATGTCCCGGTGGGGGAGGTGAAACAGTCCTCCCGCGCAGACGTGTTCGGATTTGTGGTTTCCGAACTGGAAGACGTGCTCGTGCGCCTGCCCGTCCAGCCCAGCCAGCAGCCTGGCAGCTACTACGGCCGCTTCACCCGTCCGGTGGCGGTGTTCCTGCTGGCCAAGCTCTGGCTCAACGAGCCGGTCTATGCCGGCCGTTCAGATTGGCCGAAGGTGCTGGAATGCTGTGGGGAACTGACCCGGATGGGGTACCAGCTCGAATCGCAATATGCGTCAAACTTCTCGATCAAGAATGAATTCTCCCAGGAGAATATATTCACCATCCCTGCGGATAAGATCCGGTATTCCGCACAGTTCCAATACCTTTTCCGCTCCCGCCACTATGACCACGCGGCTGCGTGTGGCTTCACCGGGGAGAACGGCGCTTCGGCGACCCTCGAGGCCCTGGATGCCAACGGGTTCCTGACGAAATGCCCGGATCCCCGCTTCGAGTTGAACTACTGGGCCGGCCAGCCGTTCGACCTCGACGGCAAGCCGGTCAGCCTGGATACGGGTGAACCGCTTGTCTACAAGCCGCTCTCCATCGCCCTCGACGTCACCGGAACACCGGATGAGAAAACGGCCGGGGCCCGGATGCGGAAATACGAATTGGATCCCAACGGACTCAAGGACGGCAAACTCAATGACAATGACATCGTCCTGTTCCGGTATGCGGACGTGCTGCTGATGGAGGCCGAGGCGCACCTGCGCATGGAGGACCGGGAACAGGCGCTTGCCTGCGTCAACGCCGTGCGGGCCCGTGCCGGTGCGCGCCTGCTCGAATCGGTCAGCCTGGACGATATCTTGCGTGAAAGGATGGTCGAACTGGCCTGGGAGGGATGGCGCCGCCAGGACCTGGTCCGCTTCGGTGCCTTCACGCGTCCCTACAGTTTCCGGCCCTCCCTGCCGCGAGAACTGGAGACCGGCTATACGACCCTGTTCCCCATCCCGTCCGATGTCCTGGATCTCAATCCGAACCTGAAGCAGAACCCCGGTTACGGGGATTGACAAAGTTGTTTTAATTATTGAAAACCAATATGAAAAGAATTCTTGTTTTTGTTCTGGCTCTCGTGGCCGTCCTTCCGGCCCTGCGGGCGGAAGAGGGCATGTGGCTGCCGGTGCTGATCTCCCAGCGGATCGAGGACATGCAGGCCCACGGCTTCCGGCTGACCGCCGAAGACGTGTACAGTGTCAACCAGGCATCCCTCAAGGACGCCGTCGTCCTGTTCGGCGGCGGCTGTACGGGCGAGGTCGTCTCGCGCGACGGCCTGCTCTTCACCAACCACCACTGCGGCTACAGCCAGATCCAGCAGCACTCCAGCGTGGAGCACGACTACCTCAAGGACGGTTTCTGGGCGATGAGCCGGGAGGAAGAACTTCCCAACCGGGGCCTGACCGTGAGCTTCCTCCAGCGGATGGAAGAGGTCACCGCGCAGGTCCTCAAGGGATATGAGCCCTCGATGAGCGAAGCGCAGCGCGACTCGATTGTGCGCGCCAACTCCGCCGCGATCACCAAGAGCATCGTCAATCCCGACAAGGGGATCCGCGCCAGCGTGGAGGCCCTCTACTACGCCAACCAGTACTTCCTGTTCGTCTACAAGGTCTACCGCGACGTCCGCCTGGTCGGCGCGCCGCCGTCCTCGATCGGCAAGTTCGGCGGTGACACCGACAACTGGATGTGGCCCCGGCACACCGGCGACTTCTCCATCTTCCGCATCTATGCGGGCAAGGACAACGAGCCGGCCGACTACTCGCCGGACAACGTCCCTTACCAGCCGAAGCGCTTCTTCACCATTTCCCGCGCCGGCGTCAAGGAAGGGGATTTCACCTTCGTCTACGGCTGCCCGGGCAGCACCAAGGAGTACGTGACCTCGGACGAGGTCCGCTATGTCGGCGAGGTCTCCGACCCGCAGAAGATCGCCCTGCGCACCCTGCGCCTGGACATCCAGAAGAAGTACATGTCCCAGGACCAGGCCGTCCGCATCCAGTACTCCTCCAAGAACGCCTCCGTCTCCAACGCCTGGAAGAAGTGGCAGGGCGAGGCGAAGGGCCTCGCGCGCCGCGGGACCGTCGCCTCCAAGAAGGAGTTCGAGCGCTATTTCCGCGCCTGGTCGCGCACCAATCAGTATGACGGCCTGCTGGACCGCATCTCCGCCTTGTATGAAAAACGGAATCCTTATTACCGTGCCTACGAGTATTACACCGAGACGGTCCGCACCATCGAGCTGCTCTCGTTCGCGAACAACATCCGCACGACCCTCTCGGCCGGCCGGCCCGTGGCCGACGTGGCGGAGCGCTTCTTCAAGGACTACTACCAGCCGATCGACGAGGAGATCTTCGTGGCGGTGATGGACGCTTTCGACAAGCAGATGGATCCGGCCTTCAAGCCGGCCTGGTTCAAGGACAAGCTGGCCGCCTACGGCAGTATGGCCGCCTGGCGCGACGACCTGTACGCCCGTTCGCTGTTCACGGACAAGGCCCGGGTGCTGGCGCTCACCAAGGACGACCTGAAGAAGATCGACGCCGACCCGGCCTGGGAGATGTACGACGCGTTCTATCAGTGGTACCGCGCCGACCTGCAGCCCGTGATCACGGAGGTGACCCGGGACATCAACCTGGCTTACCGCGAATACATGAAGGCCCAGATGGAGTTCCAGCCCGACAAGGCCTTCTATCCGGATGCCAACATGACCCTGCGCGTCGCCTACGGCAAGGTCGCCGGCTACAGCCCTTCGGATGCGGTCTATTATTCTCCGGTGTCCACCCTCAAGGGCATCATCGAGAAGGATGATCCCAACATCTTCGACTACGACATCCCGCAGGCGCTGCGTGACATCTATGCGGCGGGCGGCTACGACGACCAGCCGGTCTGCTTCCTGGCCACGAACCACACCTCGGGCGGCAACTCCGGCAGTCCGGTGATCAATGCCGACGGCCATCTCATCGGCATCAATTTCGACCGTGTGTGGGAAGGGACGATGAGCGACCTCGCCTTCGATCCGGACTTCTGCCGCAATATCTCCCTGGACATCCGCTACCTGCTCTTCGTCGTCGAGCACATCGGCCATGCCACCTGGCTCTTCGACGAGATGCGCTTCGCGGACTAGGGATTATTTCCGCTGGTAGAGATAGCGCTTGATGCTGCGCTTGGGCGTACGCTCGAAGTCCTCCGGGAGGAATTCGAGCTTGCGCAGGCGCGCATAGTTGGGGAGTTCCTTGTTGACGACCGGCAGGCTGGCGTTGAGCAGGTTCTCGAGCTGCTCCTTGTTCATGCCGTCCTGCTCGCCCTTGTGCCAGTCCGGGTAGATGAGGCCGGTCAGGCCGCCATCTTCCTCGATGACCAGCGAATCCACCACGTAGGCCAGGTTGTTGAGCACGCCTTCGATCTCTTCCGGGTAGATGTTCTGGCCGGAAGGCCCGAGGATCATGCACTTGGAGCGGCCGCGCAGGAACAGGTAGCCGTCCGCGTCGAGCACGCCCATGTCGCCGGTGCGGAACCATCCGTCCGGCGTCAGGGACTGTGCCGTGGCTTCCTCGTTCTTGAAGTAGCCCAGGAACACGTTGGCGCCGCGCACCTGCACCTCGCCCGGGATGCGGGCGGGATCTTCGGAGTCGATGCGGATCTCCATGTGGGGCGCAGCCTGGCCGCAGGAGAAGAGCTTGGTCTTGTCGAAGTGGGCGTAGGTGATGATGGGGGCGCATTCGGTCATGCCGTATCCGACCGTGAAGGGGAATTCGATCTTGCGGAAGAAGCGTTCGACCTCCGGGTTGAAGGCGGCCCCGCCGATGATCACCTCCACGAACTTGCCGCCGAACGTGGCTACCAGTTCCTTGCAGATCTTCTTCTGCAGGAACTGGTCCACGATCGGCAGGCCGAACAGGATCCGGTGCTTGTCGAGGATAGGTTTTAGTTTGGATTTATAGATCTTCTCGATGATCAGCGGTACGGAGATGATGATGTCCGGCTTGATGTCCGCGAAGGCCTGCATGATGATCTTGGGGCTCGGTACGCGGGTCAGGAAGTGGACGTGCATACCCACGGTCATCTCGAAGAGGAATTCGAACATCATCCCGTACATGTGCGCGGAGGGGAGCATCGAGACGACGGTGCTCTCGCAGCCGAGCTCGGGCAGGGCGTAGTTGTGGGCGAAATCGATGTTGGACCACAGGGCGCGGTAGGGGATCATGACCCCCTTGGAGAAGCCGGAGGTGCCGGAGGTATAGTTAATCACGGCCAGTTCGTCCGGGCTGTCCACGTAGTAGTCCAGGTCCTCCGGACCGAAGTGGTCGGGGTATTTGCGTCCGAAGCTCTCGTTGAGGTGCTCCCGGATGCTGCGAAGTTCTTCCGTGCAGGCATACAGGAACTTGAAGGTGTTTATCTGTACGACTACTTGAAGTTCTGGCATCTCGTCGATGAGCAGTCCTTCCCAGATCACGTCGTCCACGAAGAGGACCTTCGCCTCGGAATGGTTGACCAGGTAATGGATGTTGCCGGGCTTGAATTCGTGCAGGATGGGCACGGGCACGGCGCCGTAGGTCAGGGCGGCCAGGAAGCTCACGCCCCAGTTGGCCTGGTTGCGGGAGCAGATGGCCACCTTGTCTCCCCGGAGCAGCCCGCACTGCTCGAAAGCGATGTGCAGTTTCTCGATGCGGCGGGCCACGTCCCCGTATTTAAGGGTGATGCCCTGGTAGTTGGACAGGGCCGGACGGTCCCAGTGCTTGCGGAAGCTCTCCTGGAGGAGAAGGTTGACGGACGAAAATTCCATGTCTTTTGTTCTGATTTCGGCGGCAAAGTACTCCATTTTTCTTTAGATGTGCAAATATTGAGGAAGTATTGCGTAGTTTTTGTGTTATTTTTTCTACTTTTGTAGAAAATTATGCGCGTATGGAACCACTCCAAGTACACTATTCGGACGGCGACATGGTGATCCTCGACAATCTGGCTGATTTCCAGCAGGTCGAGACCACGGAGGCCGGCATGATCCTGTCCATCATCGTCGTGGACGGGCGCCTGCGGATCGACATCGGGGGAGTCCCGACGGAAGTCCGCGCGCACGACATGCTGATCTGCCCGCCCGGGACCGTGCTGGACAACATCTTCAGCAGTCCGGACTTCCGGGGCCTGATCTTCGGCATGTCGTACGCGAAGTTCCAGAAGACGGTGGGGGCGGACGACAGCCTCTGGTCGGTGATGATGTACGCGCGCGGGCATCCCGTCTACCACATGACCGACGCCGAGATGCGCATCGGCTCGCACATCTTCCACCTTTTCCAGGAGAAGCTGTCCGGGCCCCAGGATTTCTATTACAAGGAAGTGATGCAGTCGCTGATGGTGACGGCCTTCTACGAGATCAGCGTGATCATCAAGCGCAACATGATCCCGGCCGGCTCCGGCCCGGTCCGCCAGCACGAAAGGATCTTCAAGTCCTTCCTCTCCATGCTGGCCGATTCGGACGGCCGGCGCCGGACCGTGGCCGACTACGCCCAGGCGCTCTGCATCTCGCCCAAGTACCTGTCGGCCTGCGTGCGCAAGTCCAGCGGCCGCTCCGTCCTGTCGTGGATCCACGAATACACGCTGGAAGGGATCTCCCGGCAGCTGCGGGGCTCGGACCGCTCCGTCAAGGAGATCGCGGCCGACTACGGCTTCACGAGCCTCTCGGCCTTCGGAAAATTCGTCAAGACGCGCCTGGGCGCCTCCCCGCGGGATTACCGGGCGGAAAACCGGAAGAAGGAGGGGAGTTAATGTTTTTCAAAAAAAATGTTTATATTTGCATCCGCAAACGGGGTATTAGCTCAGTTGGTAGAGCGTTAGGTTCGCAATCTAGAGGTCAGGGGTTCGACCCCCCTATACTCCACAAAACGGGTCCGGCAGTCGCCGGGCCCGTTTTTGTGGAGTACCCGCTCCGCTCATACGGGGGAAAGGTTTCCCCCGCACGGCTTCGCCGTCCCCCTTCTGTCGGCCTTCGGCCTCCAACCCCGACACCACAGAACAATTATTCTTTTACCCGCAATAAATAGTGGGACCTTTTTGTACTTTATCTTCAAAAATTTCGGAGATAAAGTACGTTTACCTTGCACTTTTTCGAAAGTCATTCTGCAAACTTAATCCTCAGCCCTAAGATACCCGTGCCGGACCAAATCTTCCCGGCATCGTACGGGGCTGGTGTAACCGTCTGCAATCACGAAAAGGGTATCCGCTACAGAGGAAATGGCGCCATAGTTATGGTCAGTGACGATTATGCCATGATTTGCGCTCCGTTCCCGAATAAGCGCCTTGACTTCATCGATATTCACGGGATCAACCTGCGTAAACGGCTCGTCGAGGATGTAGAAAGGAGCGTCGCTTAGCAGCACCAGGTACAATTCTGCCAGACGTGCTTCGCCGCCGGAGAGCTCATAGATAGGAGAATCGTAATGGCGGGAAAACTTTGGCACCCTATTGACAAAGGTCCAGTAGTTCACGCCATACAAGTCGAAGGCCCGGTGAAG
>Ga0310697_10000717_pt1 | contig 42784 bp, 58 predicted proteins | sample 172DNAGHGlowgp2_FD_203883 | JGI IMG/M metagenome (GOLD analysis project Ga0310697, IMG submission 203883) | Sheep rumen microbial communities from Palmerston North, Manawatu-Wanganui, New Zealand - 1728 DNA GHGlow gp2 (v2) (version 2) | ecosystem: Host-associated > Mammals > Digestive system >...
AGGGGACATTTCCGGCGAAGAAAATAGTCCGTCTCTCCCTTGCTCATGATGGTCCCCTCCTGGGCAAGCGCCTTCCGAACCTCCGGCACCACGCAACCCTTGTAGTAACGAATCATCGCCGACCGGCTACCCGACGGCACGGCTTCGAAGTTCGCGATGACCCGCTCCCCGCGGTGGACGGAAAAGAAGTCATTCAGCGCTCCCATGTACATGGAGAGTTTCCCGTCCGCCGTGACTATCCCGGTCGCGTATATGCTATTTACTCGCATCGGGTTTCAAGTATTCGAGGACTTCCGGGAACTCGCGCCCGGCGATTTCGAGAATGGTGTTGCGGTAAACCTGCTCGCCTATTTGCCGGATATATATCCGCTCCCGCGCGGGGCGGGTGCAGCGGCCCATGATGACGTCCAGATACTCAGCCGTCATTTCGGATGCTTTCAGGTGTGCGAGGTTGGTAATAGGATGGCCCGGGATTCGGCTCATGATACCGGCCGCCCGCTGCTGATTCACGAGCCGAACGGCATCTTCATAGTCCTCTTTCTGCGCCGACCAAAAGGCCGACATTATCCGCTGGAAGTCATCGCTCGCGATTATATCCATTACGGTTTTTCCTTCCAGGGCCTTAACCCGTGCAAGTTTTTGTTTCAGTGCTTCGTCTAACTTCATTTTCTTCTCGGTTTGATTGAGCTGCCGGGGCGGGTATCGCTCCCGCTGCGGGTCATTCCCCCCGGCATAGGTTTTTAGGACATGAAATATCCTGGCAATCCAGGAGCAGCCGCCTTTTCGGCGGGATTAAAAGTAATACATAAAAGTAGGCTTCCTAGGACCTCGCAAGGGAGGCGGGAATCGCACCCGCGCCGCTGCTCCTCGGCTCTCTTTGCTCCCTCGTCCGCCGTCTTTCCGGCGTGCCAACTCTAACCATGAAGAAAAACAATTGCTGAAAGACGCATCACTGCGGCATTGTAGCAGGAGGCCGGCTCGAACGGCCATCTCCGGATGATGGAATCCGGCGAGTTACCATTACTCTATCCTGCATATATTTCTATCAAAGAGCGGTTTGTTATTCGTTTCGTATGCAAATATAAACATTATTTTTTAATTATATGCTATTTTTTTAAGTTTCTTTGAATAATCCCCCGGCCCGCCTGATTCGCCCCTCCCATTCCACTTCCCCCGCTTCCAGCGCCCGGGCGAACTCCGCATCCGTCTCCCGGTGCCGTCCAAGTTCAAACCACCACTTCCGCCGCGCCCGCTGGCAGAAGACCCGATGCACTCCGGCATCATCTTTCGCTATATATGCTTTCATCGTTTTAGAAGATTTTATCGTGTTCTTTCGTCGGTAAGTTCGATTTGACCCACTGCAAGTCATTGACCAGCGCCCAGCGCCCGAAGTGCATTATCAGCAGGGCATCCGCGTTCCAAAGCGTCACACGGACGGACGGATACTGACTCGCGGCATATGCCTGATAACGCCGCTTCCGGGCGTCCTTTTCTTCATGCTCCCCCCGGGTGCGGAGTTTCAATCGCGTCTGCCAACTTTGCGGATGGACCAGCACGAACGGGATGCCGTCCGCCTCCATCAACGCCTTCATGTGTTCGAAGTTCGCTATCATTTTCTGAATCCGATACAACTTGCCCATGTTCGCCGTGCCCGCCTGGACTGCGATGTCATCCGGCCGGACGGTCAATTTCTCCATGAAGACGAGCGGGGTATAGTTTTCTTTGTAGTACCCAAGCAAGTCCCGGAAATCTGCCGGGTCTTTCGGCATCTTTACGACCCGCACTAGCTGCCCGGGAATATAGATGGCAATCCCGCCGGAGGCACCAGGGTCAATTCCGATAATGCAATTAGTTTTCATTTTTTATCGTTACGTAATCAGTTATTTGTATTTCATTTTCCACCATCCAAGCGAAGGTCCGCTCAAGTTCCCTATCTCGCGCCCGGATGGCCGCCCGCGCTTGCAGTTCCCCGGCCGTCTCCCCCTGCTTCCGCAGGCGTTCCAGCTCCGCCACCTCCCCCGCCCGGGCGAAGTCATTCATGGCGCTCTGGAAGATGGCCCGCTGGATATCCGCCGTGACTTCAAACTCCGCCGCAAGGCCGGCCCGGGAAAGAATATCGTAAAACACTCCCCGCATGATGGAAGAGAGCGCCGGCATCCGGCCGCGGTACTTATACTCCAAGAAAGCCGTCACGCATTCCCGGTAGGTCTTTTCCGGGTATGCCCGCTCCGGCCGTCCCTGCGCCTCCGGGAACTCCGGCGGCAGGAGGCCCAGGGCCTTCGACAATACCTGCCCCCGCTTGCGGTTATAGGCGTTCAAGACCTTGCAGATATACTCCAGCGAAAATTGTTGATAATGCCCCCGGTCCGGCTGGCCGCTCGAAGAGCGCGGAAGGTAGTCATCCAGTTCCCACGCCACCAGCATATCAAAAGCGACCCGGATTTCCGGAAGTGCGAGCCGTGGGTACTTCGTTTGTAGGACTTCCGTTATCCGCATGACCTTGTAGTCCCACTCCGCCCCGGGCGTAATCTTGCAACCGACATCCATTGCAAGCATAGGGAGTTTCTTCCGCAGCTCCACGGCCACTGCTTCCGCCGGCATTGTCCCTATCTCCGGCGCCGCCGCCGCCCGGATGATGGCAAGCTCCGTTCGGTCCAATCCCCGCACGACCGCCGGGCTGGATGGCAGGGATGCCGTCACGGGATTCGGCTTATAAAGGGTCAGTTCCTGGCTCATTTATAAAATCCTCCCTCTTTCAAGTATTCCGCCGCTGCCTCTTCAAACGCCCGCTCTGATGCCGTCTTTGTCCCAGCTATCATTTTCAGGCGCCCGCTTTCCCGGTCGCGTTTTATCCACTCGTGGATGGTCGCAATCCAGCCCCTCCGGGTGCGCTTAACGCTCTTCATGTCGGACCAATTATAAACGGCATCGAAGTAGGCCATGATGTCAATCCCATCATCGGTGTATTTCTGGAAGAGTTCGTACCACTCGCCCGCCAGTCCGGCTTTCACGTCCTTTGCGATTTCCAGCGAAGAAAAAAGACATTGTTTCTCTTCGGATTTTTTCGCGCGCGTAACAACATCATCGTCAGATGATGTAAAAATAGTATTTTCTTTATTATCTATAATAGTATTATTCGTTGCCGTTTCAATAATACCCCCCTTTGTTGTTTCGGCAATACCCCCTTGTTGTTTTAATAACGGGGGTATTGTTGTTTCGGCAATACCCTTGCTGTTTGCAACATACTTGCAAAATTTCACGCTTTGAACGTATATTTCCCGCTTCTCAATCAATCCCTTTGCTACAAGCCTGTCAATGATTTTCTTGGCATTTTGGATGGTTACATTAAGGGCCGATGCTACATATTTGAGCGACCCGCTAAACTCGCTCTCCCCGTCCTGTGTAAAGCCATAAATCAGCGAATAACACAGCAACTCATTCCCTGAAAGTCCAAGTTTGACGATAGCGAAGCCGGGGACATGTATATAATTATCCGACTTGAAATTTCCGCTCATAATTGTAAAAATTTAGCCCCGTATTTCATCTCCGAACTCGCACTTCGGAAACTACTCTACGAGGCTCTAACTTTCTTCCTGGATGGTGCGAGCATCCATTTCGATGCAAATATACAAATTATTTTTCTTCTACCAATTCAATCGCTTGAAAAATTCTGAACATAACCTGCGGCACGATGGCATTGCCGTAGGCTTTTATGGCTTCGTTTCTCCACTTGTGGAAGCCAAGGGGAGTTCCGTCCATAATCTGGGAAAGCCCATCATCTCTTGTGTGAACAGGGGAGACAGTCGGAAAGTGATTCCACCACGTTCCTTTAGCCCAAGCATCGTCGGCAGCGTACTCAACTGGTCGTTGCGCATCATACCATTCTTGCGAACAATAGCATCCTGATTGTACGGCGGCTGATAGTCTCTCGCAGAAGGCGTGGGAAGCAGGCCCATAGAGGCGAGGTCGGACAGCTCGATGGTGTATCCTTCCTCCTGCTTCCGGGCTATCCGCTTCCCGTCCGGCGTGCTGGGATTCTTGTAGTCCCGCGCCGTTGGTGTCGGCAGAAGCCCGCTCCCGGCCAAGGCTGAAAGGCTCTGCCCCATCTGTGAGTTCGGGTTGTAGGTGTTCGTCCATTTGTCCCCTTCGCGTGCCGTCGGAGTTGGCAGCAGATCCAGGCGAATGAACTTTTGCTTTTCTCTTTCGTTGACCTTGAGGCCCTGCGTCTCCGGAGTGGGGAGCATCAGCCCCCGCTTCTGGGCGTAGCCGTTGGCTATCTCCTGAGCGAGCGTCCCGGTGCTGCTGGTCTTGCCTGCCGATGCCGGAAGTGCCGTCTTCCCGTCGAAGGCCGTCGGGGTCTTGAGCATTATAGGCGAGGAAAAACACTCTGTCTCGTCTATGGGGAGCCCCACAAGCCGCAGCCGGAATAAGAATCGGCTGGACTTCGTATCCGATGGCTTCGAAGTCTTTGCAGATGCGTTCGATGGTGAAGGACTGTCGCAGTTCGTATCTGTGAAGATTATCGTCCTCTCCGAACAGAGTCGCTTCACATCCCACTTCAGTGAGAATCCATCCTTCGACCATTGTGGTGATTCCAGCAACGTTCTCACCAATGACCCAAGTGGGCCGGATTTCTGATACCGCTCGGAACATTTCCGGCCAGAGATAACGTGCATCTTTTTGCCCCCCCCGTTTTCCGGCATAGGAAAAAGGCTGGCAGGGGAATCCCCCCGTGAGGACATCAATCCGTCCCCGCCATTCTTTGAAGTCTGTTTTCGTGATGTCTTCATAGCATTTCGATTCAGGAAACCAATAGCCCAGGACGGCACGGCCGAAGGGGTTAATCTCGCAATGAAAGGCATTTTCCCAGCCCATCATCGCGGCGGCCACCTCCGGCCCGCCAATCCCGGAAAATAGACTTGCGTGTATCATCGCTCAATCAGCAGGTTTTTCGCCGTCTCTCCCCCTGATAGCATCGTCCGGACCTCCTGCACCCGGTTATTATTCGCCACGAGCGACACGACCGGATAACGGCTGGAATCCCCCGGCTTATTGCTTTTCGCAAACTGCACCGAAAGGTCAAAGACGCACCCCGTCACGGTGCCGGCCATCTCCTGAACGCTATCAAACGAATCCCGGATATTCTTCACGCTGGACGCCTTGCCCTTCGTGCTGAATCGCCATACCCCGGCAATCCCACGGACGGCCGGAATAACAAAGCGCATCGTCAGGACTATATCCCAATTCTCATCCCCCCGCCGCGTGGGATACTGCTTCGTGATTGCTTCCATGATGTCCGGCCGTTTGTCCGTCGTCACTTCCACGTATTTCTTCCCGTTCCAGACGCGGAAGGTCTCGCCGTCCCCGCTGGCGACCAGCGCCCCGGTGTTATCCCGGTACTGATACTCTTCCCGGCACACCTCCCCGGCATCATCCGAGGGGAAAAGGATTTGGATGGTGGAAGGTTTTTCGCCCAGCGCGGCATGAAACATCTCTGCATACTTTCCCGCGGCGATGAAGTAGTCAACGCTCATCGGGTAGCCTTTCTCGCTTTTCTTCCCGATTTTGATTTTCCCGACTTCGGGGAGGGAAAGGACGCCTTGCGCCCCTTCCCGCTTGATTCTTCCGTTCATTATTTCCGCTCCTCCTTGAGCTGCCGAACTTCTTCGAAGAGGTCCGCCGAGGCGGCGTCGATTTCGGCATCGTTTAATTTTTCCGTTTTTTTCGTTTTACGGCCCTTTTTCGGTTCGCTGGATAAATCCCCTGTCTTTTCGCTTTTCGTCGATTTACGGGCAGTTTTGGCGGGTTTCTCGGCCTCTTCCGGTTTCGCGAAATCCCCCTGAATGAGTTTCGCCAAAGAAAGCTCCGCGTAGCAGTCGCCGATGTTCATCGTGTCAAGGTTCAATTCCCCGTGTACGACCGTGAGGATGTTATCCCGCTTTTCGTCTTCGATGGCGGCCAGGGCCAGCAGGTGCGGAATCTTTTCGGCATTCTTGCTCCCCGTCTGGTCCTTGAGGTTGTAAGACGGGGCCTTCCGCCAATCCTTCGGGCTGAAATTGAATACCCGGCTGACCGGGAACTCCGGAAAGTTGACCTCCCACATCGGTTTGTAGAGGTGCAGCTGGATTTCGTGGTCTTCGTAGAAGCCCTTCCGGCCGCTCTTGAAGTCCACGAGGGCCGTGAACGTCTCCCCGCTCTTCGGGTCGGTCATCAGGCAGGGCATGTCGATGCACCCGGCGTAATGATGCTCCGGATGGACGAGGCCGATTTCAATGGCAAGCGGCTGGACCTTCCAATCAGCAAGGAACTGCGCGAAGGCGAGCACGTCTTTCTTGATTTTCTTGAGGCTCTCGAAGTAGAAGGACTCCGGGAGGTTTTCTCGCTCCATATACTCCCGCAGCAGGGCGGGGACTTCCGCGAAATCATACCGGCGCCCGATAATCAGGCGCTCGAACTGCGCGTGCATGAAGGTGCCGTAAGCGGCGGCGAGGTCGCGGAGCGTGTCGGCATTCTGCCCGTTCGCCTTTATCCATTCCAGCAGGCCGTAATTCGTCGGCATCGTCTGGGCGATAAGGGTCGTGACGGACGGATAGAATACCGGCTCCCCATCCTCGAAGCGGTAGTAATACCGATGCCCTTCCTGGTTCAACTGATAAACCTTGTACGGCGGCTCCCGGAGGGTTGCTTTGTCAAAGAATAGTGCCCGGATTTCTTCCACGGTCAGCCCCGGCGCCAGCTCCGTCCGCTCCATTTTCTCGTCGCTTTCCAGCAACTCTTTCAGATGTTTGTTGTCTTCCATATCGTTTGATTTTTAAGGGTTATTCCATCCCGAACAAAAATCCCGGCGTGCAGTCAAGTTCGGCGCAAATGATAGGCACCCATTTCGGGTCTATCTTTTGGGTCTTGCCGCTGAAAAGGCGGTTGATATTGATGGCCCGGCTCGTACCGCTTGCCTCCGGCCACAATTTTTCTGCGAGTTTTTTCTTCTGAACTTTCTTCCCCTTCGCAACCGCAATAACGAAGGCGTCTGTGATTCTGAACATATAACGTAAAAATTTAAGGGTTAATCTCCTTTGTAAAGCCCCCCGCAGGCGCAGCACTCATACACGTAGAAAAGCACGTCGTAGGAATCAGGCGTAGCGCGGTCGCCGTCTTTGATGGTCTGCCCTACCTGGTCCACGCAGCGGAACTCCTTCCCGCCGCAGTCGGGGCATGTTGTATAGTCATTCGCCAGCGGGCGGAGATGCTTATATTGTCCCGCGTTCAGGTCTTCGATGATTCTGAAACTCATATCCCCGCCCTCCTATTTCATGAATACGTCGCCCACGGCGGCGAAGAGGTACATCATCATGAAGAGAACTGCCAGCCCGCCGATAACCTTGGCGGCGTACTTGAAGATGCAGACCACGGCATCAACAATCTGAATCTTTGTTTTGTTTTCCATATCCGTTTCTATTTGTAGTAAAAGCTGATTTTGACACCCCGGCGGAGCTTGCAGACCTCAACATCTTTCGGGCTATTGAAGGCCCGGTCCAGAAGGCGATTGCAGAGGCTGTCGTCCGCAATGATTCTGCGAAGGCCGCTGACGCCGACCGCCACGTTTACTTTCTTATCTTCGACCATCCCGTTGACTTTGATGATGAAGTTCCGGTTAATTTCCGTTGTCGTGTAATTGAGTGCCATCATAACTTTGTCGGGGAAACCGCCCCGCCGGATTTTTTGGTTTGTTCCTTGTTTCTGGATGCAAAATTAGCAATTATTTTTTAATCTGCAAAATTTTTTTTAAGTTTTTTGCAGCAAGTGGTAAATTTTCTCGTTTCTGCCCGTATTTGCGTTATCTCTTCGGGGATATATAATTTATCGTCCGAATGGAGAAAGTCCGTTAAAACCAAAATACGGCCCATTTCCGGCCATAAGGCAAAAAAGAAACCCCCGGCAGAACGCCGGAGGCCTGAAACGATATGGAATACTAACAAACCCGCCACAAAGGTAGTCATTTTTCGATAAAAACAAAATCTACCCGCTCAATTTTGGTGTGCGGGTTCTCGCTCACAACGTCCACCTGCCGGTCCTTCACGTGCCTGGTCTTCCATAGGAAGCCGAGAAAGCGCCGATACCGCACCGTCTCCGCGACCAGCAGGTTATCCCGCGTCTCCAGCCGCCCCGTGAACTCCCCTCCGGCAAGAACGCCGTCGAAGTCGTACCACTTATCCCCGGCATGGACCGCCACCCCGGAGACCTGGATGGTATCCCGGAAGACGATGGTATCCCGGACCGGCGCCGAGAACTCCGCAATGGTCCGGGCCTGCGCCTTCGTCAGCGCCTGAAGGTCGCGATTGCGCTTCTTAAGTTCCCGGATGGTCGCGGCATCCTCCGCCCGGAAGCGCTCGAACTCCTTCGCGGTCAGTTCCAGCGCCTGAATCCTCGCCCCGGAGAGGGAATCCCGGAAGCGATACCCCTCCGTCTCCCCGTGGAGCACTTCGATATTCGCCCGCGCCCGGTTGAGCTGCGCCTGGACATCACCCAAGCGGCACGAAAGAAAGAAAGCAAGTCCGGCGAAGATTGCGAGCGTCCCGATGGCCGCTATTTTCAGGTCTCGTCTCATTTTATATTCACTCTATATCCAACGAATCGCTCGCCCAGGCGCTCCGCCCAGCGCTCCGTGAAGAAATCCTCATACTTGCCCTTTTCCGGTGTCCACCAAATAGCATGAGCGATGGAGGCAAGACCCACAACCAGCAGGTATAACGGCCCGAGGTAACGGGACTGCACGCAATGCCCGAGTTCGTGCCGGATATTCTCAACCGATGAAGTCCGAATATAAACATACATACCGAGCGAGATACCGCCCTGCATATAATCCGAGCGAACCACGCGGATATCTTCCGGCACATTGACTTCCATATTTCCCCGGCTGGCCGTATGGACCTCGTGCTGCTTCTTAATGAATGCCCCGAACACGAGGCCGACGATGTTCTGCGGCGCCTGCCATACCCATAGCAGGACCTCCGCGATAATTTCAAGTGCTTTTTTCATTTTACTTGTAATAATGCCAAATAACGCAATCCTCATGCGTAAGAGAATCGTCCAGGTGGATATAAGTTTTCCCGATACCGATGCGGGAAAAGCCTGCATCGATGGCTGCCCGGACAATCAGCCAGCGATTTCGGGAAGTGTTGCAGCGGATGTCCACGGCGCGCCCCTCGCAGTGGGCGCTCGTCCCGGTCCGGCCCTGCTTCTTTTCCCATTCTTTCGACCTATAAGCCGAATTGAGGACCAGCGGAATCCCGGCCATCGCCCGGACGGCATCCAGCCGGTCCATTGTCCCTTGATTCATGTCCTGAAGCGAGCACGCCGGGACGCAGCGCCGGAACTCGCTCTCGTTGAAGTGTCGTGCGGTAATCATAATTCAATCATTTTCCGCAAAGATAAAAAAAAGTCCCGGACTTTCACAGCCGGGGACTCTCCACTCTAATATGTCTAAACTGAAACCACGTGCAAATGTAAGTATTTCCCGTCAATCATCCAAGTAGGCGAAGGGGATAATTTGGTATCGCCACGTACCGCCTACCCCGAAGATGCAGCGCTGGTCATCATCGCCCGGCACCTGGAAGAGCGGCCCGTAAAGCGCCCGCATCGTGCTGAACTTGGCAACTACCCAGCCCCCGCGTGACTCTTTCCAAAGTTGAGCGATTCGACGGATGGCGCGGTTAGTCTTGCAGGCGGCATCCCCGCGAGAATTTCGATTTGCGATGCGCCCGGTGCTCGCGGCGGCTTTCGCTATCTCTTGAGCGTGCTTTTCCATGGCTATTTCTCCATTATTTGAGCGATTCGAATTTCCTGCTGGGCGTCAAAGATGCGGGATTGCAGCTGCCCGGCCATCAAGGCAAGTTTATGGTAATAGTCTTCGTGCCCGGTGCTCTTTCCGTAGGTCCTGGAAGAATGGGCATAGTGAAGGGACTCCCGATTGATTGCCGAGTAAAGGATATCCAGCTCGGGGAGGGTAAATTCAAGTGTTGCTTTTTTGTCCATATCTTTTTTTTGTTTAAGGGTTATTTCGCGTAGTCGATGGCGGCAAAGTAGAGGCGCCGGCCGATGCAGTTGGAGAGGTGCGGGCATACGCACCAAATCATCCGGGCGGAATCCTCCCGCGCCGTGTGCTCATACTGCCCCGGGTAACGGGCGGCAAGTTCCCGCGCCGTGGCGATGACGTAGCCATCCCCCTTCATCAGTTCGATGGCTATCTGCTTCATTTCCCGGTCCGCCTTCCGGCGGAGTTTCCAGTCCTGAATGTGCGCCGCTTCGTTGGTCATTTCGCGGGCGATTATCTTTGAATCTTTCATAGCGTGTATAGTTAGGCGTTAAGTTCGTAACCGAGGGCGGCGAGCTGCTTCCGCGCGCCACGGATGGCCGTCTTTTCTGATTTATACCAGCCCACCGTGAACCAATACTCATTATCCTGCTGCGCGCATACGAGGATTCGGCCCTGGCCGTCAGCGTTCATCATCATGTAGATGGACTTGTTTGAATTTTTGCAAGTGATTGTCATATCTTTTCTTCGGGGAAACCGCCCCGCCGGTCTAAAGGTTTGTTGTTTGTTTCTGGGTGCAAAATTAACAATAATTTTTAATGCTACAAAATTTTTTTAACTTTTTTTGAAAAATCTGCATCCGGCCCTTATTTTCCTCGTTTCTTCGTTTTACGGCATTTTCTCCGGCGGGATATATAATTTATCATTTGAAACGAGAAAGTCCCGGAAATCGCCCGAAAACGGCCAAAAATGAAACCGGGGCGCATCACTGCGACCCGGAATCCATAAACTGCGATTATAATGAATTATACTCTGCAAAGATATAAAAAAACCGGGGAAATCTCACGACTGCCCCGGGAAAACTTTAGTTCATATGCGAATCTCTGTACAAAGATACAATTTTTTTTCTATCCCCAAGGATTCTCATCGCGGCCAATCGGAGATTCTTCGCTAAACCACGTAAGAGTGGAGGAATGCAGGTTGTAATTATTCGGGTCGCTAAAGATAATCAACTGCATTTTTTGTACATTAATCGTATCATCTTTGTACTTGAGAAAAACAGGTCTTCCACTATTAAAAGCCTCCAACGCGCTATCCCATGATGGGCTATCGGTATAAGGCGCGAAATCAGTTCCGCCCGTCTCTGTGGTTACACCTTCAACGTATAGCGGTGTTATCTCCTTCGGGATGGAGTCCAGCAGGCCGTTCAGAATTTTAGGGAGTACCCCCCCCCAAGTCAATGGCAGACCCCTGCCCCTCGATGCCGTGGGCAATCAAGGCTTTGATTTCGTCTTTTGTCATAGTTCTAAAATTTTGATGTTAAACAAAAAGGTTTACTCGTTATGCACTTCGATGCTCGCGTCGCCCTTTGCCAGCCGGAGGTCATAACCCAGCTCTATGGCGTGCATCCCCCAAGCAAGGGCGGCGAAGGCGAAGAGGATTCCGGCACCTTTCAGGACCGACCCGTCAATCACGCCCGGCGGAGGGACTGAAAACCCGGCTACAAGTAGCCCGATGGTCATCGCCAAGCATACCCCGAAGATAATCTTGCAGGCGAAGCACTTGCGTTCTATTTTTTCTTTTTCGGCCATTTCGATACCTCCTCTTTTACAAATATTTCACAAAGTTAATCTTCTTCGCTACCGTGTCCGTCTCGAACTCGGCATCAACCGCAGCAAGGTCGCCTTCCGCCTGCCATTCCGGCGTTATCAGGAACGTGTCCGGGGCGAACTCCTGCCCCTTGTGCGTTATTCGGATATTGTCGGCCATCCGGACAAATCGAAGCGCATCCAGCAGATATTCCGGCGCCCAGAAGGAAAAGCGATAACGTTTTTCTGAAATCATCTTCGTCGGGAAGAAATACCCGTCACGGGTTTCCCCCTCTTCGTCGAAGATATACTCCGGCTTCGCTATGTCGGAGGCGAGATACAAGCGGTTCTTATACGTGCCCCCGCCGGGGAGGTTATAAATAATCCGCCCGGCGTCCATTTCGAAGTCCTGATTATCCCACCACTCCAGCATCAGCAGGTCGGAGACATTTTCCTTCCAAACGAACACGTCGCTAAACCAAACATTCTTTGCAGCATCGAATAAGCGCAGGTAATAACACCCGGCCTCCATGCCTTCATATTGGACTTGCGACGAATTACAAATGAAGTGGTCAGTTTTGCCGTCTGTCACCAATAGAAGCGCGTCTCTTGTATATCCTACGCCGATGCCCGCAAGATTTTGTATGCTTATCTGAACGGGGAGCGTCGGTGCCGATTCCAGAAAAACTGTCGGGTCATCGCCCTGCCCGGGATAAAGGACCAAAATCTGCCCTTCCTGTTCGCAATAAAGCTCCCCGTCTCCGGGTGCATCCTCGCCGAGCTCTTCGAGGATATTATTGCCGCCATCCAAGTATAAGAGTTTCAAATGGTCGCCGGTCACATCCATAAGCCGCCGATAAATGACCCGGTCGCCGGCCGCCACATTGAAGATATATACGTAATCATCGCCCCCGGCTACCGGCGCGTCATTGCCTGATTGCAAATAGTAACCAGATATCTGGTCCTCCCAATCAGGTTCCCGGCCTATATGCTCGCGGGTTATTTGGAAGGGAGGCAGAATCCCAAGCGGGGAAAACAGCGGGTACACTTTCCCGTACACCCACCAGCGGCGGGCATTCTGCTCGTCTATTGACCCATAAATGGGAAGTACGTTGAAGTTGTTACTCGGTGTCATATTCGATTTCTCCTTCCGCCATTCGGCTTGACAAATTTAGTTCTATTTTTCTGATTGCCCCCTCTCCGATGAAAGTTTTCACAAGTCCCAATAAATCCGGCGCACCCATCGAAGGGAATGAAACCTCCTGCACCTTGCCCCGCTTTATGCCGAGCGCCGTCCCTTCGATGCCGTTGATTTCGTACTTCCGGCCGGGGAGGTCGTATAGGTAAAAACCCTCCAGAATCGCAAACGAGAGCCGCCCGTTCTGCATCGTCACTCCGTCCATCGTCACGTAGGGGACTACCCCATCAACGGATGAAAGAAGGGCGAAGCCGTCACGGCTTACATCAGAAGGATTCAAAAGCATGTAGTCAAGGTCGCTCGTGAACTTATTGACCGAAATCTTTTCAATCAAATCCTTCTGCACGTAGTTCGATTTCATATTGATGGGATAGCCCGCAAAGATGGCCGTCACGCTATCCATCCAGGCGAACTCATAGCGGGCCGGCATCTGTGATTTATCATACTTGTACTTGCTTGTATGATAGGCAAGCGGCTTGCCGTTACGGATTGATTGCAAGGTCGTCAGGTCCTTCCACACGTCCGGTTCAGTATCATCATAACTTCCTCCGTTGCGGAAGAAACTGATATGCTCTATCCGGAGGCGGTAATCGTCGTCCACATACCAAAAGCACCGGTAGCAGTCCCGGAGCATATTCAGGACCTCACGCAGCGTAATCGGCGCCGTCTGCGCGGGCTGGTCGTAGTTCAAAGTCAAGATATTCGACTTCGGAGAAATCAGCAGCCGGTAATTCGTCCCGCTGATGGGATTCGCCCCGTATAAGAACTGCGAGTAAGCCGCCGTCCCCTCGTGCGTCACGTTCGCCCCGATGGCATTCAGCAGGACCGATATAACCGACCAAAGCGGGAAGGCATCCCGGAGCACCGCCGGCACCCGGGCCTGCTGCTCTATCTCCGTATATCCGACCACTTCGACAAACCACACCGACACCCGCCCCCAATCATTGCGGGACACCGGGAAGACAGGCTTTCCGAGGACCGGCGAATAGGGGAGCGCGTAGTAATAAGGCACGTTGTAATACTCCATACCGATGCCGTATTCCGTCGGTGTCGAAGTGAGTTCCGTTCCAAAGAGAATCGCCGCCGTGGGTGCAACGCGCAAAACGCGGGTATAGTTGCGATTATCCGCCACTAAATCCGGGGACGGAATGGCTTCCGTCGTGGTGCTTCCAACCGTCACGGCATCCGTTATCATTCGCGTATAAACGGCGAAAGTGCTGACTTCCACTTCCATCGTGCCGGAATAGCCGAACGTGGGCTGTAAAACAACGCTATAATTGTTCGACGCGGGCACCTGGGACTGCGCATGATAGCCGAGCGTATCGCCGAAATAAAGCTCATAATTCGCCCGGTAACTTCCACCAATATCTACAAGCGTGCAAACGAGCCGAATTTGGTCGTTTGCATGGTCGAAAGGAATGGAACTTATTGCATCGTCCAAAAAGACGTCATTCGCCCGGATGGCCGTCGCTTCGGAACTTGGCTTAATAAATATCTGCCGCCTCTCCGCCGCCTTCGTGAACTTGTAAGTATTTACGAGGGTGTTATTGTCCGCCGTCGGAGTCGTCACCGGCTCTTCCCACCACATTCCGGTAAGAAAGCATCCCACGGACTGCGCCCCTGAGACATACACTTGGAACATCGGTCGTTTGTCGAACTGCACCCTCTGGATGGCCGGGGCGAGCTTTATCAAGTCGAACTCCTTATCCAGCCCGTCGAGGATGGTGTTATAGAAGTCGGAATACTGCGGCGTTACGGAAATAATTTTATCGTCCTCGTTGATTTCGCAGTCTGTCCGGTAGAATGTAAAGTCGTAGATTTCGTTTACGTTTTCGCGGTTCTGGATCCTTACCCCGAGCTGCTCGTCAAAAGCCCGGCCCATGATGGTATCATAGTCGTCGCCCGTGAATTGCAGCGGGCCACTCAACTGCGGGCGCATGAACTGCTCCCCGCTTTCCCGCTGGAAAACCAAAGCAAGGGAATCGCCCCACTTCGGAAGCGCTTCCCTCAATACCTGAACACTATTCTCGAAATAGATGAGATAGAAATTATATTGCCTTACTTGCATATTACGACTTTATTTTGCGCGTCAAATTCTTATATCTAACAAGTACGTAGCCATCCCCGGCGGTCTCCGTCCGCTCGCCCTGCTTCCGAATAGCCCGGACATCCCCTTCAATTCCTGAAATATCCGTTCCGGTAGTGATGGCATAACGGGCCATCCCTTCGCCGGCCCGCTGGTATTTCTCCGAGAACGTCCCGTCATTGAAAGCCCGGATAACTTCCGGAATTAGGCCGCGATACTTCCGGGAATTGCGCTTATTGATAACGGCGAAGTATTCGCCCCCTTCCGCCCGGCGTTCCGTCCCGTCGGCCTTCCGGCCCAGCGAAATATCATGCCCGCTGGCATGGCTTCCACCCTGCAAGAGTTCCACGGTGCCTTCCCCGTATTGCTCCGTCTTCGTGAGTTCCGCCGCCTTGACCTTCGCCGCCGCGAATGATGCCCACATTCCAGCTATCGCCGCAATCGCAAGGCCCGGGCCGACAATGCCCGCCTTCGAGAATGCCTTCCAGATATTCGCCGATGCCGTAACGAGCGAACTCGTTTGCTCCAACGTGTCGAGGGTCAGCTGCGCCCGTTTCGCCTGCGCCTCCTGCGCGAGTGCCTTCTGCTGGTTCGCCTGCGCCAGGGCCAGCTCTTTCCGGGCCGTCTCCACGCTATTCGCATAACCGGCATTCCGGGCCTCTATCTCGGCATCCAACGCCCGCTGCGCGCTCTCAACCTGCGCATCTGCGGCTTCCCGTGCGGCGGTCGCCACCTGCATCCATGAATCAGCGACACTCGTAAGGTTGTCACGGATTGATTGGTAGGCGGTATTCAACGCCAACTGCTTTTCCTTACTGATGGAAATCCCGAGCACCTCGTAGATGTTATTATAACCCAAACTGCCGAGTTTCGAATCTATCGCCTGCACCTGCCCTTCGATGCTCTTGACCTGTTCCGGCGTGAGTTTCTTCGCGGCGGTCTTATTGATTTCCAGCAACCCGGCCAGCCGTGCCCGCTCCTGCTGGAGCTGGAAGATGGTCTTCTGCCTCTCGTTTGCTTCCATCAACTCAAACTGCGACTTCGCCAAATCGGCGGAAATATCCAGGGCCTCGCGGGCTACCCGTGTGCGGTATTCGAGTTCCGTCGTCTCGGCCATCTTCATGTATTTCCCACGGATGGCCATCTCGTCCTGCTGTTCTTTTTCCGCTTTCGCCCGATTTTCGGTCAGTTCGATTTCCATCTGCTTTTGGATAATGGAGAGCCGGAGGCCAAGTTCCGCTTCCGTGTTTTTCTCCGTCACGGCCAACTGCAACTGCGCCGCCTGGATTTCCTGCTGATACGCCTGCACCCGCGCCCGCGCTACCTCGGCATTGAACGCCCGGATGGTCTTCAACCGGTCCGCGTCAAACTTGGCATTGATGACCGCTTCGTCCTTTCGGGCCGTCTCCGCCGCTTGTCGGTTCTTTTCCAATTCCAACTGCCGCTGCGCCTCCACCCGGTCCAGACGAAGCGAGAGCATTTTTTCCGTCCCCGCCTTTTCGGCGGAGATTTCGAAGTTGATGGAATCAATGACCGCCTGCCGGTCCTTCAACCTCTGCTGGGCGGCTTTCTTTGCGGCTTGCTCCGCTGCCTTCGCGGCGGATTTCCGGGCCTTTTCCTCTTCTTTCGTCAATTTGTCCTGCGCCTCTTGCTCGGCATTGATTCGGTTCTGTTCCTGCCTTATCCGTTCAGCCTCGGCATTGGCTATGGCTTCTTCCCTTTGCTTGACGGCTTTCTCAAAAGCGGCCTGCCGTCCGGCGAGCGCTTCGGCATCGCCACGACCAAACAAGCGGCCAAAAAAACCGCGCCCGGCAATCTCGGCGCTTTCTTCTTCAAACTTACCCCGCATGATGCCGATATATTGGTCCGCCTGGTCTCCGGCAATTTCCAGCTGCCGGGCAAAGTTCTGCCGCATACTCTCTGACAGTGCCTCCGTGGGAAAGAGTGCACGATTGACAAAGCGCACGAACTGCGCCAGCCATGTATTCGTCGTCTTTATTTTTTCCGTCCACGAATCAAAGGAAAGCGTCAGACCCTCAACGGCACTCTGCAAGGTCAAGGATGAACCCGTGGCCGTATCAATCCGTTCCTTCGCTATACGCTCCAACTCCCCGTCCACGTCCTCAAGGGCATCGCGGAGTTCCCGGACGGAATCGGCCCCGGAAAGGAAAGCCGTGAACGCCGACACGCTGCGCCTATCCGTCACTTCCAGCGCTTCGGCCAGGTCGATGCCCCGGTCTTTGAGCTGCTGGAAGGCAGCAATCATGCCGTCAAAGTCTTTGACCGGGCCGCCGATGCTCTTGGCAAGTTTCCCGTTCGCGTCGGCAAGGTTCAGCAAGATATTCCGCGTGGCCGTCGCGGCGCTGGAAGCATCGAAGCCCGCATTGGAAAGTATGCCAAGGAGCGCGATGGTATCTTTCAGCGATACCCCGAAAGCATTTGCAACCGGGAAGACAGTCCCGATGCTTTCCCGAATCTTCCCGAAGTCCAGGGCGCTTCTATTCGTAGCAACGGCCAACGTGCCGAGGGCGTCTTCCGTGTCGGCGCTCGTGAGGTTGAATGCCCGGAGCGTGGCGCCGGCCACCTGCGCGGCATCGCCGAGGTCCGCACCCACGGAAGTGGCGAAATCCAGCACGTAGCGTTCCATTGCAAGGATGCTCCCCTTCCCGAAGCCGAGCTTTGCGAGTTCAGTCTGCAACTGCGTCACTTGGCTTGCCGTGAACTCCGTCGAACGGCCGAGCTGCTTTGCGGCATCCGTCAAGTCCTTCATCTCGCTTTTCGACACGTTCAGGATGGTGGCAAGGTTGGCATTCGCCTGCTCGAACTCCATGAGCCGTTTCTTCACGTTCTGCAACCCCGCCGCGAAGGCCGACACAATCCCGATGACCCCGGTAGCAACAATAGAAAATCCGTTGAGCGCTTTCGCACCCAGCGGGAGGTCACTTTGTCCCATTTGCCGGAAAGACTGACCCATTCGGCCAATTTGCGCCGCCACGCTCCCCAGAGGCCCGGGGAGGGCACGCATGGCGTTCTCGTAGTGCCCGACTTCGAGGGTGTATTTCCCGGTTTCTTTCTGCAAGCGGGACATTTCCTCATACATCCGCCGCGTGTCTTCGATGAAATACTTATTGCGTTCCCGCTCCGCCGCGCTCATCTCATTGATTCGGATTTTGTTCAACCGATACTGCGCCGATAGGCGGTTATAAGACCCCTCGGCGCTCTTGTTGATTTGCTCCTGCAATTCGGCGATTTTGTTATACTCCTTCTGCGCCTGCTTCAAGCGGTCCACTTCCTTTGCGGCCGCGCCCTCTTCCGTCCGGAGTTTCTTCATCTCGTCGGCAAGGCGGCTCGCTTCTTCCGCCGTCTGGAAGATGATGTTTCTTTGTTCCTGCGTCGCGCCGGACATGCCGCCCATCGCCCGGGCGGCTTCGCTGGCCGATTGCTTGACCTTCGCCTGCAATTCCTCATACTTTTCAATCGCCGCCGTCAGCTGCGCTATCAGGTCCGTGATGCTGGAGTCAGGCGTCACGAGGTCGCTGTAGTAAAGCGGATTCGGATTAGTCATTGCTTATTTCTCCCAAATTTTCGTTTTAACGGCGTTTCTTCCGCCGGATATATAATTTATCGTCTTTTGACTTTTAACGCAAATTTCGGCCGTTTTTGGCCGTTTTCTCGCGTTTTCCCTGCTCTTGCAGAAATTCGTAGGCGTTGTAGAACTCTTGAACGGTCATCCGCTTCGGTTCCACGTGCAGCCGCTCCGACATTACAAGGCAGATGCTATCGAACTGCTTCTCATGCTCCACCTCCGCCCCGTCCGGCCCCGTGTACCGCTTCGGCTTACTAAATGTAAGAAGTTCATCCGTCGCGGCCCGTACGTCATCCCCGTCCCATTCCCCCCGCTGGACCGCCGCAAGGACCGCAAGAATCCGCTTCCGCATTAGTCCGTAGTATTCCTTTAATTCCGACCCCTCGAAGAGCGACGGGAAAAACAGCGTCAGCTCTTCATCTATTTTTTTTTTGACCGCCTCAACCTGGGCGGCCATCTCTCTCTCCGGCGTGTCCTGCAACTTCCGGCATATAGCCCGCAGCGCCTCGTCTGAAATATCCGTTACCGGATCCCCGTCAATCTCCGCCACGAGGGCGGCAAAAGAGAGGTTTCGCGGACTCATTTCCGATTGGATAAAGAAGACACATTGCCGGAGGTTCTCAAGTTCCCGGGCGGCTTCATCCGTCTTTCCCTGCGCCGTGAAGATTCGCGTCTTTTCCAGGCGCCGGTCCAGGGCGGCGATGTCCGACCCGACCCCGGCATCAATCAGGGCGAATTTCTGATACTTATGGTATCGCACCATCGGAAGGTCCTCGATGCTGTCGAAGACCCGGACCACGTGCCCGCCGAGTTCAAGAGTTACCATAACCGCAGCGCAATAGGAGTTGCAAAGACCGGGACGGCCAGCAGGGCGGCATCCCGGACGATAATAACGACGCAAAGGGTCAGGAGGACCAGCACCCACCACGTGCAACAAAACTTGCAGAGAACGAGCCGGTAAAGGAACTCATTCGGGGCGTGTACCATCAGCCATTCACGCCATCCCCACTTTTCGGCAAGGGTCAGAATGAAGGCGGCACCCGCCGCCATCAGCAGGACGATTGAAAGGAAATCTACCATACAAAGAGCCACGTTAAAAGTCCGACGATGATATACTGCCATTCCGGGCGGTCGCAGGGGTTGTCAAGGTCCACGTCCTTCGTCTGCGCCCGCTTGTAGCCGATTTTATAGGCGAAGTTGTGGGCTATCCATTCCATTTTCAACGAGAAAAGCGAACGTTTGAAAACGTCCGTCTTTCCCGCCGTGGACTCCTTCGTAAGCCGTAGGCAGGGTTTCATGTCCTTCTTTCTCGTCTTGTAGCCCGAAAGGATGGTCAGGCAGTGTTCGGTGTAAGTGTAAGTCATAGCGTGCAAGGTTCGTAAAAGTCCAATTCTCCTTCAAAGCGGAAACCGCCGTATGGGTGCATCAAAAACTGATTATCCACCTCATCCAGCGAGAATCCCCGGTAGATATTCTGCGCCTGTTCATAGACGCGGCCGATGGTCACGCGGCCCTGGGTCAGATGCCAGCCCCCGCGCCCGTTCAGGATGCCGAGGACCTGGCTTTTCAGCAGCTCCGTGTTCCGTGTGTCCCCGTCCCCGAAGACCCGCCGGCAATCGTACCAGATAACCAGCGAAAAGGGAGCGGTCACGCGGTTATACTGCCCCGGCGTCCAATCAATCACTTCCGGGTCATCCACGACGAAAAATCCGAAGTTCCCCTTCTCGCCGTCCGGCTCTACGTTCAGATACTCGTTTCCCTCCCCCGTATAGACTGCCGGGTAAATTATCCGCCGGCCTTCGATGTTCCGGACCAGCCGCTGGGCGCGCCCGTAGCAGGCATCCAGCCACGGAAGACCCTCTGCAAGCGCCCGCTGAATCTCCCCTATCACACGGTCGGTCATGATTGCCCCCGGAAGCACCGGGTAAAGTTTCTCGCTCATATAAACAACAAATTTTGAATTTCCACTACGATGGCATCCAGCCCCCCGCGCTCGGTCATGAAGACCTCCCACTTTTCATCCGACAATCCAAAGTTTTCAAACCCGTACTTCGCAACTATCCCGGCGGCGTAAAGCGTCCCCCCGGCGATGGTCATGGAATCCGACCCGAAGCGCACCTCCAACTCATCGAAGAATTTCCCGTTGATGAAGAGGTTCGGGGCATCCGGATTCTGACGGGTCACTTCATACGGGTACGAAAGCGACTGCTTCCACGCGGCATACCGCCCCGCCGTCTCCACGGACCAAAAGTGCCCGCTCGGTTTCAGGTCCTCGGAGTAGAACGGCCGGAGGTCCTCCCCGCTGCTGGATTTCCCCTCCAGGAGCTGCTGGTGCTGGAGTTCCATGATGTCCCCCTCCCGGGCCTCCAAGACGCCGCGAATGAGCGACCCCGATTCCATTCCGTCCCGGTATCGCTCAACCCGCGCCAATATGTCACGCAATACTGACATTTCCGTTTCTCGCCCGTTTTTCTTCGATTTAACGGGCTTTCTTCGCAAAGATAACTAATTTATCATCCCCGCCAAAAAAGCCCGTTAAAATCGAAATTACTTTGTTTTAACTTTCTCCCGCCAGCCGCTGGCGTATATCGCCCGCGCCTGGGCCTCGGCCTGCGCCCTCGTCGGGTACACTTTCCCGGTGCTGCCCCATCGGTAGCCACCGGGGACTTTGACTACTGGCATAGTTTATTTTTCACTATTGCCATTCAAACTCTTCTACAAGAAGAATTACGAACCATCTACGCCTATTGTATATAATTCTCCTCTTCTCGCAATTCCGAGAGAATAGCCTTGGTTATAATCGTCAGTACCTACCTTTCCACCGAAGTTTACCCACCAAGACCATTTGCTAACTTGATGTAAAGTATACACGAGTCCATCTTCCTCAACTTCTACTGCATCGGCATTCATTAACTCCTCAAATGTTACTCCACCAGTACGCTCTAAAAATTCGGTTTCTGATATATCAGAAGCACTAGACTGCGTAGGAATTCTAACTACTTTTTTTACGGGGATGGAGTTGACGATTTCTTTCAGCAGGTCAGCGAACTCGCTACCCCCCCCCACCTGGTTGCCTTGCGAGGCGACATACGCCTCAATCTTTTCTAAAAGTGTCATAGTTGTTTTGTGTTAAAAGTTAATTTTTGGGAATTTTCGTTTTACGGGCATTTCCCCGCCTGGATATATAATTTATCATCCGCCAGGAGAAATCGCCCCAAATCGCCGGAAAATGGCCCTTACACCGTCCCGTACCTCACGCCGTGATTGTTGCACTTGAGGCAGACTCGGTCCAGCCCCTGCGTGTCGATTTCAAGCGCCCGGTATGCCTGCTGCAATTCGTGCGCAAGCCCGGACGGGCGACCCTGGGCTATCCCGTCCACCTCGTAGAGCACTTGGTCACGGGTCACGTTCACTTGGTGCCGATTGACGCGCGCCTCGGGATTCATCGCGATAGTCCGCAGGACGTTCACGGCGAGCTGCTTCTGAATCACGCTGGCGAAGGTCATCCGCTGGCTGATGATGAAGTCCGATACGTCGCACCCGACGGAAACTTCCAAATTGATGCCGTAGTTCATCGTGTTCGTGTAGGCGAGCTCCCCGAGGTCGGGGATGGTCGGTGCATCTGCATACCCCTCCGGAGCCTTGCAGCAGAACGGCGAAACCTGCATGTACTTTGTCATCTCCCGCCACGCTTCGATACTTCCGCCGAGGCAGGTCTGACACGGCTCCTTGCTCCAATCCTTCGACACGTTCAGGGCGCGCATCCCATCCGGTAGGTCGTTCTGATTGTAGCACAAGAGCCACGCGCCCCCGGCATCAGTCCCGGCGCCGATATACGGAAGGTAAACCGGATCCGACGGCGTGAACCACTGAAAGCCCCCGGACGTGTTCGTGTACGTGAACTCCAGCACCCGGACGGGCTCGGCCTGCGAACTATGGAAGAGATACATCGTAATCTTCCCCGTCCCGCCGACCATCTGCAATCCCACGCGCTCAATCTTCGTGGTAACTCCCATCGCCCGGACCGGAACAATCTCCAATCCGCACAGCTTCCCGGAAGGGAGGATTCGGGCCTCCAGCCGGGCCGCCCCGTCAAAGAGGGCGCGCCGCTGCATGAGGTCCTTCGTCTCGCGGGCTATCTGCTTCGTCTGGATGAAAGTCTGCACGACCTGGGCGATGGCTTGCCGGGTCAAGTTTTCCACGAAAGCGGACAACGTGACTTCCCCCGTCTGCTCCGTCCAGCCGTCAAGGATGGAGTGCACCCCGGCCACCTCGCAGCGGTAAATCTTTCCCCCGTCGGAAACCTTCGCCCCGGCGGAATAATACCGCCCCGCAACGAAAGCCGGATACTCGAAGGCGAAATCCTCCGGCATGATTGCCCGGATATTCGTCAACGTAACAAGCGGGTGCGCCCCCTGAAAGGTCAGCCCGCTTTCCGTCTCCGTCAGTCCGGCATCTATCCGGTCGGATTCCTTCCATCCCTGCTCCCATCCGACGACGTGAAGGAGGGCGTCTTGTATGTCTGCTATTCGTATCATGACTTGCTAAAATAAAACGGGAGCGGGGCTTGATGCCCGCCCCCGAATTGAACCACTTTCCTTTTTTTGTTGATTACTGGACCGCGCTCGTATAGACGGGGTTGGTCTCTTCGTTAACGACCACGACGGGCGCGGCGAACGGGGACTGGCCGGCAGGGCTGGCAACCTCGACCTTCACGATAGGATTGGCGACATCCTCCGGGTCGGAGTTGTAGGCCGTGATGAAGGCGACATCCAGCGAGAAGCCGAAGTATTCCTTCACGTTGCAGGTCATGTCAGCGGAGGCAGCTCCGGCAACGGCGCTCTGGTCGCCGACGGCCGTGTAATAGTGCGAGCCGACGGGCAGGTTGATGAAAGGCAGGGTCACCACGTCCCACTCGTGGAAGTTCGCCCGGGTGCCGGCGAGGGCCTCGCGGTCCACGCGGGTCAGGACGGCCACGTTCCCGTCTTCGACGAGGTAGGAGGTAGCGAAGACCCCGCTCTCATTCTCAACGTTGTTCGTGAAGTGGAAGACCTTGCCGGCCCACTCGTTGCGCTTGTTAACATCGTTGTAGATGTCATGCTGGGCGAGCTTGCGGACGATGCTGTCGATGCCGGCGTTTCCGATGACGTGCAGCATGCCAGGATAGGCATTCGCGCGGAAGATGGAGTTCATGTCGGCAAGGAAGTCGAAGCGAGCGTTCCACGGCACCTGCACGGAATCGCCCGTGATGGTGTAGTAGAGGGCGTCACGATAGACCTGGGTCTTGCCCGTCTCCAAGGCGGCGATGGCGAGTTTGTCCAGCTCGGTAGCGAGAGCGCGGCACACCTTCTCCATCTTGCGGGCGAAGTCATGGTCGTAGGAAATCTCGTTGTTCCGGTAGAGCTGCGGGACCATCGTGAAACCGACCGAAAGGGTGGTCCACTGAATCGTGAACAGCGCGGAGGTGTTCTCGTCGTCTCCGATGACGCAGGAACGGACATTGCTGACCGTCACGTCGCCGTCGTAGTTGATGACGGGCACCTGCACGGTGTTTCCGATGCTCTCGAAAGCCCGCTGGCGCAGGAATGGGTTGATGATGGAGTTCGTGGCGTTCGTCTGCTCAATGAAGAAATCAAGGGCGCCGTACTCCAGCGGCCGGGCCATGTTGCGGTCCAGCTCCGGATTTTCAATCCTCCAATTCTGGAGGCGAGTTGCAATAAGCGACATAGCTTGAAATTTTAGTTGTTAATGAATGTTCTTTTTTCGGCTTTCCCTTTGCCTCGTATCTTTGGATGCTTACTTGAGCGGAAGGGACTTCACGTTGTGGGTCTTCCAGGCTTCCGTCATCGCCTCTTCGAATTCCTTCGTGCCTTTGGCCTTACCCTCGGCCATCAGCTGCTTGGCGATGATGTCGTAGGCCTCCGTCTGGGTGCGCGCCCCGGCGATGTCCACGGCGAAGTTTCCGGTCTCATGTCTTTCTTCCGTCCCGGTGCCGGTCTGCTTCCGCCCCTCCGCAAGGATTCCCATCCCCTTGAGTTCGGCTTCCACGAGTTCCCGTGCCGTGAACGGATTCAGGCCGTTGTTCGGGTTGCGCTTCACGACGCCACCCTCCTTGAAGGCGAGAACCTTTCCACCCTTGCCGTCGTCGATAAATTCCGGGTCCATCCCTTTGACCTTCGCGACGACCTGGTCCAGCAGGAGTTTCTGCACGGCGGGCGTGATTTCCGGCTTGAAGTTGAAGCCCGTGACGGCGGCGGAAAACTCCCCGGCCGTCTTCGCTTCGAAGAGCGCCTTTTCGTGCGCGGTCTTCTCCGTCTCGTACTTCGACTGCAAGTCCGTGTACGATTTCTGCACGGCGGCGAGGTCCGCACGGGCCTGCCCCAGCTGCTTCTTCGTCTCTTCGTCTCCGCCCCCCTTGGCGATGATTCCTTCCAGCCGGGCCTTCTCGGCTTCCAGCGCGGTCACTTTCGCAACCTCGGCATCATATCCGGCGGATTTCTCCTTCATTGCGCCGATGACCCTTTTGGCGTAATCGTAGGTCTTCTCCGTCCCCTCCTTCGCAATACCCGAAGCGCCGAGGATGTCAGCGTCCAAGCCGCTGTAAATTTCCCCGATGCGGGTCCCGATGACCTGCGCCTCGTCATTCTTGGAGAGGTCAGTGATGATGCCAAGCTGCGCTTCCGTCAGCCCGGCAAGTCCGGCATTCGCCTTCAAAATTTCAGTAGTAAGCATAAATTTTTCCCTTTTGATTTTTGCTTGTTATTAAACCCTTTTTGCCGGGAATTTCACGCCCCCGGCGAGGCGCTAAACACTATTAGACTGTAATCGGAAGGCCGATGAGTTTCTGGATTTCTTCGAAGGGGACCTTGATGCCCTCCGCTTCGACCGCATCAGAAACGGCTACAGTAGCGATTTTTCCTTCGGCAACAGTAACGGTGGTTTTGTGGCCTTCGGGGTCGGTTATGATATAACCGGTATTTCTATCAAAAAGCACTGATTGGAGGTCTTGCAATAAAGGGAGTCCAGTATTCATACCTTCACCGGGATATTGTGCTTCTCCTGCCTCTTGCACTGCAGCCAGGCCTTCGTACTGGGTGGAGGTATGGGTGAAATTCAGTATTTTAATACTCCCATCTTCTATGTATTCTACATAATTGTCACCATTGATATCTATAAATAAACAATCGGTTATCCTGGAATAATGTTCATCTGGAGATTCATTTATAGAAGCATCTTTTAATATAACATCGAAGATGCTGGTATCCTTCTTTTCAAGAATTTTTGCCAACGTTCCGAGGGCGTAGGCATCAACTTCAATCGTATTTCCCACCTTCGGGGCGATGACGATATAGTCCTGCTGTGCGATGCTGGGCATGGCTTAGTCCTCCTTCTTTTCTTCCGCCGGGGCGGCATCCTTGTTTCCCTTCTTTGCCGCTTCTTTCTCGGCCTTCGCCAGCTTCTTCTTCGCGGCGGCAAGTTCGGCCTTCAGCGCGGCGAGCTCGGCGTCCTTCGCCTCGGCTGCCTCTTTCGCGGCTTTGTCGGCGGCATCCTTCGCGGCTTTCTCGGCCTCGGCATGGGCCTTCGCCTCTTCGGCCTTCGCGGCTTCATACGTGCGCGGGTCGTGAAGGATTTCCAGCGTGTAACCCTGCTGCGCAAGGCGGTCGCGGAGCGTCGTCAGAAAAATCTTCATGCCGTACTTCTTTACGGCGGGCTTGCTCAACTTCCGGCCCGTCTTCGGGTCGTACTGCACAAGCTCCTGGCGAACATGGAAGAGTCTCTCTTCCCCTTTCGGTACATTGTAATTGCTCATAGTGTGTTTGTTTGATTGAGGTTATTCGTTTCCCGCCACATATCCCCGCAGGATGGCGGCTATTTTTTCGATTTTTTGCGTATAAGGCAACGCGGACCCAAAGTCAAGGATATTTATGTTTTCCCGCTCAAAGCGCCGTACAAGGCCGGAAAAGTCCATTTTCAGGCGGAAATCCACCGGGTCTATCAATCCCGCTTCCCGCAGTTCATTCAACTCTTCCCGGCTCATGTGCCGGTACGGCTCCAGGTCCGAAAGAATCCGCATCCGCCGGAGCTGCACCGGGTCGCTTCGGTATTCCGTCTCAAGGATGGTGTTTTTCAGGACGTCCAGCTCGCTCTCGCTGGCTCCGTTTTCCTTCGCCTTCCGGTAGCGCTCGCGCAATTCGTCAGCCGTGTACAAGTAGAACTCCGTGCCGTAGTTGATACGCGCCGCGATGAAGTCCCCGGCATAACGCAGGCGGCATATTGTTTCGTCCGTCCACGTCTGCGCATCTTCGAAACCCCGCTTCACGCGGTTGAGGATGGTCGTCACGCTCTCGAAGTTCGCCCGGACCTGCTGCTCGTTGAAAGCGTCCCGGTCGGTCACAATCTCGTCCTGTCCGACCACGGCCGTGATGATGTCCCCCCGGAGGCGCTTTTCTTCTTCAACGTTGTAATCAAGCGCACCCCGGTCCACATTCAGCATCTGCACGGGATTGCGGAGGTCCGGCTGATTCTCGTCCGCATTCGGGACCGGCACTTCAACGAATGACCCCGCCCCGATAATGCGTTTCTTCCCGCACTTCGGGCACATCATCATCATCCCGGCGGCATCGAAGCGATACCGGCCCTGCTTATCCCGGAGGTAGCCCCCGTCGCAGTAGTCGCCCGTTTCGGAGTTCGAGAAATCGCACTGCTGCTCATACCCGGAAAGAATCGGGTAAGCGCCCATCAGGTCGAGTTGCCGTTTGCTGATATGGAAGAAAACGTACCAATCAAGCGCCTCCAACTGCGACGACAACGGGCTTTCCTTTACGTCCGGCTCCTCAAGCGAAAGCGGCACGTTCCAGAAGAACCGCGCCGGGCAGTAGCCGAGGTCGTGCGGGGCTTCCACGAGGGGCGCGCCTCCGATACGGCCGGTATTCTTTTCATCATTCCATTCCCGGTAAGAGGTATCGTCCAGGACGATGACCCGGCCCGGCCGGCGGAAGGCGATGTAATCCATCTGCCCAGTGGTGGGATTCGCCTTGAAAGCGATGACGTCGGAAATAGGTAGCCAATAGAAATAAGGCTCCGGGCGCTCGCTGGTCTGTTCCTTCGGCAGGTCCACGATAAGGACTGAATTGATTTCGGACTTGAAAAATTCCCATCCTTTCGTGCTCCATACCTCCGGCTCATGCAACTTATTCGCCCGGTATTCTTCCCAATCGTCGCGCTCCGCCTGGTCTTTGAACTGATAATTGAAAGCGGGGTTGCGCCCGTCAAAGATACGGCTCAACTTGGCGAAGCACGTGTCAACGATTTCATTCGACTTGACGGGATAGCGGAAGAGCGACTTGAAAAGCACGAATTTGTCATGAGGCAGGATATTTTCGACCATCGCCAGGAACTGCACCAGCGAAGTCGAAGCGAATGGCGCGTTGAACGGCGTCACTCGCTTAATCGTGTGCAGCTTGATGCGGTCCTGATGCAAACGTGCACGGGAGAGGGCAACCCCTCCCTCGTGCTCGTCAATCTTGCGCTTTATTTCTTCGACGCTGTAGCCCATTGTCAACAAATTCGTACTTTGAACCTTCCGGAATTTCCCACCCGGACCGGGGCATCCGAAGCAGGCGCTCCGCGTGGGAGAAACTGAACTCCCGCTCAACCGCGCCCGCGCGGAGCACTATCTTCGTTTGCTTTGCCGCCATAACCTATTCCGCGTTCTGGAGGTCAGTCAGCGGATTGAAGTCCGTCGGCGTGACGATGGCGAGGTTGTCGGAATAGTTCTCGGCGTAGTACCACGAAATCGGGTTATTGTCTTTCGCCTCGTAGTTCCCGTGGATTTTGTCGCCGACGAAGAAGGCACGGACGGGGATAGGGTAATAGGTCGTCTGGGTCGTCGCGTCCTGGATGGCTTCGATATTCCCGTTCTCGTCGAAGAGGAAGACACCGAGGTTGCCGACGTTCGCCTCACAAGCGAGGCTCTTGAGGGCCTTCGCGATGGCCTGCGGGATGGAACGCATCTGGCCCGTGAACTGCACCGGCTCACTTCCGAGGACTTCCGGGATGCCGCCCAGGTCATCGTTTCCGCCGCCGCTCATACGGGCGTCACCGCCTGAATCAGCCGGGGCATTGATGTAGGGAGTGATGACAATCTTCTCGCCATCCTCGGCGGAGAGTTTCGCGGTCCAGCTGGCTTTGAGCTTGATGTCCGCCTGATTCGTGAAGGAGACCTTCGTCCCGTCTGCTTTCGTGAGGCGGCAAATTGCGGCCTTCTGAATCTGCCCGAAGTTCACCGGGCACGTGTAATTCGGTACGCTGGCAATGGCCGCGGCCGAAGGGCACTGACAAGTAAGAGACATAATTTTGAAAGTTTAGTGATGATTGTTTCGTTTTTCGGGCTTCCCTTCGCCGCTTGGCGCAAAGATAGTTAATTTTCCGAAAAAACGCCGTATTTCGTTTTTATTTTGTAATCCAATAAATTTATCATCCCCGTGGAGAAAATGCCGTAAATCGAAAATAAATGGCCGTTCCGCCGTCATCGGACCGATACGCCACGATTCGCGTGAGAGTAAGGCATGGCGTTCCCCGGCGCTATCTCTTTTTCCCATACCCCTACCATACAGTCGATGCCGTCATCTGACTTATTGGCACTGAACTGCCGCAGGAACTTCGTAACATGGTCGTAGAAGGCCGGGTATCGCTTATCCCATCCCAGCGGCATGATGACCTGCTGGTTGACAAATGCCGCGTTCGTCACTATCCGGCTCTCTTTGTTATCGCTCTGATAGAAGGCCACGACCGACGCCCGCACTTTCTTTTCCACCGTCCGGGCGAACTGCCGCCCGCCGTTATTGCTCTCTATCCATGCTTTCTGCGTCCCGTTCGAGTTGATAAGCCGGGGCACCGTTACCTCCGTCACTTCCGTCCCCTCGTCCGTGTACTCGACATCCGTCACGAGGGCGAACAGCAGCGCCTCCATCCGTCCGGTCTTTTCGTTGTAGAAAACGTTCGGCGATTTCACTACGTCGTAAGTGATGGCGCAAAGGTAATCGCTCCCCTCGTCCGCCACATCGACGTAACACCCGGAGCGGACTACGACCCCGAAATCCTCCTTGCTGGTCCAGGTCTTGAACGGCCCGAAGAGCCGCCCTTCCGCGCTCCCCGGATTGCCCTGATGCAGGCACTCGAATCCAACCGGGTCAAGGTCACGCAAGGCCATCAGTTTCTCCAGCGAATGCCGGGCCGGCCATAACGCCTCCCCCGCCTGCCGTGGGTCTATCTCCGTCGGCTCGCCCGTCTTGATGGCTTCGAAGTTCACGAGCACCCAAGTATTGTCCGGCACCCCGTCAAGGTCGCTCCATCGCTCCGCCTTGATGTATGGCTCACTCTTCAAGATGCGCCCGATAATATCGTCTTCGTGCCACCGGGTAAAGACAATCAATTCCTGCGAATCATTGTGCAGACGGGTGCGGACAACTTTCGTGTACCAATCCCACGCGGCATCCCGGACCACGGGACTATTCCCCTCTTTCGAATCTTTGAAGAGGTCGTCCATGATTGCCACGTCCAGCGTCTTGGAAGTAAGCGCGCCCCCGCGGCCGACGGCTCGCAACCCGCCCCGGTGCCCGACTATCTCAAAGACGGATGAATTGCGGAGGTACGAATCCGCCACGGTTACGACGTTTGACCCGTTCAGCCGGGTGTCCGGGAATGTCGCTGCATACTCCGGCGAGTCGATTATCCGCTGGCAGTCCCGGTTGAAATCCTTGGCGATGGTATCCGCATACGACAAAATGCCGATTTTGAGGTCCGGATTTATCCCCAGCATCTGCGACGGAAGGAAACGGCTGGACCCTTGTGAATTATGCGTCGGCACCATCTCGAAACCTGCCAAATACATGCCGCCTTCGACTTCTATACAATTCACGCGCTTCTTCCCGGCATCGCTTATATTGGTTATAAACAACCTCGTTTTATCTTTTCTATCGGCGGTCGTCTTGTTATCAATTCGTTCCTGCTTTCGAGGCAAACGGAAAATTTTATCCCCCTTGTTTGGAACAAACGTAATACGAATTTTCCGACCCACATTTCGCCCTTTCAGTATCATTGCATACTCGTGCTTTAATGGCTTATAACCAAGCGAGCGCAGCAACGTATAGACATCATCCGCGAGCTGCCCTTTCTTTTGGCAAAATTCACATATTCCGCGCCATTTATCTACATAACCATCCGTATCCATAAGCCCCTGCAAAAGAGCAAGCCGTTGTGAACGTGATGATAGAAAATACTCCACGGGAATATGTTTGTTATTTTTCAAGGACATAAGGCGAAGTTCTCGCGCTAATCCAATAACATTTACTCGAAAATATGAAGATTGATGACCCCCCGTTACTTTCTTTATGTCTCCGAATTGCCGCAAGTTCCAGGCATCTTCTTCGCCGCTGCATATATGTCCATTTTCGGAATATCCATCGCCAAGCCAATATCCCAAAAGATACGGCTCAACTGGCAATTTGCGTTCTGGCATATCTATGCCGCAATCTGCTTTTATAAATGGCGCCCGGCGATTTCTTCGCTTGAAAATTTCCTGCGTCTCAAGCAATTCTTCCACCCTGCCTTTATGGTCATCATGGTCGCAAAATACCTTCCATTCGTGCTCCCTTGCGGCTATCAGGCTGAATCCGTCGGCGAAGTCCACGCTCATAACCGGCCACTCATATACGCCACTATTCCAAATTACTTTCTTCGGCTTTCCATCATCCCCAAAGACATAATCCCCCGGTTGGAGGTCGGCATGCCGCTTCCATCCTTTTGTTGTTAATACCGGCGTATCTTCCGCCAATGCCTTTCCATGTTGAGGCGGGGCCTGGACAATCAGCTTCTTTATCTCCCCCCGGGCGAAGCGGTCCAGCACGGAATAATAGGCCACGTGGAACGGCGTTGCTTGAAACTTCGGATCCATGTACTCCGCGAACCATACCAGACGCCGACGCGCCCCCGCCTGCTGAAACAATTCCGGGTGCGCGCTCAATCGCTTGTACATGTTGATGTCATTATCAGTCATTTTTCCCATTTTTCGACCTTTTGACAATAAATCCGCCCTTTTTCCGGTCTCCGCCCTCCGGAGGGATTCTACCAAAAGAACAATTTCAGCCTAATTATCTATCCCGATATCCGCCACATTCGGCCATCGTGCGTTCATGAATGCTATGACGGAGTTCTGAACGCGCTCGAATTGCTCATCAGTTAGCGACTTCCCCAGGTGTATAACGATAATATCTTCGTTTTGGTCTCCCGGCCCGCTCGCTTCACCAAAGCCCATACTAATCCCGGAGGGCCTCCAGCACCTTCGCCAGCACATCGTCAGGCACTTTGTCCAGGTTTACACTTGAAGTCACGTCGCCGTTCAGCGTCCCACGGATATCCTGCTCCACGCGCTGCTTCCAATTCTCCGGGTCACGATTGCAGAGCGCGAAGATGACCGCGGTGGCGTTCGGCAGTATCTTCTTCGTCGTAACCGTCTGGCGCTTGATTCGCGGCTGGCTTGGATTGGCCGGGTCCTGCTCATATTCCGTCTTTGTCTCTTCGTATTCCTGCCCCTCGATAAGCACCCGGAGCGACTTCTTTGCAGCTGCTAGGAGGCCGTTCATCTCCCATTCCCGCGCCTCTTTCTCCGCACCTTTAACGACTGCCAAGAATTCCATTTTATCCCGCTTCCATATCCGCATCGTCTCGTCACTGATTCCGGCCCGGCGGCAGGCCTCGGCTTCACTCTCCCCCTTTGCAATAGTTGCCCGGATGATTTCTACTACTTCGGGAGTGTAGAGGGATTTTCTCCCGGGGCGGCTTTTCTTTTCCCCCTGTTCGGTCTTCATGATGCACCTCCTTCGTTATAGATGGTTACTTCTTTCCAACCGAAGCTCCGGACGCATTTCTTGTAATCCTCCGGCCGGGTCAACTTTATGTACTTGCGGAAGAAACTCTCCAATACTTCCGGGTGTCGCTTCCGCATGATTTGAAAAGCATTCTCAATTCGCCCGAGGTCCTGGATGATGGTCGCTTTCGCCCGGATTACTCCCTCGAAGGCATCACATATCCCCTTCCCGGTCTTGACTATTTCCCCGCCGGGGAAGAGTCCGGCTTCGAGCATTTCGTCAATGAATGTAAATTCTTTTTCCATAGTTATTCAATTTTCTTTGCCTTTTTACCTGTGAATTGTTCCCATCTGTCAATTATTACATCGCAATAATGCGGGTCAATTTCCATTCCATAACACACTTTTCCAAGTTGTTCCGCTGCAATTATCGTTGTGCCACTCCCGCAAAAAACATCTAATATCGTTTTTGTTTCAATTGGACATTTTTTGATGGCCCAACAAATTACGGATAAGGGTTTCATCGTAACGTGTAATTTTTCTTCCCCGGCCCAATGGTGTGTTAATAATCTGCAATTGTGTTTGTAGTCTGTCCACGCCAATTCAAATTCGGAAAAACTTGTGTTGGGGCTATTTTTATACCAACACAACCAATCGTTTGATATTGGCAATTGATTTGAGAAGTAGTTACCGCCCCAAAAACAATGATATTTCGCCAAATTGAAAAACTGCATTAAATCCGGTCGTCTATTATCCCAATCTTTACCGCGATAAAATTCTTTCCGCCCGTCGCCCATCGTCATTTTTTCTGCGTTAATACCATAAGGCGCATCTGTTAACAATAAATCAAATTCCACCCCCCCCGTCAATTTTTGCATATCTTCCGTTTTTGTAGAATCCCCACACATAAACCGATGTTTTCCCAATTGCCAAAGTTCGCCGGGCTTTACGCGGGATTTAACTTTTTGGGCCGGATTGAAATTATCTTCTTTGATTTGCGTTTCCTGTTTCGGCCATTTTACGCCGTCAACGTTCCAACTTTGCAATTGGTCTTTCCCCCACGCCTGCAGTTTTTGTTCATCCCAAACGCCCGCGTGGGTGTTGTCCCGAATCATTATTTCATCCTCCTGCTCTTCCGTAAGCCCTTCCATGAGAATTGTTGGTACTTTCTCCATTTCCAGATACCTCGCCGCTTCGCTCCGGCGTTCCCCGGCAATGATAACAAGTTTCCCGGTGCGATTGGAAAGGAGAACCGGACGAGCCTCAAAGAATGCCGGATTGTTTTTGATTGATTCAGCAAGGCCCTCAATACCATCCGGACCCTGCTGGCGCGGATTCTTTGGATTCGGGACCAAGTCCGCGAGCTTTCTATAAACGATTTCCATACGTTAATTATAGCAAATTTTTGTTTTAACGGCCTTTTGTCCCGCAGATGGGTAATTTATCATACCCTTCCCTTCGGGACGTTCTGCGGGCAAATATGGCGTTTTTTTGCGAACTATCCAAAAAATAAGAGGGATGCCCCTCACGGAGCACCCCTTCGGACATATAAGCGATTGTGTTTTCCAACCTGCGGTCTGCTGGTCATTTCTCAACGAGGCATCCACTACTTTTGTTTTGTAACTCTTGGCAAAGCGCCGTCAGGCAAGGCCGTATCTCACGGCTCCCGCGCCTTTTCGCGGGCATGTCAGTTAAAAAACATAAAGCGCTACTCGGTAGGCCGGGAAACCTTTCGCTGGAAAACAAAGAACTCTATTCCACCCGGTCTTTTTCTATCTCTATTCCGCCCCCGTTACCCGTCCGGGGTCCCCGGCGTACTTCCGGCAGGCGGAGTGTTCAGGCCCACGTTCCGGGAAGGTACTGATGGCATGGCAGTAGCCGATTTTTACAGGCTCCCCGTCCTTCGATACGGCATCGAATGAGCGGTAATGTTTGCAGGTCTTACACGTCATACTCAATCATATCGGCCCCCGGTCATGAGCCATACTTTATTACCGTCTTTATCTTGATACAGAGTATAATAGTGGCAATCGCGCCAATTTTCGAAAACGTCGTAGCAATCGCAGTGAAAGTGCTCCCCGACCTTCGTAACGAGATGCAAAAGCGTCTCCCTCACGTAGTAGGATTCATCGCAGTAGATAGGAATACCGCTGGCATAAATCTCATCCATGAGCTTTTTCCTACCCCCGAAAATTGCTTGCTTGCTATTGTTTAGTCTCGTGAATCTCTTATGAAATTCGACTATTGAAATCGTTTGTGCTGGCTGCATATTATTGACTTTTTAAGGCGGGCGGCCGGCGCTTTTTGGTAGCATGATTTCCCGGCCGCTTCCGTCGTAGTATTAAAACAAACTCCGCTGCACAAATGGCAGCACCTTCGTAGTAGCATCCCGAAAGAAATCCTTCTTTATCTCAAAGCCATACGCCTTCCGTCCGAGATTTGCCGCTGCCAGGAGCGACGACCCGCTGCCCGCCGTCGGGTCTATCACGACATCCCCCTCATCCGTGAAAATGCTGATTAACTTTTCCAGCAGTTGAACTCCCTTCTGCGTGGGATGCACGCGGCAGGTCTCTTCGTCCCTGGGATAGTCCATGCAGTTGAAAATCATCCGGCCTTCGTTATTGAACTTCGGCAGGCGGTTTCGGTAAAGTATTAGCCCGTACTCACAATTACCGACTATCTTCATGTTCGCCTTCAGGACCTGCGGGCTGTAATTCTTCCGGAATACGAGATTTATGTAGTGATTGAACCCATATCGCTTCCCGAGTTCAATGTAGTACATTTGCTGCTCGAATCCGCAGAAAAGAAGCATACAAGGTGCCCCCCCCGTTTTTTTGCCGTTTTTCCCCAGGGCTTTCCCCTCGGCGGCTTTCGGCTCCGGCCGGAGCATCTGGGAGCAGAAGTGCATGAACTCCGCCGGGCGGAAGTCCTTATCCGTGTCGAAGAATTCCTTTCCCGCAAGTTCGCTTTCCCCGTTGCTATTGTCGCCGTCTTTATACCACTTCGGATTGCTGGCATAGGCATCAATTCCGAGGTTATAGGGCGGGTCGGCGATAATCATTTGCGCCCGGGGTATCTGATGGACTTTGAAGTTTTGGAAATGGTCATTAAAGAGCCATATCCCGGCTTCTTTATTCACGTAGTCCGGCATCGGCCGGAGCAATGCCCGTTTCTCTTCGAGTGTCATGATTAGTCGCAGTTGAAGGTTTCAAAATCGCTCCGCGCTTCCCGTTCTTTCTCCACGGCCTCCGGGACTTGCGCGAGAATATAGTCCAGCCCGTCGCACGGGATATAACTCCCATCCTGCCAGAGCTCATACCGGCCATCGACGATTCGGAATAGCAGCGCAATGCCCCCGAAGCGGTCCACAAGGAACGCCCCCTGGCTGAATCCATACACCGGATAGCATTCCAGCTCGAACTCACATTCAGCCCGTTCCGCAGCTTCGCCGCAGCGGTCAAGGATTTCCGAAACCGCTTTGGACTGCGGCTCAAGGTACCACCGTACCCCGTCAATCTTCAAAATAACATTGTTTCTCATATCGTTTCATGATTATGCCCCGGTTGCCCGGGGCGCTGGTTTATTTCTCCATATCAATGCCCGCGTAGGTGTAATTCAGTTCCTCGTCGTAAATGGCCTCATCGAATTTCGCCCCGAAGAAATCACGAATCCTTGCAACTGCATCGGCGGCTTTTCCTTCGATTTCGATGGTCAGGTAAACTCCCGCTTTCGTCTTGAGCCCCGAAAGGACCGTAACTTCAACCGCGCACCCGGCAATTGCTGAAATTTTCGTGTTAAGCATTGATTTCATGATATCGTTTTTCATATTCTTTTCCGGGAAACGGCCCGGTCCGGTTAAATTGGTTTGTTGTTTGTTTCCGATGCAAAATTAACATTTATTTTTTAATCCACAAAATTTTTTAACTTTTTTCGATTTTTTCTTCTTCCTCAACCGGAAGCAACTTCAATGACCGGATAGAAATATACTTCCATCCCTCTTTGATTAGCTGCCCACGATAGAGAACTCGCATCCCGAAGCCGGAGCACATCGCCAGCACGGCCTCCGTCACATAGTCATCCTTCGGGGCAATCTTCCAGGCGGGGAAATGTTCAAGTATCGTTTCTTTCCCGGCCCGGTATCCCTGCTGATAACCCCCCTCAAAATCGTGCCCCTCGGCCTTGATGGCTTTTTTGACTTCTTTCATCATTGCCCCCTGAAATTGCTGTGCGATATTCCGAAGTGCCTGTTCGAATTGTTCAGTAAATTCCTTTTCCATACTCAAATAGTTATTTTTCCAAAATCTCGCGTATTTCGCAATTTCTTTCCGGGGTGGTATAATTTATCATCCACGGAAAGATAATTGATTTAAGGGCCGTTTTTGGCCCGTTACGGCTTTTCTTCCGCCCCGGCGTCCGTTCCCGGCCCTTCCGGCAACTCTTCCAGGCTCCCGGCATCCGACCTGATGATTCCCGGCCTCCCGTCAACCTTGACGACGTACTCGATGCGGACTATCTCCCCGGTGCGCGGCCCGTTCGCCGTATTCCAGCTGACCCGGGCGCCGACTTCCAGCCGCTTCATAAGACCACCTCCTTTTCAATTCCACAAAGCCGGATGGCGTTCTGGAGCTCGTGGACGTTATTCACGCCGTGCTTGAGAAATGAGCCGTAATTCTTCACGTTCGGATGGTAACTCGCAATATGCAGAGTCGGTGTCCCTTCATGATACCCCCACTCTATCATATATACGAGATGCGTATCTTCGTAACACGGAAATGATGCCCCGTTTCCTTCCAGGTCAAACTCGTTTTTCTCCAGGATTTCGGGTGTAAGCGGCACTGGTTGAATATCTCCAATGTTCACCCAACCATCGTGCTCCAAGTGGACGGAATGGCCTCCGGTGCTGATACCGTCCACTTTATCCGGGAAGTCCCTGCGGTAAGCGACCCAATTCCCAATCATCAAATCTGTTATTTTCATTGTTCGTTATTTTTTACGGATATAAAACCCCTCCGGGACTTCAAAGGAATCATGCGTTTTGATACCACAACAATAATCCTTTCCTTCGCTGGTGCTATACCAATCCACCAAATCCCCGGTCACTCGCTGGAACTTCCCGGCCATCCACTTGGCGCCGGCTTTGAAACATTCCTTATCAGCTCGATATCCTATTGTTTCTTCAAAAGGGTCTGGATTAGATGATAACCCCATGATTGCGTATTTCTCTGCCGCATCGTTAAGGTCGGAGGGAATGGATATCCCGGAAAGAACTTCGATGGCCATATCTATCGCCCGGCCGAGCTTTACCGGGTCCAGAGTCTCCGGTCCTTCTTCTTTTCTGCGCCATTCATTGTGCTTGCGCAAGATTTCGATTGATTCTTGTAGTGTCATAGCGATTCGATTTTTTCGATAAGTTCCTGAATATTGCTCTTCTGTAATTCAGTAATCACCGGATTATTTTTGTACTCATTTAACAACTCCAGCATCGCATCCTTTCGGATGTATTCAACACCGCCAAAGTCGGGTATCGGTACTATTGAACAGTCTATACCAAGCGGATGGATATTTATATAAATCTTATCTAGTATTTTCATTTGCTTTCCTCCTTTCTTGCGTTAAGTCCAAGTTCGTAGAAGTGACGAGCGGTTGTTTCAATATCCATCCAATCAAGAGAGAACCCTTTTTCTTTAACTAATATATAGTGTTCTTGGCATTTTTTTAACTCTTTTTCCAAATCCACCTCCGGCTGCTCCTGCTGGAGAGAGGTGATAAAATCTTTCATCCAGATCAACTCTTGCCTGCACGCTGCTGCTGATTCAAAAGTGTCTTTGTGTGGTTCTACTATTTTTAGCCGCCTTCCTATCTCGGCAATCAGTTTGTCTGCGTCAATGTATTTCATAGGCTAAAGATTCTTTAATTCATCATAAAGAGAGGACAATAATTCACACTTTTCTTTATCATCGCAAGCAAGCCAAGCATCACTCAAAGCACCCATCTGCTCCTCGCTGGGCTTCCAAGGAGACTGGGGATGGAGGGATTTGAGACGAAGTTCTGCCCACCTAAATTCTTTATTGCTTAGCAGGTCAAACACTTCCAATTTGTGCATGAAGGCTTCAAACATTTTCTCATCTTCCTTGCTCCACTCTATGGACTTCTGGAGACTAAATCTCTTTGGTAAATCACGAAGCCACGGATAATACTTTTTATATGTGGATTCGGCAATCCTATCACCACGCATACAAGAAAGCAAAGTCATTAGATTCCGCTGTATTTTATCATCCGCATCATTCCACTTTTCGGGCTTTTTTACCACTTCTCCAACTTGCCTACCAACATTAAATCCTTCAAGATACAACGGGTGGTTCATCTTTTCTTCGGGAGTAAGAGGCTCTTTCTGCCTTTCGAGTTCTTCGGATTCCCTTTTAGCGACAGTCCCATCAGCGAAGCCTTTATTGTATGCTTCTGTTACAATATGTTCCTGCTTTTCGAGGTAGGCTATCCAGTGTTCAAACTCGTTTGTGCGAGGGGTTAACTGTTTGACATTATGCAGTTCATTCGATAAGTAGGCAATGATACTCTTCCTTATCCTCTCGTCCTCGCTCTCCTTCAACTCCGGGAACACCTCATCCAGAGGCTTTCCTGCTTTTGCCCTCTCCAGGGCTTCTTCATATTTTCCCATGACTAAAGTAGTTTTTGAAGGTCGTTATAAAGAGATACAAGAATATTATACCACGGTTCATTCTTGCAGTTATATAGTCCACACCTTAAGGCCACTATTTGTACCTGGCTTGGCTTCCAGACGTTCGCGCATTTACTCTCTTTTTCCGTTTTTTCAGGCGTTTTTTCGCACTTTATAACCAGTTCATCACACATCGTATAACCTTCCCCGCTCTCGGTCAAAATAACGAAATCCAGCAGAATAAGCCCGGCGGCATGAAGGCCCCGCCGAATCTTCTCGGCCTGCTCAATGTCCAGCTTCGAAGGACGGGCATTTCCGGATGGATGGTTATGCGCTACGATAACGGAATTTGCTCCCACGAGGCAGGCGGAGCGGATAAGCTGCTTCGTATCGAAGAGGCAAGCGTCCGCCGTTCCTTCGCTGATGATTTCATAACCGAGTGCGCGATTCTCTTTGTCCAAATAAATAGCAGCGCTCGTTTCCCGCCATTCTTCAATTAATCCGTTGAGGTGTTTGAAACAAAATTCGCACGCTTGCTGCCCGTTTTTGATGGGTTCGAGGGCGAGGTCCCCGGTCTTCCGCCGGGATACCTCGAATTTATAAACCTGCCCTTCCATTACTTCGCCTCCAAAGCTCTTGACCCGTACACCGGCGCCTCGATGGCGAAGTGGTCCAGGATGACCCGGAGGTCGTCCGGTCGGAGCTGGCGGATTGTCCCATCCAGCGCCATCTCCCCGACGTAATACTTACCCGTGTGGTACGGGGTCCCCTGGACGCGCATCAGGCCCAGGGCGATGGCATAATCCAGCAGCTCCCAGCGGAAAGAATTAAGGTTCGTGTATGCCGGAAGGTCGTAGGCGATATTGATAACGATTTTTTGCCCGGGGATATGATACCCCAGCGCCTGCAATCCCGTGATAACCCGCAGGAGGGTTTCTTTCACTTTCGCGTCAGGCATTCCGACCACATGAAGACCGATGCCCGGCATGTAGTTGATTTCAATTGTTGCGCCCGTGAACATTTCAAGTTCCGGGGAAATCAGCAAGGATTTCACGTAAATAGTAGGATTAATCATATTCATCTCCGGGTAACCGCCCGGGCGGGGTCTTAAATGGTTTGTTGTTTTGTTTCGTTTGCAAAATTAACACATTTTTTTGTATCTGCAAAAAATTTTTTAGTTTTTTCGCAAAATTCGTCCTCCGGCCGGACTATTATCCCGTATTCCAGGCAGAAAGGGAGGCCGAAACCTCCCAAATCTTTGCAATATGCCGGACACCAGCAACACCTCATCGCTCCGTCACTTTTCTGTATCCATCAGCCCCGAGGCGCAATACGCGCGGATATTCCGTAATCTCCCCCGCTGGGAACTCTACCTCTTCAAAATCATACTCACGCTCTACGGGCATTTCTACCACCCGGCGAGGATTCCGGAAGAAATAACCCCAGCCCGAACGTTCGCCCGGTTTCAGCCCGGCCGCCTGCCATTCCTCCGGCGTGAACTCGTCCGTCCGCTTGACCGCGTAGAAATCCACCAGCCCGCACGTCTCTCCGGTGCCGTAACCAGGGACGGCCGGAGAATCCTTCGCACAAATCAGCAACTCCCCGCACGGCTCTTCCCGGCGCTCCCCTACATAAATCCTCCGGGCGCCATACTGCATACCTTCGGCATCCTCCCACGTGGAAGCGGTCAGAAGTGCCGCCATCGGCTGGCTAATGGAAAGGGCCGTGAATCTCTCAACGGCCCCCTCTTTTTTTTCATTCCCTACCATGGCAAATCATCTACTGCCTTTTTTTCTTCCGGTTCTGGCGCCGGCGCTCCCCCGTTCCCCTCGCGCTTACCCAGCAGGGTCATATCGTCAATCAGCACTTCCGTAATGTAGCCATCCGTCCCGTCGCGCTTCTGATACTTGCGATTGCGGAGATGCCCACGGATAAGAAGCGGCGTTCCCTTCTTCACGTATTGCTCCACGACTTTTGCAATACCCGTCCGCCCGGCTACGATATTATGCCACTGCGTATCCTCCACCTTCTCCGTCGTGCCGTCCTCTTTCTTCCTGGTCCAGCGCTCCGTCGTGGCGAGGCTGAATTGTGCGACCTTTCCGCCGCCTTCGAAATCGGTAACCTTCGGGTCTTGGCCCACATTACCCATCAAATAAACTTCGTTCATTGCTCAAAATTTTAACTTGTTATACTCGCTCTTTATTTGCTCTATCCGTAACTTATTGCCCGGCCATATCCGCATCCGCTCACGGTCGCCATTCTCCCAGATATTATGCTGCTCAAACGAGAGGATATTGACGTTACGCGGGTCGTGCGCCGCCTCCGGGTGCGCCCCACGGGTAAGTATGTGCGACACGTACACGGCCGAATACTGCCGGAGGGGCTTTCCCGTCTCTTCGCACACGTGCGGAAGATGCGCCCAGCACCATTGATAGAACCTTTCATTTTCTTCCGGAGAGTGCCCGGCCCCGAATTTCGCCCGCTGGATTTCCACCCGCAGTTCAATCGGCAATTCAAAGCGCCGGTCAATCAGCGGTTCAAAACCCCGGGAAACGGCATAATCGTAACCCGCGCGGGTGTCTATCAGAACCGGGTACTGAACTCTCATTCTTCGCCTCCGAAAAGCGACGGCGCCGCCGTCTTTCCTTCCACGATGAACGCCCGGACCTCTTCCCGGATTTTCTGCACCAGGTAGTCAAGGCGGTCTTCAAAGCCGTATGATTCCTGATGGTACTTGATGCGCGGGGTATTGACGCAGGTCTTGAGGCCGTTCTTTGTCTCCAGAACGGAAGTGATAACGACCCCCTCGTCCTCGTCGTCGCCGCTCAAGGCGATACCCCGGACATCGATTCTCCGGCGCATCTCTTCCACGAGTTCGGTAAACTTCGCCCGGTCATCTTCCGACAACGAGACATCCTGTACCACCGACATAAAGGCAGTCAACCCGATGGCCTTCGCCACCAGCGGGGCAAGTTCCCGGAGGGCATCCGTCAGGTCCGGATGGACCTCGGCGTCTTCGAACTTCGCCTTGTAGTCCGTCACGGCGGCCGTGTCGTCTCGTGTTTCGATTCGGTTATACTCAACTTCCAGGCCACCGGCCGGAAGGAGTTTCACTTTGCGCAGTGAAAATTTGCTTTCGCTCATTGTTTGTTAGTTTTGATTGTTAGATATTATTTCGCCCCCTTCTCCGGGGTCGGCTTCATCATCGACGCGGCCAGCGCTACCATCTTGCAGATGTCGTCCATCATATTATTCTCGGCTTCGCTCCGCTTCTCGCGGTCGGTCTCGCTCCACTTCCGGACGTACTGAAGGACATACGTCGGCGGGAAATTCATCTTGATTGCTTCCATAAGGCTTAATTTTGTCAAATTTTCGTTTTACGGCGTTTTATTTCAAAAGATATATAATTTATCATCCCGGGAAAGATAACGCGAAATTCGGGCGTTTTATAGCGTTTTCGGGTCTTCGATGATTAAGTAGAGATTTTCCGCGCACCATTTCCGCGTCCATTCCAAGAACCAGCCCATCGTGTCGCGGTCCAGCTCGTCCGCCTCCTTGATTCGCGTTACTACGAACTTCCCCCCTTCTTCCCGTTCATCCCAGCAAAGGGGACATTTCCGGCGAAGAAAATAGTCCGTCTCCCCCTTGCTCATGATGGTCCCCTCCTGGGCAAGCGCCTTCCGAACCTCCGGCACCACGCAACCCTTGTAGTAACGAATCATCGCCGACCGGCTACCCGACGGCACGGCTTC